>Ga0207414_1000865_pt1 | contig 12216 bp, 11 predicted proteins | sample PonA231FremontCA_2_FD_187269 | JGI IMG/M metagenome (GOLD analysis project Ga0207414, IMG submission 187269) | Marine sediment microbial community from Fremont, CA, USA - Pond A23 Sediment 1 (SPAdes) | ecosystem: Environmental > Aquatic > Marine > Unclassified | place: USA: Fremont, California... | reverse complement strand
AAATCTTTTTTAAGTATCGCCACAATCTCTCAATAAAAAGCATAGATAATCACCGAGATATTAAAGCTCAGTTTTTTATTCATTTAGTTAACCGGAAAAAAGCTCTTATGTCTTTTAGGCTAAGCAAAAAAATGTGGTGTTGGAATTTTAGCCTCTCGGAAATAATCCAGGCTAAAATTTGAGAGGGTAGATGACAACACTATATTTTTCGCTTTTTTCGCTATATTTTTTGTGTTTTTGCCTGAGGTATGTTAAAATAATTAAGGAGTAAATAAAGTCAGCAGGGGGTGAAGCTTAGCAGTGTTAGTATTAAAGATTTTCCACCTTATAGTTTCTCTTGGTGTCATAGTTGGATTTTTGCTTCAGTCAGGTAAAAGTGCCGGTTTGTCAGGTGCTATTGACGGTGGAGCATCACAATTTTTCGGAAAACAAAAGGGTCTTGATGAAAAATTAAGTAAGATTACAACAGTTCTTGCAATAATTTTTATGATTACATCAATGATTCTTGCAGTAATTTAATGGTTATTTTTAAATAGCCTCTTTCTCAGTTGTTTAATAATAACCTAAAATCATTTAATTAGGAAGAGGCTTTATATTTCTTTTTTTGCTATATTAAAATATATATTAAATTGAAATCAGAAAAATTCAAGGAGGACGATAAAAAATGAATATTTACGCACCTCTTGCAGGGGTCATTGCCTTAGTATTTGCCTTTTTCCTTGTAAAAAAGGTAAATAAAAATTCTAAAGGTAATGAAAGAATGGCTGAATTATCAAATGCTATTAATGAAGGTGCAATGGCATTTTTAGGTAGTGAATATAAAATACTTTCCATATTTGTTTTAATTGTTGCTATAATTATGAGTTTGGTACCTAACTTAGGCTGGCAGACAGGAATCTCTTTTGTTCTGGGAGCTCTTTTTTCTGGGCTAGCTGGATTTATTGGAATGCAGATTGCTACAAACTCTAATGCAAGAACAACCCATGCTGCTGAATCAAACTTAAATAAAGCTTTAGATGTAGCTTTTTCCGGTGGATCAGTAATGGGAATGTCTGTTGTTGGTTTAGGAACTTTAGGACTTGGAATTTTATACATAGTCTTTACTAATAATATAGAATATATTCGTGGCTTTGCTTTTGGAGCCAGTTCAATTGCTTTATTTGCTCGTGTTGGTGGCGGTATTTATACTAAAGCTGCTGATGTTGGAGCAGATCTTGTTGGTAAAGTAGAAGCTGGAATTCCTGAAGATGACCCTCGTAACCCGGCTGTTATCGCTGATAATGTTGGGGATAATGTTGGTGATGTTGCTGGTATGGGAGCAGACCTTTTTGAATCATATGTTGGTTCAATTGTAGCTGCTATGACTCTAGGTACAACCTTGAGTCCAGATCATGTAATTTTACCACTTCTTATTGCCTCAATTGGAATTATAGCTGCTATTATTGGTACTCGTTTTGTAAAAGCAGGGGCTGATGGTAATCCATCTGCTGCTCTCCATAAAGGTACTAATTTTAGTGCTGGTGTTACCTGGATTGCAGGTGGAATACTTGTAAAGACATTTTTAGGTAGTTTTGCAGTTTTTTGGGCAATTACCGCTGGGCTTATTGCCGGTATAACTATTGGTAAGATTACTGAATATTATACTTCAGATCATTATAAACCAGTTCAGGATATTGCTGATCAATCACAAACTGGAGCTGCTACTAATATTATTAGTGGTCTTTCTGTAGGAATGAAAAGTACATTTTTCCCAATTGTAGTTATTGCAATTGCGATTTTTATAGCATATAATTTTGCCGGTCTTTATGGAATAGCTATGGCTGCTGTTGGAATGCTTGCTACAACCGGTATTACTCTTGCTGTTGATGCTTATGGACCTATTGCTGATAATGCAGGTGGAATTGCAGAAATGGCAGAATTGCCTGCAGAAGTAAGAGAAAGAACAGATAAACTTGATGCTGTTGGTAATACTACTGCTGCGATGGGTAAAGGTTTTGCTATTGGTTCTGCAGCTCTTACTGCTCTTTCATTATTTGCAGCTTTCTCAGAAGCAGTTGGCCTAAAATCAATAAGTTTAACTGAGCCAAATGTAATTATTGGTTTATTCCTTGGAGCTATGCTTCCTTTCTTATTTTCTTCTATCACCATGCAGGCTGTTGGTAGAGCTGCTTTTGAAATGATTGAAGAAGTAAGAAGACAGTTCAAAGAAATGCCTGGAATTATGGAAGGAAATACTAAACCAGACTATAAACGTTGTGTAGAAATAAGTACTAAAGCCGCTTTAAAAGAAATGGTTGTACCAGGACTTTTAGCTGTTATTGTACCGGTAGTTGTTGGTCTCTGGAGTCCTAAAGCACTTGGAGGACTTCTTGCTGGAGCACTTTCCTCTGGTGTACTTATGGCTATCATGATGTCTAATGCTGGTGGAGCCTGGGATAATGCTAAAAAATATATTGAAGCAGGCAACTTTGGTGGTAAAGGTACAGAAACACATGCTGCTTCAGTAGTTGGAGATACTGTTGGAGATCCATTTAAGGATACTTCCGGTCCAGCTCTTAACATTTTAATTAAGTTAATGACTATTGTATCTCTAGTTTTCGCACCACTGTTTACTCTTTAAAATAATTTAATAATGAAACTATAAATTAAGTCGCCAGGGCCGGGTTAGAACTTATACCGGTTTTGGCGACATTTTTAAAATGGAGTTGATTATAATGGAAGTAAGAAATAATAATATGTGTTTTGCCTGTGGTAAAGATAATCCAATAGGTTTAAAATTGGATTTTGAATTAGTTGAAGATAATATTGCAAAAGCTATTTTTAAACCTAAAGAAAAGCATCAGGGTTATGGTGGGATTATGCATGGCGGACTTGTGACCACCTTACTTGATGAATCAATGGCAAAAGTGTTAGAATTAAATAGAATAGCAGCTGTTACCGGTGAGATTGATGTCCGTTTTAAAAAAGCTGTAAAAATAGATCAAAAGTTAAAAATAGAGGGTAAATTATTAGATGATTATAAAGATAAACTATTTTATACAGAAGCTTATTTATATGGAGAAGATGATGAATTATTAGCTTCAGCTGAGGCTAAATTCATGAGAGTAAATTTAGAAGATTAAAAGAATTTAAAAAAAGTAGAGGAGGATAGATAAGATGGAAAGAGAAAAAGCGTTAGAACTTGTTGAAGAAAATATTGAGCAGGATAATTTGGTAAAACATTGTTTGGCTGTAGAGGCAATTATGGGACGTTTAGCTGAATATTTTGATAAAGATAAAGAAAAGTGGGAATTAGCAGGTTTATTACATGATATTGATTATGAAGAAACTAAAGATGATCCAGAAAGACACAGTCTAGTTGGAGCAGAAATGTTAGAGGATTTAGGACTTGCTGAAGATATAGTATATGCAGTAAAGGTTCATAATGGAGAACATGAACTTCCACGAAAGAATTTAATGGATAAAGCTCTTTATGCAAGTGATCCACTTTCAGGATTGATAGTTGCTTCAGCTTTAATTCATCCAGATAAGGAGTTAGAAGCTGTTAATACTGAATTTGTAATGAATCGTTATGAGGAAAGTTCTTTTGCGAAAGGAGCAGATAGAGAAGTAATTGCTTCCTGTGAAGAAATGGGACTTGATTTAGAAAAATTTATTAAATTATCATTAGAAGGTATGAAATCTATTTCTGATGATTTAGGACTTTAAGATAAAAAGAAAGAGAAATAAAGAAAAATTATAAAATTGAGGATTGATTAATTATGAGTGCAAGACAAAGATTATTAAAGTATTTACGTGAGACAGCAAAAAAACCAGTTACTATTGAAGAATTATATAAAAAATTCAAGATAGCTGATGATCAAAGAAAATATTTTAGAGAATTATTAGAAGAATTAGTTGAGGAAGGTTTGGTTGCCAAAAATAGTTCAGGACAGTATGGGGTTCCAGAAAAATTTAATTTAATTCCAGGTAGAATTGATAGGAGTCCTCGGGGATTTGCTTTTTTAATTCCTGATAATCCAGAACGAGAAGATATATTTATAAGTCTGGAAAATATGAATGGTGCTATGCACAATGATAAGGTCTTTTTACGTCTTCTTCCTGATTCGAGAGGTGAAAAAGAAGCAGGTGAAGTTGTAAGAGTTATTGAAAGGGCCAATCAAACTATAGTTGGTAATTTAGATAAAAGTAAATATTTTGGATTTGTAGTTCCTGATAATAAAAGAATTTTTTCTGATGTTTTTATTCCTAACGAAAAATTGAATGGAGCAAAACAAAATCAAAAAGTAGTTGCCAAAATAGAGCAGTGGCCGGAAAGTAATCGTAATCCTGAGGGAAAAATAATTGAAATTCTTGGGGATAGTGATCAGCCAGGTGTTGATATTGAAGCTATTATTAGACAATTACAATTACCTCAGAGTTTTTCAGCTGAAGTTTTAAAAGAAATAGAAGATGTACCTCTAAAGGTTAAAGATCCTGATTTAAGTGAAAGAAAAGATCTTCGGGATTTACCAATGGTCACTATTGATGGAGCAGATGCTAAAGATCTTGATGATGCAGTTTCTATTGAAAAAATAGCTGAAAATAAAGTTAGACTTGGTGTTCATATTGCAGATGTAACTCATTATGTACAGGAAGGAACTGAGTTAGATGCAGAAGCAAGAGAAAGGGGAACAAGTATATATCTGGTTGATAGGGTTATTCCTATGCTTCCCCAAAAACTATCAAATGGAATTTGTAGTTTAAATCCCCAGGTTGATAGACTTGCGATGACTGTATTTATGGATTATAAGCTGGAACCATTAGAATTAACAGATTATGAAATTACACAAAGTATTATAAAGACAAATCATCGTTTAACTTATGATGAAGTTAGAGAAATGCTTTTACATGATAATAAAGAGCTACAGGAAAAATATGATGATTTCTTACCTAAGCTTAAATTAATGCAGAAAACTATGAAAAAATTGAGAGATAATAGATTTGCTGAAGGAAGTATTGATTTTGATTTTGAAGAAGTTAAAGTTATTTTAGATGATAATGGTAATCCTAAAGAATTGAAAAAAAGAAAACATGAAGTGCCAGAAAAACTTATTGAAGAATTTATGATAGCTGCTAATAATATAGTAGCAGAAGATATGTACTGGCGGGATATTCCCTTTATTTACCGTGTCCATGATGAACCTGATATAGATCGAATGCAGGAATTTAATGAATTTATTCATAATTTTGGGTATCATCTTAAAGGTGTAAAAAATGGAGTTCATCCTCGGGCCTTACAGGAACTTTTAGAAAAGGTTGAGGGTAAACCTGAACAAAATATAATTGAAACTGTTTTACTTCGCTCAATGAAAAAAGCAGTTTATTCTGATCACAATATTGGCCACTTTGGTCTCGGTATAGAATATTATAGTCACTTTACTTCTCCTATTCGAAGATATCCCGATCTTATGATTCACAGAATAATAAAAGAAGTGTTAAATAATGGATATCTAAATGAACAGAGAAGAGAAGAAATTAAAAAACAGGTAGTTAATGTTGCTGACCATAGTTCATTACAGGAAAGAAGAGCAATGGAAGCAGAAAGAGATTCTGTAGATCTCAAAAAAATTGAATTTATGGAAGATAAAATAAATGAAGAATTTACCGGTATTATCAGTGGAGTAACAGGTTTTGGATTTTTTGTCCGCCTGGAAAACACTGTTGAAGGTCTGGTTCATGTTGAAGATCTAAAAGATGACTATTATATTTTCCAGAGAGATCAGCATGCTTTAATTGGTGAGAGAACAAAGAAAATGTATCAGATTGGTGATGAAGTTGAAGTAAAAGTAACAGGTGTTAATCTTGACCAAAGACAGCTTGATTTTGTCCTGGTTGATTAATATTTTCAGATCAATCTGGAAAGGAGGGATTTTATGGCAAAAGACGATAATATTCGAGTAGTTGCCAGAAACAAAAAAGCAAAGCATGATTATCATATAGAAGAAACTTATGAAGCAGGTATTAAACTCAAAGGTACAGAAATTAAATCTGTTAGACAGGGTAAAGTTAACTTAAAAGATAGTTATGCTATAGTTAAAAGTGGAGAAATATTTATCCTTAATATGCATATTAGTCCCTATAAACAGGGGAATCGATATAATCATAAACCAGACAGGACAAGAAAACTTTTGCTTCACAAACGCGAGATAGACAGTTTATATGGAAAGACTCAAAGAGAAGGTTTTACATTAGTACCTATAGCAGTTTATTTAAAAGATAATTTGGCAAAAATAGAATTAGCTCTGGCCAAAGGTAAAAATGTTAGAGATAAAAGAAGAGAAATTAAAAAGAAGACTGCTCAAAGGGAAATGAAAAAAGCATTTAAAGATCATATTAAAGGAAGAACTTAAATACAAAATTTGCTCAATAATTTGACAAGACCTTAATTTTAGGTTATAATAGTATACGCAAAATTGAAAACACCTTCGGGGGTGTTTTGGCTTCGCCTATATGGTGAATCCCTCAGAAGCGGGTCGAGGACTCCTTTCACTCGTTAAACACTGGAACTAAAGTTATCCGCAAACGATAACGATTACGCCTTAGCTGCTGCGTAAATATACGTAGTTAGCTAACGCTTGTTAGTCTGTTGTCTGTGCAGGCTGGCAAGTGTCATAAATGAGCAGACTCACCATTTACTGAAGCCTGTAGGTAGATGGAACATCAACAGGCTAACAGTTATAGTATCCTGTCTGTTGGAGACTATGCTGTGAAATAAAAGAACAGACTACACTCGTAGAAACTGTGAGATGAGCCATATAGTACGTGGGTTCGACTCCCACCACCTCCACCAAAAATTTTATTCTAAGAACGCAATGATATTTTTGGTACTACTGACGTCGAGTCAGGTCGCACCGGTCTTACAGCTAAATATTTAATTAACGCACGGGCATAGCTCAATTGGCAGAGCACGAGACTCCAAATCTCGGTGTTAGGGGTTCAAGTCCTCTTGCCCGTGCCATTTTTATGTCAGCTCTTAAACCAATTAGGTTTAGGGCTTTTTTTATTTTGTTAAATTCATATTTTCTTCATAATCTCCTGTTAAAGTATAAATAGAATAAAAAAATAAGGAGATGATAAAAAATGAAAAAAGTTGTATCTTTAGTTTTAGTATTTAGTTTGTTGTTGGTTGGAATTAGTTCTACTGTATCTGCTTTTGGCTATTTAGATGGTCAAAATAATGGAGATTGTGTATTGGAAGGTGAGCTTGATTTAACCGAAACTCAAGTTGAAAAATTAATGGAAGCAAGAGATAATTATGAAAAAGTAAGAAATGAAATACAGGAAAAAATAAGAGATTATAATCGTTCAGGTGAAGTTAACCAGGGAGAAATTGAAGAGTTAAGAGCTGAACTGGAAACTGCAAGAGAAAATTATATGAATCAGGTAGAAGAAATTTTAACAGAAGAACAATTTGCCAAAATAGAACAGGATCCTAAACTTAATAATTATCAGTCCAGTCAGGATAAAGGCAGTGGAAATAGACAGGGACAGGCTAATAGTAAAGGAAAAGGTCAGGGTAACAATCAAGGTAATAACAAAGGCCAGGGAAATGGTAAAGGTAATGTTTAAGAATAAATTAAAATAATAAATACCCAAAAAATAGAAGAGTATGGATTCATGTTAATAACATGGTCCATACTTTTTTTATTTTATTTCTATAATTTTTATGAATATAATTTAAAATGTTCTTACCAGAAAGAGGTTATAAGATAGCTTCTGCTGGCAGTCAATTTGATCTTGAATTAGCAAAAAAGTTTATAGAATTCAAAAAAATATAAAAAGGAAGAAGGAAATAATACTTATAATAGCTAATTATAATACATAACCTCATAAATAGTAAACATTAATATTTTTAGTACATACTTAAGAAAAGAGGTTATTATTATGAAAAACAGAGTGTTTTTAATTATTTTATTATTGATAATTGCTGTGATTTTAACACAGCCTTTATCTGTAGTGGCTGAAAAATCTGATGAGTGGGATTTTAGTGAAGGTGTTCCTGGTGATTATTTTGTTAGCAGCTGGGTTTTGCAGGACCTGAAACCGGAAGTAGTTATTGATATTCAAGAATTTATTGGTAGTAAAGAAGATGAATATGACCCTGCTACTAGTTATGATTTCTATCGTGGTGTAGTTGAATTTTCTGGTATTTCTAAAAAATTAATTATCAATCAGATTCCAGATTATAGAGTTAATTATAATAATATACCTGAAGGAAAAGATCCTAATGTAATATGTGTTACTAGATTTGAAAATTTTTCTAGTATCTATATTCGAGCTAAAGCTGATTATGAAGGGCAATCACTATATCTTAGTTTATTAAATTCTTCTCAGCATTATATGAATGATGATGAAATAATTTTTTTAGAAGCAATAGTTATTACTCCCAATCATAGTATAAATGGTAATGATTTGAAAATGATTCGTTCAGAATAAAAAAAGGAGTTTTAGAGCTTTTGCTAAATATAATTAATAACAGAAGTAAAATTAAAAAAATTAAAAGGAGTGATAATTTTGAGAAAAATATTTACAATTCTTTTATTACTTATGTTGGTGATTGGTTTATCTAATTCAACTATGGCTGTTTCTGAAGAGGATAAGTATGGAGGAACTTTAGTATATGGACAAGGTGCTCCAGCAGACGCACTTGATCCTCATATGACAACTCTTGGATCATCAGCTGATATAACAGTCAATATTTTTGATAATTTAGTAAGATTCAAAAGGGGGACTACAGAAATAGAACCATCTTTAGCAAAATCTTGGGAAACTTCAGAAGATGGTTTGACCTGGACATTTCACCTTCGCGAAGGAGTGAAATTTCATGATGGGACACCTTTTAATGCTGAGGCAGTAGTTTTTGATATAAGGCGTCAACTTAATCCTGACCATCCTTATTATTTTGAAGGCCAATATCCTTATGCTAATTTCTCTTTAGGTATGATTGAAACTATTGAAGCTATTGATGAATATACAGTTGAAATTAAATTAAACCAACCATATGCTCCTTTCCTCAAAAATTTAGCTATGTTTGCTACTGGAATTGTTAGTCCTACAGCAGTAAAAGAATACGGTGAAGATGTATTTAAACATCCAGTGGGAACCGGGCCATTTAAATTTGAAGAATGGGTAAAAGATGATCATATTACATTAGTAGCTAATGAAGATCACTGGGATGGAAGACCATATTTAGATAAATTAATTTACAGAATAATTCCTAAAAATAGTGTTAGACTCTTAGAATTAGAAAAAGGGAATATTGATATGATGCAGGGCTTAAATCCTACTGATATTTCTAAAGTAGAAAATGATCCTGATTTAGAAATAAAAGAAGATCCAGGCTTAAATATTGGATATATTGCTCTTCATAATGAAAAAGAACCTTTTGATAATAAATTAGTACGTAAAGCTATGAATTATGCAATAAATAAAGAAGAAATTTGTGAACAATTAATGAAAGGTGTAGCAGTTCCTGCTGAAGGGCCTTTACCTCCAACTATGTGGGGTTATAACAAAAATTTAACTGGATATCCTTATAATCCAGAAAAAGCAAAAGAGTTACTAAAAGAGGCAGGTTATGAAGATGGATTTTCTTTCACTTTAAGAACTTATTCAGCTCCTAGAGCATATAATCCATTGGGCGCAAGGTTGGCAACTGTTGTTCAGCAGTATTTAAAAGAAGTAGGTATAGATGCTGAAATTGAACAGTTAGAATGGGGTACTTATATTTCAGAAGGTAAAGCTGGTAAACATACAGCAGCTTTTTTTGGATGGATGGCTGATAATGGAGACCCAGATAATTTTCTAAATGTTTTCTTTAATTCAGAAAATCAAGGTTCTACAAATCGTGCTTTTTATACAAACAAAACTGTAGATAAAATGTTAGTTGAAGCTCAAAAAACTACAAATACAGATAAACGTGAAGAATTATATAAAGAAGTACAAGAAATTGTAGTTGATGATGCTCCTTTTGTATTTTTAAATCATATGAAGATGCAAATACCTATAAGAAAAGAAGTTAATAATTTTGTTTTATATCCTACTAATAATAAATTCTTTCATAAAGTATGGATAAATGATTAACCTATATTTTAAATTACAAAAATAAATAAAATACTATAAGAGAGGGGGTAATTGCCCCTCTCTTATTAACAAGAGGTGACTAATTATGATGAGTTATATTGCCAGGAGACTTTTATATCTAATTCCTCTGTTATTAGCAATTTCTCTTTTGGTTTTTTTAATGATAAGATTAATTCCTGGTGATCCAGCACAAATTAAATTAGGAGAAAAGGGAACTGAAGAAGATTTAAAAAGGATGAGAGAAGAATTAGGTTTGGATAAACCTTTGCATATTCAGTATTGGAGATATTTGAAAAGATTACTTAAAGGAGATTTAGGAAGATCGATAAGAACTAATAATAAAGTTACAAATGAGATTAAAACTTCTTTTCCAGCAACTATTGAATTAACTGTTTTAAGTATGATAATTGCTAGTATAATTGGTATATTTTTAGGAGTGATTTCTGCTGTAAAACAGTATACATGGATTGATAATTTAAGCATGGTAGGAGCTTTGGTTGGAATTTCAATGCCGGTGTTCTGGATTGGGATGATGCTTATGCTAATATTTTCCTGGAAATTAGGCTGGTTTCCAATTTCAGGAAGAATTAATTTAGAAGCCAATTTAGATATTATAACTCAATTTTATTTAATTGATAGTATTATTACTGGAAATTGGGTGGCTTTTAAAAGCACTTTAAGTCATTTAATTTTACCGGCTATTACCCTGGCTACTATTCCAGTAGCTATGATAGCAAGAATGACAAGGTCAACTACTCTTGATGTCTTAAATAAAGATTATGTTAGAACAGCTAGGGCAAAGGGTTTAAAAGAAAGAGTAGTGATTTGGAAACATGTATTTAAAAATTCTTTAATTCCTGTAGTTACAATTATTGGTTTGCAATTTGGTAGCTTTTTAGGTGGAGCAGTATTAACAGAAACTGTATTTGCAAGAGCAGGAGTTGGTCGTTTGTTAATTAATGGTATAACTGGTCGTGATTTTGCAGTTATGCAGGGGGCTGTACTTGTAATAGCTACTTTTTTCATATTACTTAATTTAATAGTTGATATACTATATGCTTATCTTAATCCTAAGATAAGGTATTCATAGGAGGGATTTAAACATGAGTCAAGGAAAAGGTGAAAGTCTTTGGGATCTTGCTTATAGAAATTTCAAAAGAAATAAAACTGCTATAGCTGGTATATTTATATTAATTTTCTTTACAATTATAGCTGTTTTAGCTCCATATATTGCACCTTATGATCCATTTGAACAAAATTTTTTACATTCATTAGAAGGGCCATCTCAAAAACATTTATTTGGAACTGATGAATTTGGGAGAGATATTTTAAGTAGAGTTATTTATGGTTCGCGTATTTCACTTCAAATTGGTTTTATTTCTGTTTTTATATCTATGTTTGCTGGAACTATATTAGGAGTTATTGCCGGCTATTATGGATCCTGGCCAGATATGTTAATAATGAGGGTTGTAGATATAATGCTTTGTTTTCCTTATATTTTATTAGCCTTAGTTATAATGGCTATATTAGGTCCAGGAATATATAATGCGATGATTGCAATTGGGATTGTGTATATACCTAAATTTGCTAGAATAGTTCGAAGTGCTGTTTTAAATATTAGAGATGAGGAATATATTTTAGCAGCTAAATCTATGGGCGCTAAAGACATAAAAATAATGTTAAAGCATATACTAGTTAATTGTATGGCTCCGATAATAATTCAAGGTACTTTGAGTATAGGGAGAGCTATAATTAATGCTGCAGGTTTAAGCTTTTTAGGGTTGGGAGCTCAACCTCCAACACCAGAATGGGGAGCAATTTTGAGTAGTGGACAAAACTTTTTACGAGGAGCTCCTTGGGTAGCTATTTTTCCTGGAATTGCTATTGCACTTTTAGTACTTGGATTTAATTTAATTGGAGATGGTTTAAGAGATGCTTTTGATCCTAAAATGAAAAGAACATAGTTAATAAAATATAAATAAGAATTTATTGAAAAATTAATATATGTAAATATATAACAGTTTAAATCCCTTAATTAAGGGATTTAGACTGTTATTTTTTTATGTTTACCTTATTAAAGGTATTTAGATT
>Ga0207414_1000862_pt1 | contig 12255 bp, 9 predicted proteins | sample PonA231FremontCA_2_FD_187269 | JGI IMG/M metagenome (GOLD analysis project Ga0207414, IMG submission 187269) | Marine sediment microbial community from Fremont, CA, USA - Pond A23 Sediment 1 (SPAdes) | ecosystem: Environmental > Aquatic > Marine > Unclassified | place: USA: Fremont, California... | reverse complement strand
GATTGGGAATATTATATTCAAATTTAGGACAATTATATTATATTAGAAATGAGATAAAAAAATCTAAAGAAATGTTTCAAAAAGCTATTTCTATTTTTAATAAATTAAATACAATTTGGGGTTATATTTCTATTGCCTATTCATATATGGCTTTAATAAACTTTTATGAAAAAGATTATGAAAAATCAAATCATTTTTTAGATAATGCAGAAAAAGTACTTGATGATCATTTAAAAAGATATTGGAAAGGTATATTATTCAGGGCTAAATCAGAAATAATAAATGAATTAGATTCGAAAGATAATATATTAGATTTTTATAGTACAATTAAATTAGATAAGTATGATGAATATATAAATGAAGCTTATAATATTTTTAGAGACGTAGGTACATCTTATGAAATGAAACACATTAAAAATTTAACTTAATAATGTAATAAATTTACGATTATTTGACGAAAAATATATATTATATAAATACAAAGAATTTTAAGAATATAATAATAATTTCTAAGGAGGGATAAAAATCTAAAAAATTTATATGATAAAAATTATACTACAAAGGGAGGATGTATATGCAAAATAATAATATTAAAAAGAATAATACCAGTGTTAGTAAATTTATATTTTTTAGTTTGATAGGAATATTTGTATTTTTTGTTAGTATTGAAATAGGTGGTAATTCAACTATACCTTTAGATCATATAGTAACAGGCTTAGAAAACAATTTCCCACAAGGTGCATCTATATATGCTTTAATAGTTATAATTTTGGGAGGGATAAAACCTTTTATAGATAATTCTTGGAATGAAAATAAAGTTGAAGTAGTATTTTCATTCTTAAAAATATTGGGTATAGTTGTAGCATTTTTAGTATTTATGAGAATGGGTCCTGGGTGGTTATTAGATGAAGATATTGGTGTATTTTTATTTGATAAATTAGTTGTGCCTGTAGGACTTATAGTACCAGTAGGTGCTATTTTTCTATCCTTTCTTGTTGATTTTGGATTTATAGAATTCATAGGGGTTATAATGAGACCTATTGTTAGACCTTTATTTAAAACACCTGGACGTTCAGCTGTAGATGCTGTTGCATCTTTTGTAGGAAGTTATTCGATAGCTTTATTGATAACTAATAAAGTATTTAAAGAGGGTAAATACACAATTAAAGAAGCTTCAATTATTGCTACTGGTTTTTCTACTGTTTCTGCTACATTTATGATTATAGTAGCTAAAACTGTTGGAATAATGGATAGATGGGGACTTTATTTTTGGACAACTTTAATTGTAACTTATATAGTTACAGCTATAGTAGTAAGACTTTGGCCATTGAGTGGTAAAGAAGATAAATATGTAACTGAAGAACCACATCCTGAAAAGGTAACTGAAGGTAATATTTTAAAAAATTCTTGGAAAGCAGGTATTGAAGCAGCTGCAGAACAGGAAAGTATAACAAAAAATATATTAGGTAATTTAAAAGCTGGTTTTAATATGGCGATGAGTATTTTACCAACAATTATGTCTGTTGGACTAATTGGTTTAATTTTAGCTAACTTCACACCAGTATTTGATGTAGTAGCATATGTTTTTTATCCTTTTACTAAATTACTTCAAGTTCCGGAAGCTATGTTAGCAGCTAAGGCTGCAGCAGTTGGCATTACGGAAATGTTCTTGCCAGCATTATTAGTTACAGAAGCGCCATTGATTACTAGATTTGTAATTGGAGTATTATGTGTATCGGAAATATTATTTTTCTCTGCTTCAATTCCCTGTATACTATCAACAGATATACCTATAACTATACCTGAAATATTAGTCATTTGGATAGAAAGAACAATTTTGACTCTTTTAATTGTAGTACCATTTAGTTTTTTAATATTTTAATTTATTTCATCTGCCTTATAGCATATTTACTGATATGTTATAGGGCTTTTTTTATCTTAAAATTGAATAGAGGATTAGCACCATTTTTGTTTAATATATATATAAGGGAAATTATTACATTTCAGGAGGAGAGTTATGAAAAATCATGATATAATAGTAGTTGGAGGAGGACCGGCTGGTTTAACTTCAGCCTATCAATTAAATAAATATGGTTTTGATGTTCTTTTAGTGGATAAAAATACTTTCCCCAGACCTAAACTATGTGCAGGTTTACTTACAAAAAAAACAAGAAAACTTATAAATAACATTTTTTCTGTTACTACAGAGGATCTAAAACAAAAAGAGGTAGTTGATTTTTGTTCAGATTATTATCAAATATATTTTAAAGATAAATTGATATATGAAACTAAAATGAAAGATGCCTTTTATTATGTTCACAGAAGAGTTTATGATAATTATCTTTTTAATTTAGTTAAAAACTCAGGTGTGGAGATAAAAGAAGGTACAGAAGTTGTTGATATCGATTTATTTAATAGTAAAATAATTACTAAAAAGGGTAAAGAAATTAAAGCTGGTTATATAATAGGTGCTGATGGAGCTAATAGTGTTATTAGAAGGAAACTTTTAACAAAAAGAGATGATATTAAATTAGATGATTTTAAAAAGAATATGGCAGTTTCTCTGGAAGCTGTAGTACCTCGTTCTGAACTAAAGCTTGATTTTGATCACCCAATCCTTTATTATGGTATTTTAAACTGGGGTTATGGTTGGATTTTTCCTCGTAAAGATTTTTTGGTGGTTGGGATTGCCGGTTTAAAAAAGAGTAATAACAATTTTAAAGATATTTTTATGGAATATCTGGACCTTATCGGAATCAAAAATAAAGATATAGATTATTCTGGCTGGCAGTTACCTTATGGAAATTTTCTCAAAGAACCATTTTATAATAATACTCTTTTAGTAGGAGATGCAGCCGGACTGGTAGAACCACTAACTGGTGAAGGTATTTATTATGCCCATCATAGTGGGCTTTTAGCTGCTAAGGCAATTAATAAAGCAGAAAATTATAATCGTAATTTGATTTCTACCTATAAAAGATCACTTGATGAGGAAATTTTACTTCGGCTTGAGAGATTTAAAAAGTTAAGCAAGTTTTTTTATGGTCAACCTGCATTTATGCAGAAATTTTTATTGAAAGTTGCTACCAAAACAGCTGGAAATTATTTGACAGAGATTATTCAGGAGGTAAAAGATGATAGATAATCCGGTTATAGATTTGTTATTCACCTTACTTAAAAATATGAGTGTGATTGTGACCTTTGCCTATTTTTTAAGTAGAGTAAAGTATGTAAAAAAGAATCTTTCTTTTCCCTTTAAAATGAGAGAAAAAGTATTTATGGTTATCTTTTTTGGAGTTTTATCCCTTACAGGTACTTATTTAGGCATTAATATTCTTGATGCTTATGCCAATATTAGGGGTATAGGAGCCATGTTAGGAGGACTTTTAGGTGGTCCTATTGTAGGAGTTGCTGCTGGTTTAATTGGTGGTCTTCACCGCTATACTCTGGGAGGATTCACTGCTTTTGCCTGTGCGATAGGAACTACAATCACCGGTTTAATAGGTGGACTTTTTCATAAAAAATATGTTAAAGGAAAAATAGATTATAAAAATGGATTTTTAATTGGTTTTTTAGCTCTAACCTTAGAGATGGCTATAGTGGTTGCCTTTAGCCGCCCTATTTCTCAGGCTCTAGAGCTTGTTAGAATAATTGGGGTACCAATGATTACAAGTAATGCTTTGGGTATAGCTATTTTTATAAATATTGTAAATACAATAAAAGAAGAAAATGAAAAAATAAGGGCTTTACAGGCCGAGAAAGTTCTTGATATAGCAGATAAAACACTTCCCTTACTACAGGATGGACTAAATCGCGAAAATGCTAATAAAATTGCAAAAATGATAAAAGAGGCCAGTGATGTTGATGCAGTTTCCTTAACTGACCATGAAAAGATTTTAGCTTTTAGAGGAAAAGGAAGTGATCATCATAAACCTGGTTATCTGGTTCAGACTGATGCCAGTAAAAAAGCCTATGATAAAGGAATAGTAATAACTGCTGATAGTAAAACAGAAATTGGATGTAATCGAGAGGATTGTCCTTTAACTGATGTAGTGATTACTCCTCTCAAACTTGATGACAATGTTTTTGGCTTGCTTAAACTTTATCGTAGTGGTGAAAAAATAAATGTCCTTGATATAAAATTGGCCAAGGGTATAGCCAGTTTTTTGGCTACTCAAATAAAATTAGGTAAGCTGGCAGAACAGGCTGAACTTAAAAGTGAGGCAGAACTTAAAGCCTTACAGGCTCAAATTAATCCTCATTTTCTATTTAATGCTTTAAATACGATTACAGCCACCTGTCGGATTAATCCGGAAAAATCTCGTGACCTTCTTATGAAAATGGCCGGAATTTTCCGAAAAACTTTAAAAAGAGATGCTAGAGAAACGACTCTTGAAAAAGAAATTGAGTTTTGTAGAGATTATCTTGGAATAGAAAAAGTCCGGTTAGGGGATAGATTGGAAATAGATTGGGATTTACCTAAAAAGCCACATGACTATCTAATTCCGCCTTTTATAATTCAACCATTAGTGGAAAATTCAATTAGACATGGAATTCAACCTTTAGAAGGAAAAGGGGAAATAAAGATAAGAGTAAAAGAATTAGGTGATGAATTAAAAATAACTGTGAGTGATAATGGAGTAGGAATTTCTGAAGAAAGATTAGAAGAATTATTTACAGCTAAATCTGATAGGATTGGTTTGAAAAATATAAAAGAAAGAATCGATAATCTTTATGATGATAGTACTGAATTAAATATTAATTCTCAAAAAGGAGAGGGAACAAAGGTTAATATTATCTTACCAATAATTTCAGAAATAAAAGGAGAGCTAATTGGATGATAGCAAATACAATGATTGTTGATGATGAAAAAATGGCTCGCAGTGAATTATCCTATCTTTTGGAAAATGATGATCGTTTTCAGCTAAAAGATGAAGCTGAAAATGGTAAAAAAGCTATTTCCCTGCTTAGAAAAAATAATTATCAATTAATATTTTTGGATATTAAAATGCCCGGTTTTTCCGGAATGGAGATTGCTCGCCTACTTAAAGAATTTAAGAATCCACCGGAAATAGTTTTTACAACTGCCTATGATGAATATGCTGTTGAAGCATTTAAACTGGCTGCTATTGATTATCTTTTAAAACCAATTAATGAAGAGAGGTTTAGAGAAACTCTGGATAGAGTCTGGGAAAGATTAAGTGAAAAGGAAAATAGTGATGAGACAGATAATAAACTTGAAAATTTTCTGGAGGCTTTCCAAACTAATAATGAGGATAACACTCTCTGTAAAATACCTGTAGAGGAAAAAGAAAGATATCGTTTAATAGATTATAGTGATATTTATTATTTTTCTACAGCTGATAAAAAGGTAAAAGTTCATACTAAAAAAGAATCGTATTTGACAAATCTTAAATTAAAAGAATTAGAAGAGAGATTACCTTCTGATTTTTTTCGAATACATCGCAGTTATATAGTTAATTTAAATAAAATAAAAGAGGTGATTCCCTGGTTTAAGGGTAAATATCAAATTGTATTGGCTGATAGTGTTGAACATGAGATACCTGTCAGTAGAACCAAAGTAGATAAATTAAATAAGCTTCTTAACTTAAAATAAGAAGTGGAGAATAGAGAATATATTTTGAGAAAGGAAGGCGAATATTAAATTGAAGTCATTATCAGTAAAACAAAAAATAATTTTACCAATTTTATTAATTTTTATTCTTTCATTTATTTTTATTGGTTACATAACTTATATTAATGTTTCACAGAGTTTTGAAGAGGTTATTGGAGAAGGGCTCACTGATCAGGTGGAGATAACTAAGGAATATATTAAGATTTTAGATGAAGAATATGAAAGTAAAGATAAAATTATCGAAAAGCTGAGACAGGCTAATTATAATCTAAGAGGTAGTTTAGATGGTGATGGTTTTTTATTTGTAATGGACAAAGAAGGAAAATTGATTGTTCATCCAGTTTATGAAGGAGAAAATAAAACTAAAGATAGTGCAGCATTTAAGAAAATGTATGAAAATAAAAACTCTATAGTTAGTTATATTTCTCCTAAAACAAATACCAAAAAAATAACCAGCTCAAAAGTTTATGAGCCTTATGGTTGGATTATTTCAGCTTCTGCTTTTAAGGGTAAGATTATTGGTAACAGGATTACAAGTTTAGCCCAAGAAGTTTTAATTTATCTTAGTATTACTGCCCTTATTTTAGTAATTATCACCATATTTATTGTTAAAAAAATGTTGAATCCTATTCCAGTTCTTGTAGATAGATTTGAAAAATTAGCTAATGGAAACTTAAAGGTTAAGATGAAGAATGATAGAGGAGATGAATTTGGTGATTTAGTAAAATCTTTTAATAAATTTGTAGAAAATATATCAGAGATAATAAAAAGGATGGCTACTATATCAGACAATCTGGATGATTCTAGTGAAGAGTTATTAAATTCAGGGAAGGGAGTTAAAAATTCAGCTCAAAATGTAGGTCAGGCAATAGAAAATGTTGCTTCTGGAGCTGAAGAACAGTCTGCTCAGGTAGATGAAAGTAAAAATATGATAGATAATTTGATAGATGAAATCAAAGATACTAAAGAGATGTCAGAAACTATGGAGAAATCTTCAAAAGAAGTAATTTCTAATGTTGAAGAGGGGACAAAAGCTATTGACAGTTCAATAAAACAAATCAATCAGGTTAAAGAATACTCAGGTGAAATTTCCAATAAAATTCATTCCTTAAATGATCTTTCTAAAGAAATTGGTGAAATTATCGAGTTAATTAATAGTATAGCTGAACAGACAAATTTACTGGCTTTAAATGCAGCTATAGAAGCAGCCAGAGCCGGTGAAGCAGGTCGTGGTTTTAGTGTAGTTGCTGATGAAATAAGAGAACTTGCTGAAGAATCAGCAGAAGCTACTGAAGAGATTGCAGAACTTATAGCTAAGATTGAAAATAATGTAGAAAGTGCTGTAAATAAGATGAATGATACGGAAGAGGTAGTAGATAAAAGTGTAAAAGTTATTGAAGGTACAGGAGAAACCTTTGCTACAATTGAAAAGAGAGTAAGTAATTTAATTGATTTAATAAATAATATAAGTAATAAAAATAATCAAATGGCTGAGTTAAGTGATAATGTAAAACAGGTTGTAGAAGATGTAGCTGTAGTTAGTGATGAGGCTGCCAAAAATGCAGAGGAAGTTACACTTTCCAGCCATAAACAGATTGATTCTACAGAAGAAATAGTAGATGCAGCTCAAGAATTAGCAGCAATGTCTAAAGAACTATCGGAGATAATAGATACTTTTGAATTATAGAAAATATAATATATTTTAGAGATAATAGATGGAGGGATAAAGTGAAAACTAAATTTACAGAACTACTGGGAATTGAATACCCTATTGTGCAAGGAGCTATGGCCTGGGTTTCAGACGGAGAATTAGCAGCAGCAGTTTCTAATGCAGGAGGAGCTGGAACAATCGCAGCCGCCGGTAGAGATCCTGATTGGGTAAAAGAACAAATAAAAATCGCAAAAGATAATACTGATAAACCTTTTGGAGTAAATGTTATGTTGATGGCAGATAATTGTGACCAAATAGTTGATACATTATGTAGTGAAGGAGTCGATTATGCCACTTTAAGTGCTGGGAATCCAATAACATATTTTAAAAAATTACATGAAGCAGATATAATAGCTATTCCTGTAGTACCTAATTTACGATTAGCCCATAAAGTTGTCGATAAAGGAGCAGATGCAATTATAATCGAAGGCATGGAGGCCGGAGGGCATATTGGTAATCTTACAACTATGGCTTTGATGACTCAGGTTATACCTGAAATTGATGTTCCAGTAATTGCTGCTGGTGGATTTGTTGATGGTAGAGGTCTGGCAGCTGCTTTAGTTATGGGGGCAGCCGGGATTCAGATGGGCACTAGATTTTATGCTTCTAAAGAGTGTAATGCTCATATTAAAGCTAAACAAAAAATCATAGATAGTCAGGATACAGATACGGTAGTTACCGGATTAGTGCATGGTCATCCTGTACGTGGGATAAGAAATGAAATGTCAGATAAATACTTAAAACTTGAAAAAGAAGGAGTTTCTGATTCTGAATTAGAAGAATTGGTAGTTGGAAGTAGTAGAATAGCACCTCAGGAAGGAGATATAGATCGGGGATTTGTTCAGGCCGGGCAGAGTTTATCAGCTATTAAGGAGATTAAATCCTGTTCTGAAATTGTTCAGCAAATTATAAAAGAAGCTGAAATAAGATTAAATTAATATATTTAGGTCTAAAAAGTTTATATAATAAAAGGAAGGCTGATCTGAGTGAATTCTCAGACCAGCCTTTTTACATTATATAGGGTGTAAGGTATAATGTGTTAACTTTGGGTTAAGGTTTAAGCACTCATTCTTTCTTGTTCTTCTGGATCTTTAGTAAGATGTTTGTAAGACTGTTTTACCAGTACTATTGCAAGTGCAAAGAGTAGGATTCCAAGTACTGCTAGAATCATACTTCCACCTGCAAGGTTTTGATATACAAGGAAAACAAGTGCAGTTAATGTTACAGCAAACATAAAGACCATTGGAATAACTGTGTAGAAGTTTTTCTTATCATTTTGAGCAAGCCAGACAGATAGTGAAAGTAGTGCCAGTGCAGCCAGTAGCTGGTTTGCTGAACCAAATATTGGCCAGAGTGTTGACCAACCACCTGAATAAGTCAGTGCTGCAGAAAGTACTACTGTAATCAATGTAGCAACATACATATTACTTAATGGACTATCTGATTTTTCTACACTATCAGCATCTATAAAGTATTCCTGGAAAATAAAGCGGGCTAACCTTGTAGCTGTATCAAGAGTAGTCATAGCAAATGCTGATACAGCAAGAGCAGCAAAGTTCATACCTACTTTAAATGGAATACCATAATTTGCAGCTAAATTACCAATACCATTTGAAAATACATTAACTGGTCCACCATTTGCAAGAAGTTCAGAATACTGCCCTTTAGTAACTATAGCAGCTGTAATAAGAGCAATAACTGCAAGGAAGGACTCAATTAACATACCACCATATCCAATCATTTGAGAATCAGTTTCTTTATTTAACTGTTTGGAAGTTGTACCTGAAGCAACTAAGGAGTGGAATCCAGAAACAGCACCACAGGCAACAGTTACAAATAAAACCGGGAATAAATAACCGCTGGAAGTCTGGAAAGATGTAAAGGACTGTAATTCAAAAGATGGACCTCCAACTATTATTCCTACAAATCCTCCAATTAAAAGTGCATATAAAAGGAATGAGTTCAGATAATCTCTAGGCTGGAGTAAAATCCAGACTGGAGTTACTGAAGCAACAAATATATAAGCGGTTAAGATAATTAACCAGGTATTATAGCCAATTTGAATTGGGAAATTAAGTCCAATTGCAACAGCAATAAATAATAAAACAACTCCAATTACTGTTAAAGAACCAAGTGATAGATTGGAACGAGTTCTAACTATACCAAATACTATAGCTAAACCAATAAAGAGAATAGAAGCTGTAGCAGCTGAAGGTGTAGAAGCAAAAGTTTCAGCAACTATGGACATAAAAGCACTAATAACCAGAATAAGTGTTAACCAGGCAAAAATACTGAATAGTTTTTTTCCGGTAGAACCTATATTCTGATTTATAACTTCTCCAATTGAACGTCCGCCATTTCTAACTGAAGTAAATAGTGAGCCCATATCATGAACTCCACCAAAGAAGATACCACCAATAATGATCCAGGTAAGTACTGGCAGCCATCCAAATCCAGAAGCAGCTATTGGTCCAATAATTGGTGCTGCACCAGCAATGGATGCAAAGTGGTGTCCAAGCAATACAGGAGCCTCAGCTGGAACATAATCTACTCCATCGTTCATGCTATGAGCAGGAGTATCATTACTTTTATCTAATCCCCATTCTCTTTTGAGAAAACTACCATAAGTAAAATATGCTAAAACAAATAATACGAGAGCAATTAATATAATAGGAATACTCAATTTCATTTCCCCCTTTAATAATTTTGTTTTTAATTAATAATATTTTATAAATATAAGTTTAAAAATATAGCTTTACTGTAGCTACTCTAACTAGTATCACCCACCTCCTTTCAAAAAAATATAAATTTATTTAAGAAGATTTTGCTTTTTTAAATCTTTCTGGCTGATAGTTGTCTGCAACTTTTTCACCTTCCTGATTTGTATATACCTTATTATTAGAAAGGTCAACTGCTATTAGGCGTACATCACACCAGCCTTTAAAACCTAAAAGAAAACTTTTAGAATAAGAGAAGTTCTTAATTTTATCTATTTCTTTTTCAGTAAATGAATTTTCTCTTATATTTACAATTGTTATATAACTTTGTTTATGATTACGATGGGGATCTATTATTTCATCTATAGTATTTTTCAAAAAGTCTTCATCTGGAATTAAGTTATTTTTATTGTTTATATCAATTAAACAGTGGTCATATTTGGTATATTCCCATATTTTTAATTTTTTACTTGCAAAATATTTTTCATTTTGGACATGGGAAAATGCATAGAGGTCAAATTTTTTATCGGCAATTTCTTTATTTTCTTCTAAATCAAAATATGATTTATACATTAATTTAAGTTGACTGAGATATTCATCAGCTGTAAAATAATTTTTATTTTCCATATTAACTGCCTCCAGCCTTTAATTTTTGTCATTTGTTTTTTAATCTAATTTTAATTTTAATCGTTTAAAAGGTTATTAACAATATTTTGAAACTGAACTGTAAAAATTTAAGGTTAAATATCATTATTTTAAGATGAGTTGTAGAATATATTTTAAATAAAAAAAGCTCTACTGCTAATTTTAACAGTAGAACCTTATATCATCCTAGTTAGTTTTTATTCTATTTTCAAATTCATTTGTGACCATTTCATAAATTTCTTTAGCCCTTTTGTTGTCTGGCATTGAATTATAGATTGTCTCTATATATTTTCTTTCTTTTATAATTTCAAGGGTTTTAGAGAAATTTATGTCATAAATCCAGGTCATTTGCATTAATTTTAAATCATTTACAGTTTCTAAATTATCATATTTTATTAATTCTTTATTTTTTAGTTTTTCATAGATGTGATCACTTATTTCTGGTCTGTGGTCTAATTTTATAAGTTCAGTTTCTTCATTTTCTTTTTCATATTTTTCTTTAAAAAGGTTAAAAATATCCAGTTTATCAGCATCTCGTATTAGCTTAGCAAAAAAGAGTTCATTGTCATCAGGAAGCTCTGGATTATTGTGAAGGCGGATAGCCGAGATAACTATTTTTTGATGTTCAGGTGAAAAATCAGCCATTAGACCATTTTCTTCAAGAACCTGTACTCCAAGTTCTCCATGATCTTCAGATTTATAATCAGAAAATGTTTTGTATTCTTTATATTGTTTGAAACGACCTATATCATGAAAAAGAGCAATGATTTTTGCTAGATAAAATTCATCTCCACTTAGTTCAAAATCTTCTATGATATTTTCCATTTCCTCACAAACTCGATAGCTGTGTCTTATCTTTAAGTCGATATTTTCTTGATCTTCAGAGTCATCCATCTCAAATTGATTTACATAAGAGATAAAAAAGTCTCTTAAAGAAAGATATTTTCTTTTCATTTATATTAATCCTCCTATTTAATTGCTATTTTCTATTATAAATTATAATTTGCCATTTGTAAATTTTCATTTCTTATATAATATTAAGAAGCAAAAATATATAAATAGTGATTTTTTCATTATACCTATTTTTTGATTCATCTATAATTTGTTCAATAATAAATAAGGTAAACTAATCCTAAGAAACATCCTGTTTCAGGATTAGCTCAGCACCTCCTGTGCTTCGACCTTATTTATTATTTCACTTCATTAAGATTCATTAACAAAAAACATCTAAAAATCAAAAACCACTTTTTATATATTTTTTTGAGTTTAATAATTATTATAAAGAAAAATATCCGATAATAGTTAGATGAGTGGTCATTAATTATATCGGATATTTTAGTTATAATAAGGAAAGTTCTTGAAGAAATATTTCTATGTGATAAAATGTTAATGAAAATCTTAAACTAAAAATTTAACTGAATTATATATATTCGCAACATTTTTAATTAATAAAGGAGGCGTAGAAATGGCTTCAGTAGGTATATGTATGGGGGCTTCAAATATAAAAGTAGTAGAAATAACCAGAAATAGCCCTCAATTAAATATAG
>Ga0207414_1000858_pt1 | contig 12280 bp, 6 predicted proteins | sample PonA231FremontCA_2_FD_187269 | JGI IMG/M metagenome (GOLD analysis project Ga0207414, IMG submission 187269) | Marine sediment microbial community from Fremont, CA, USA - Pond A23 Sediment 1 (SPAdes) | ecosystem: Environmental > Aquatic > Marine > Unclassified | place: USA: Fremont, California... | reverse complement strand
TGATACTTTTGAGTATATTAATGGGTGCGTGTATGTCATGATACACTACTACCACATTTGTTTAGTCTGTATTTTACTACCATATATATTATAGTATTATTTCTATTCGTCTCCATCCGTGTCTGCTTTCCACATCATTCCGGATGGGTCATCCGGCGGCGAAAGGGGACTCGAAGGGAGACCATCACTGTGTGTCGGGGCGTTGTATCCGCGGGGGGCGACATCGTTCGGCCCCTCGGGGTAGAACAGCGAAGCGAGCGCGTGCAGATGCGTCCGCCCGACATCGAGCTCGAACTGGCCGCCACCGTAGCAATCGATACCGTGCTCGCGGCAGTACTCGATCGTCTCGAAGAGCGACCGGATGGAGCCGAACCGCGACGGCTTGATGTTGAGCCACTCGGGGTCCCACGGGAGTGACTCGACGCTTTCGACGCCGTCGATCGGATAGTCCCATGCCACCCGTTCTTTGTGGCCGTCGAACAGTGGCCGCGTTTCGTCGGTCAGTTCGGGGTCCTCGATAAGCGCTCCCGGGAACCCCTCGACGACGAGTTCGTACAGTTCGGGATCCGCGGACTGATCCACGTCGGTTCCCTCGTAGTATCCCTTCAGATCGACCGTTCGGACGGCGTCCGTCGCCGCCAGACGCTCGACGAGGGCCTCAGTCCAGGCTGGCGTCGGATCGAGTTTGAACTCCAGTTCGGGGTCCCGGCGGAGCCACGCATCGATCCGATCGCCGGTCGGCGGATCGTCGAGGCGGGTGCTCACGACGAATCTGACCGGGTCGTAGGTCCGATCGAGGCGGGTCGCGAGGTCGGTTCCGGCCTGTTTCAGCGCCAGGTCCAGCGCGGCGCTCTCGAAAGCCCACCGACGGTAGCGGCGGAACGCTGACTGATCCGGCGATCGTCCACAGAAGAGATCGGTTTCCGAGATCGACCCCGAGAACGAGTCGACGGTGTAGGTCCCGGCCTGGTCATAAGAATGAGTCGGATCCGGGTCCACTCCGGAATAGGTCTCGGTCGTACCGTCCCCCCAGTCGATCACAAAGTCGTAGTTGGAGGCGCTAGTGTCGGTCGGAATCGTGATCGAGGAATCCGGAGAGGTCGTCTCCCAGGTCGTAATGAAGGGTTCCCCCCGGTCTTGCACCTCTACCGTGACTGTCGCGGCCTCTGAACGCGCCCCCGTGGTGTCCGCCACGGTGTAACTGTACGTGTCCGTCCCCGTAAAGCCAGCGTCCGGAGCGTAAGTAATTGCTCCGGTGGAGGTGTCGACTTGAGAGATTATCCCACTGGAAGGACTACTCTCAATCTGAACGCTGGAGGAGTCAAGCCGACCGTCCGGATCGGTGTCGTTGGCCAGCGCCTCCGTTGTGACCGATACTCCTTGGGGAGTCTGTGTGGTATCATTCGAGGCAGTCGGAGGGGCATTGACGGTAACGGTTTGTGTAGTGTCGTCGGTACTTCCATCGTCATCCTTAACCGTCAACGTAACCGGAACATCTCCTGCAGACGAGAACGAGGTGTTTGCTGTTTGCCCGGTTGCTTCCACGGTCCCGTCGTCATCGAAGTCCCACTCGTAAGACTGGACCTGCCCGTCTGGATCGCTTGAGCCGCTGGCATCGAAGGTGACTGTCTCTCCGATCTGCGGCAGACGGGGCTCGACTCCGAAATCTGCAGTCGGCGGACTTCCACCTTCGAGCAGCAGAACAGACTCTTCGGTCATTACCGAGAGGTCTATTCGCCCATCCCCATCGTTGTCCGAGGCGATGAGGTTCCGAAGCGTCCCCGATCCCTCGTAAGTCCAGGACCAGTCTGGCTCTAGAGATGGGCTGTACGTCCAAACATTCTTGGGGCCTCGTACAATCACTTCTGTTTCCTCATCTCCGTCCGTGTCTGCCAACGCCTCGAAGACTTGGTCTTGACCCAGAGAGATGGAGTCGACCACATTCAAAGATGTGTCGAATACATACAGGTTGGACTGATTCGAATTCCTATTCGACGCTACGATCTCTCTTGCGTCATTCCCAGTCACGTCTGCCCATCCAAACTCCCAGTTGCCCTCAGGTAGTCCCTCAAAGGTGTGCTCAATACTTCCGTCTAAACTCCGCACATGTGCCCGTGATGTCCCAGGATAAGAATCGTTGTATGTCTTGAACGAGAGAAGCTTGTGGCTGTCCCCTTCCAAACGAGCGAAGCGGTCAAGAAGAGAGCCGTCAGGGTTTCCTGCCGGATACTTCTGCTTGAGCTCAGCTGTGGCGCCCGCGTCGAGAATGAGGCTGTAGGTGTTGCCATCGTCGAGACCATTTCCAGAGGCTCCATTGTGCGGAGAGAACGTGCCGTATGTCATTTCGTCTATTCCATCGTCATCGGCATCAGCAAGCGAGAGGCCGTTGAAGATGGGCCCAACCACGTAGTCCCACATTTTGGAGGCATTCTGATAGTCCCACCGTGATAGCCCCCTCGGAGAAAGCGAAAAACCCGTGGAGTATGATACGATCACGTCTTCATCGACAACAGCAACTGGGCGCATTGCCCCGTCCCCATCATTGCTGAGCTGGAATTCTTTCAGGAGGGTTCCGTCTGCTTTGTAGAAACGAGCGGTATAGGAACCTGGGTCGAACTGGTACGACACAGCAATGTCGGCCACCCCGTCACCTGAAACATCATCAAGCATGGTCACGCGGGCTTTTGTCGCCCCACTGACCGAAATATCTTCATTAAGTTCGGTGGTGCCGTCGGGCGCAATGACGTAAAGACGTTGCCCTTGCACGGTCACAACCTCGATTGTCCCATCTCCATCGACATCTTCGGAAAGCAAATTGGGACTGTCCTGTGTAGGAAGCGAGACGGAGTTTTGTAAGGCCAGCTGGTCACTCGATGTCGGTGCCGATATTGGTACGAAATTAGAACCAACCTCACTGGCTTGAAGATGAGACCACCCCTTGCTGGACTGCTTGGAAGTGATCTGTGCATGAGATACAAAAGGGGCAACCGCTGTGATAATCAGCCCGAAGAGGACCAGATATATCTTGGGAAAGTTCGAAAGAAGTCGCTTCATGATAAGCAGTAGCGCGGCGATCAAATGAAGATTGTACCAGTGCGAATGCTATCGATAATTCAGTGCTAGGGCTCCTGAAAACATCTCTTTTTGGCGATAGGACCTTTTCTAGTCGATATTTTTATATGTCTAAAAAACTCTTTTTTGACCATTTTTATTATTTCAATTTTACTTTCGAATAAGCTTTACTATTAAGGTATAATTTTGATTAAAGTTTTGATGTAGTTAAAGTGATTATTAGTTCGGCGGTGCGGGCGGGGTCGGAAACCCACCTCCTCCGTTTCCTCCACCTCCCCCGTCTCCACCGCCCCCTCCACCGAGAAGCAAGGCCACCGTGCTCCCCGCCCCGGCCGCGAGGGCGCTTCCAAGAACCCAGAGGAGCGTACTTCCTCCGTCCATGGCCTCCGCATTGACCCGAAGACGGTACCGGTCCCCGGAGAGCCCGTCCGGATAATCCGTCAGGGCCGCCCACGTGACCTGCATCCTGCTCCCGGGGGTCACCTCTTTGCCGACCGCCCCCTCGACGGTGCCGCGGATGTCCTGAAACGACGCCCCGCGGTCCGTAGAAAGCTGGAGCGACACCTCATACTCATCTTCTTCCCCGTCCAGCCCATACTCTACGACGATAGTCGAGTCCTCCCGCCGGGCTCGCACGTCTTGAACGGGCCCCACATGTGCAGTCGCGACGCCTACGTTCAGCGGCCGCTGCAGCGAGAACTGAATCCGCTGCCGCCTGTCCTGTGCAACTTGAACACTCTTCTGGGAGGACCTGAATCCCTGCTTTTCGACCTCAACTCGGTGCTCCCCCGGCACGAGCGTGCTCGTGGTCGGTGTCGTCCCAGCTGTTTCACCATCGATTCGCACCGTCGCACCACTGGGATCAGTCTCCACAACAAGCCGTCCCTCTCGGGACTCAAGCGTGAGCGCAACCTCCCTCCGTCCGCCTTCTGGAACAGTCACGCTCTTCTCCGTGCTCGCGTATCCCTCCGCCGTGGCCCGCACCTGATGCTTTCCTGAAGACAGGGTTCGGCTCACAGGGGCCATTCCGACACGTTGCCCGTCGACCATCACGGTCGCCGAATCGGGCTCGGTCGCCACCAGAAGTTGACCCGATGCCCGCTCAAGAACAACATCAAGAAGTGCTCGCTCGCCCGCAGCAACGATCGCTGTTGTATCGACCGGCACATATCCTTCAGCTCGCACCGAAATGTCGTACGTGCCAGGCACAAGTGTCGTCCCAGCTCGCCCCCGTCCCTGCAGATCCCCATCGATCAGGATTCGTGCACTATCTGGCTTGGCAGCTACAAAAATCCGACCTGTCTCTCGTGCGAGCGTTTTCGATAGACGGGTTGTTTCTCCGGGGCGAATCGCCACCGTCGTGTCCTCTGATACATACCCCTCGGCCTGTATCTCCAGGTTGTACTCCCCCGAAGGAAGCTCTGCCGACACATTTCCACGCCCGACCTCTTCTCCCCCAATCAGCAGACGTGCGCTGTCTGGAGTTGCCCGAGCCACGAGTCGCCCTCCCGTTTGCTCCAGACTGAAACGAAGCTCCCGCGTCTCTCCCGGCGGAACGGTCAACGACCGCCGGGCTGATTGGTACCCGTCGGCCTGGACGACTACAGCGTGCTCCCCAGCTTCAACCTCCTGTCGGACGGCCCCCGTCCCCGCAGTTTCTCCGTCAATGCTGATTGAGGCATCATCGGGCTGTGTCTCCACCCCCAACGTGCCGAGGCGCTGCACGGCTTCGAACGACACCAAAAAGTCGGTTTCCGGAGATTGCGTCTGATTTTCGACCTGTACAACCACCATGCGGCCGTCGGTCTCAGCCACCTCCACCTGAGCGACCCGCACTGATCGCTCTTCCCCACCGACCGTCGTAGTGGTGTAGATGGTTCCCGCAGTTCCAGAGGAGACCGAAAGGCCGTCATCAAGTCGAACAGTGATTTCCTGACCGTCAATCTCGGTGACCGCCCCGTGCCGTTCAAGATCTTGGGCGGACGAGAGACTGGTGGTAACCAGTAGGATTAAACTTACCAGCACGCTTATCCGCCACGAGCATAAGCCAGAGCGACTTCCGTGAAAGTGATTCATAGGCTAGCGGCGTACAATCAGATCTCGCTAAGAGAGTACTGGGCATGTCCCAGAGGGACTCCCCCCACCACGAAAGATCATCCTCCAACCAGGAAAACAGAAGCCACGAGCGTTCCGAGAAGCCCGCTCAGTCCAATGACCGAGCCGACGATTGCCGGGCGGCGCCCCACCGAGAGTTCCGATAAGAGAACCAGCCCTGTCCCCACCGTGGCCCCAAGCAGCCCGCCGATAAACAGCGTCCCGATGGCCTTCCATCCACCCAGCTTGGAATCCCGGGCGCTCCGCTTTTCCTGTCGGTCAAGTGCGGATTGGCTGGGCACGGGCTCCTTCTCGGCCCGCGCGGAGGCCTGGCCGCCGCCGGTCGTGAACACGCGCCGTCCTTCTAACTCTTGACTGCCAGCTTCTACGACGACGTTGAGGTCGTGACGCTTCGCCTCCACGGGCCGGGAAGCGCCCTCCGCCGAAGCTCCGGGCAGGCGGTACGTAAGCAGGTATTGGCTCTCCAGCTCGCGGGCAATCAGGCGGTACACCTCGGTCAAATCTTCCGGCGAGGGAGCACGAAAAAATGAGCCGTCTCCGGCCTCTGCCACCTGTCTCAGAAACGAAGCGTTGATCCCCGACCCCAGTCCGACGGTAAAGCAGCGCCCGCCCGCCTCCCGAAGCGCCTGAAGGACCTCGGTGGAGGAGATGCCTGAGGCAGTATCCCGGCCGTCGGTAATCACAACCATTGCTCGCCGCGGCGCTTCAATATTGCCCAGGCGGCTGGCCGCTCGGACAATCGCGTCCCGCAGGGCCGTGTCCCCGCCAGTTGCCACCTCGTCGGTTCGGGCACGAACCTGGTTCCGAGAGGTGCCGAAGGAAGCGCGGACGCGAACCTCCTCGTTGAAGGTAATGAGAGAAGCCCGATCGCGGCGCCCAAGGACTTGGAGGAACTGGCCAATTGCCCGCTTGCTTTCCACAAGGGGCCGCCCTTCCATACTCCCGCTCCGATCTAAGACCAGTGTGACGGCAAGCCACGCGTAGCTGTCAAAGTACTGTTCGACTTCGATGGAAGAGACCTTCGTTCCGTCGTGAGTCAGGCGAAAATCCTCCCGGGACAAACCCTTGATGGACTCACCTCCGCTCAGCACGGACACCGGCACCTTAGTAGTCGGATACTGGATCACGTTTGGCTCCGAGACGCGAACCGTGTCCTGCGCCATCGCTGAAGGGATCACTGAGGTAAGAAGCGCTATGGTGGTCGCGCAAAGGGCTACGAGAAGCGCTGCCAACGGCCAGGACCCCAGCGTGCCTGCGCCTGATCCTGAGTTTCCGTCCGTTCTTGCGTTCCTCTCCGGTTTTGGATTCGTCATCAGTTTTGCGTCCATCACTTTGCCTCAAGCCAGTCAGGTCCACCTCTGCTAAGGCGCACCGGTAGATCAGCGGGCAGACTTCACCTGCCTAGCGCCGACGAAGAGCAAGAGCCCCGAAGATGGGCCCAACTCCACCGGGAGGGACAGATCGTAAGCCCTCCAGGCGTAGCCCCCCGCCAGAAGGAGAAGAAGCGCTGCGAGCACAAGAATGAGAATCCAGAGAGCTCGGCTGCTTCTCCGCTCCTCCTCGGCAATGGCTTCTCTGCTCTCCTCACTATTGTGGACTCCATTCGTGGATGGAGTCCACGCCGGGCGCGTCGCCTTTTCCGGAAGAGGGTCCTTCGACCGGTATGGCTTTAGCCGCTGGACATCCCCGTGCTCCAGGGCCGCGACGGTGACGTTGTCCGTGCTCCCCTTTCGGTAGGCCGTGGCAACGAGCCGGCGGGCAGCCTCGTCCAGAGACGGAGTGTGCCGGAGGCATTCGTAAATCTCAATATCGGTGAGCCCTTTCGTTAGTCCATCCGAACAGGCGAGTAGAAAGCAGTGGTCTGGAAGGACCAGCCAGCCTTCTTCGACAGGATAACCATTCCACGCGTCCTCTCTTGAAGATGGGAAAAGATCCGGCTCTGGACGATCCCCACCGCCCCCGATGGACCGCGTCAGCGCGTCCTGGTAGGGGAGCTCCTGGGCCTCCTCTTCGGTAATTTTGCCCCCACGCACCGCCTCTGCAATCGCGGAGTGATCCTCGGTTACCTGGAGGAGTTCATCTTCGGTGGCGAGGTAGGTGCGGCTGTCCCCCACGTTTGCAAAGAGGGCTCGGCCTTCTCGGACTAGGGCTACGGTAAGAGTCGTACCCATCTCGGAGAGCTCCTCTTGCCCGTTCTGGTAACCGGAAACCGCCCGGCTGGCCTCCTCGACCACAGTTTTGAGCCAGGCCCGGCCGGGTTCCACGGCAGATCCTTCTTCCGGAGCAGAGTCGCCCTCCGTAGCGGAGCCGTCTTCAAGAAACTGCGACCATTCGGTTTCGATCGCCTCCACGGCAAGGCGAGAGGCCTCTTGTCCCCCGCTGTGCCCACCCATCCCGTCGGCGACGACAATGAGGGCGCAGGAGCCCCCGTCTGCGTCTCCGCTCCAGCAAAACTCCGCGTCCTCGTTTTGGGAGCGTCGCCCTGAAATGCTTCTCGATACGGCTTTCATGATGGAGGCATCTTTGATCGGGCTGGTAGATCATGAACGGTCACACGAGACCATCAGAATAGCGAAGTTTCACCTCCCCCATTGTGAGAACATCTCCATCCTCAATATCCGCCGTCTCATTCAAATCCATCGGTTCCCCATTGACCAGCGTCGGATTGCTTTCCTTCGAGGCGTAGTTTATCACCTTGCAGTCTCCGTCGTGAACGAGCTTCGCCTGCTTGCTACTGACCGTGCGGGGCTTGAGCTCTATATGTTCATACGGAGGGCCACTGGTCCGGCCAATCGTAATTTCAGCCTTCTGGCCGTTCTGACCAGGTGGGCGGTGCAGTGGAATGCGATCGATATCGTCGAGCCCCGCGACCACCTCTAAGCTCCCGAGGAATTTGAGCGTGTTGTCCGGAGGGACGTGCATCTTTACCGTCTCGTCCTGCACGACTTCATCGGGCTCAGGTCCGCCCGGGGACGCCTGACGGGCAGCCCCGTCACCTCCAGCCTGCTGGCCGCTAGCCTGCTGGCCCCTAGCTTGGCCGCCGGAGGGGGGTGGGGTGTCTGCGCTCAGCGAGGACCCGCCCTGCGCTGCCACCTGAGGTTGGCGCCGCTGGTATAGCACGTAAATAAGCAGCCCGAAAAGAAGAACCACCACGACCCCAATTGCCACGAAGAGCAGTGTCTGCACCGAGGTCCCGCCTCCACCTGCCGTTCCGTCCCCACCTGCCGCTTCGCTCCCGCCCCCCTGATTTGCGTTGCTCTCCCTACCGTCCCCGTCGGTAGCTACGCCGCTCAGCTGCGCGCGGCTTTCCTCGCTAACGTACGGGCGGTTCATTTCGGGGTCGATGCTGACGGGGCCCGACACCCGGTACCGCTCCCCGACCGTTGGCAGCGCGCCAGTGGTACGGACCATGATGATGTCCCCGTAGCGATCTTTCAGGTAGTAAAACCGGGTCGTCTCAACGTCTTCATCTTCATATTCCGTCACGAAGCCCCTGATTTCGACGACCTCGTCCTCGAATTCCCCGGGACTGTTCTGTATGTCCTCTACCCGGTTTGTAGACTGCTCTGTCCCTTGCTGATTGCTCTCTTGCTGATTCGACTGCGATTGATCAGCTTGCGGGTAGGCCTGTAGAGGCAGCAACAGAAGCGTAGCAGCCAAGAGTAGACTCTGTGGTTTGCAGCGCGAATGTGGTATCATTGGTGAGTTCGGGATCGGTCGATTCGAGATTGATTGACAGGTATAAGGCAATTCCCGTTTGTGATATAGTTTAGGGTCAGCGATGAGCAGACGCCAGAACTCTCATGCCGTCTCCGGTGAGCGGAGGCCAGCGGACTGGATTCGCTCCTGCACCTCACGGGCAGAAGGGCGCGCGTCAGGGTCCTTCCGGAGCATCTCGCCTACGAGGCGGCTGGCCGGTGCCGGAACCGAGCCTGGAAGGTTCGGGGGGGGCTGCTCTTGGTGCATCTTGAGAACTTGAACGGGGTTTCGGTCGGTAAACGGCGGGCTTCCCGTAAGCAAGACAAAGGTCAAGACGCCCAGGGAATACACGTCCGACTTCCCACTCACCGGTTCCCCGCGGCACTGCTCGGGAGACATGTAGGGCGGCTTGCCAGTGATCGACCCGTCCAGCGTGCCCGAGCGGGTGTACTCGTGCTTCGCGACGCCAAAGTCGATCAGCTTCACCCGGCTTGTGGGGACCGGCTCCAGAACGATCACGTTTTCGGGGGTCACGTCCCGGTGCCAGATGTTGCTCCGGTGGGCTGCCTGCAGCCCCTCGCAAATTCGCTCGACAATCTGAAGAGCCGGGCGCGCAGGCAGAGAGGCTCTGCGGTCCAAGATACCGATAAGCGGCTCCCCCTCCAGCCGCTCAAGCGCAAGAAACGGGCGTCCAGTGTCCCGCCCGTCTTCTCTTCCATAGCGACGCGCCTTGACGACGGTCGGCACGGGGTCAGAGCTATGGATTCGGTCAAGCGCCTCTCCTTCCTTGAGAAACTTCCGCACCAGGTCCGGATCGTCGAGGTGCTCGCGGGCCATGATTTTTAGGGCCACCTCCTGCCCAGTGTGGCGGTCCTTGGCGGCATAAACAGTCGCCATCCCTCCTTCTCCGATCGGTTCCCCGACGTCGTAGCGGTCAAACTGGCGGGCCATCTGGGTCGCCTGCCCCGGAGCACCGCCGCTGTCCTGTAACACCACGATGACGACCGCAAGGGCAAAAATTCCGGCGGTAAGTACCAGTGCCAGAAGCACCGTCGGCTGGCTCATCTGCACGCTTCCCAACTGACCAGTCAGTTGCCTGAATAAGCCCACGGATCGGGAAAGGGTCACGTCGACAGTGCTCGTGAGAGAGGCTGGAGGTGCCTCAACGCTTTGCCCCACCGGCTCGAAGCCATCCTTCTCAACGCGAATCCGATGGGCTAGCCCTGGGGTGGCCCGGATCTGCAGTTTGCCGCCACGCTGGGTTCGGCCGACCTCCTCCCCGTCAAGGTAAACCTGGGCTCCCCCAACATTCGTGTCGACAATTAGGTAGGAAACTGCCGCCGATCCGGAGGATGAAACAGAACTCTCACTTGGCTTCTCGGCCCCAGAAGTCTCAGAAGAGGAAGGCTCCTGCTCCTCAAGGGAGAGGAAAATTGTCGTCGTGAGCCCTTCCTCGAAGAGCTCCTCTGCGCTTTCCGTCTTGTATCCGGACTTCCGCACGGCAATGCGGTGCTCTCCGGCTAGGACCTTCGCGGAGTAGAACTTTCCTTCTTGATCAGTTTCCCCGATCTTCTGGCCGTCAAGGAGCACTGTTGCCTCCGGCTGATTGCTCTCCAGCAGCAAGGTCGAAGACTGCCCATGTGCGGGAGGCACCGCCAGAAGAAAGCAGAAGATAATTGCAAGCCCCGCGTGAAGCAGAGAACAGCCGTGGATGTCGAGAAGGCGGAAAGCGTTCACCTGAGCGAAAGTACCGGGGACTCAAACGACGCGGGGACTGAAATCTCCTGCGCTCTCAAGCAGTCCAACAGTTCATAGAGGCAGAAAAGAAACGGGTCGCTGGAAGCCCAGAGGTCAATTCTGCCTTTCTGACCTGCAAGAAAGCCTTGTTTTACGAGCAGAGTTTGGCGAAATATAAGGGGTGACATTTGGGTCTGTCAAACGTGCCATACAAGGGCGACCGCCTGCTAAACCTCACGGGAGTGAGACAACTAAAACAACTCGCTCTAAGCGGTACAGGTGCTGTTTCGGAAGAGCGCTTTTATCGTCTTCCACCGCAACTTGCTTACAGTGCGACCTCACATCCAGAACGTCTGAGTAGACCGTCTAACCAACTCGTTCAGAAACCACGTTTATTCTCCTGACGAGAGGTCGCTTCTGCTGAACAGAAAAGATGAACTCCATGTTAGGAAATGTATTATACTCTGCTCCTCTTTTGGATGGCCGAAGAGGCAGGAACACGCCTTTTAACTGCTTCCGACACGGCCAGTGGTACAGGTTCGATGCCTGAACGACGTGGAGGACTTTTTCCGGAAAGGTGCCCCTCTTGCGAGGGAAAATCAACATACCAGTTTCGTCGTGAAATGGAGCATTCGTTCTGACTCGGAGGCCGCTCGCATTGGATTATCGGATAGACGAGGCCGGTGAGCGGACGCGACGCAGTCCGAACGGGAGATTTCACTACTTGTCGAGCCGCTACCAGTGACCCTTGAGTAGGATGCCTCTTTCAAGAAGGCCCCTCCCCGATGGGGGGGCCCGACGGGTGTGTTTGGACCGGGAGCCCTCCTGGGCGGTCCGGGACGCTCGACGGATTGGTTGTTTCGCGCGATAAGCAGTCACTTCGAGGTCATGTGCTTAGGGTCATGTGCTGAGGATCATGTGCTGCGAAGGAGGGGGAGTTTGGCGACCGAGTGGGGGGACGCAGGGGGGTCAGAAAAGGGGTGAGCGGGCGGCCTCAAGCGGCGAGAAAGGCCAGTTCTTGAGGGTATCAAAAACCGGTGGTAGACCGATTATGTGTTGGTAGTTGGCACGGTCCGGAGTAGGTTTTCAGTTGACCACACCTGATCGGTGAGCCCAGCTGCCATTGCAGGAGTTCGTCGCTTCCATCGTCGTCCAGGCCGACCGTTCAACGGGCCTGTTAGATCGATTCGTAGGCTCTTGTGAGTACGGGTCAGGTTGTAGATGGCGTCTTCCCATCCAGCGGCCGCCCGGTGCATTGAGATCTCCTTCGAGAAGCCGAGGCCCTTCCGGATCAACCGACTGTTCATCTGCCGCATCGTCAGGTGGGTTCGCTCTACGTAAGCAGTATGCTCCTCAAAAATCTCCGACAGGCTTTCCAACTCGCCGAAGATGGCTTTTTTCTTCGTCCCCGTCACTTGACCGGCATCATCGCGCTCCTTGATCACCTGAAGGTACTTCCAGCCCTCTTGTGGACGCTTCTTCTCCGGCGGGCGTCCTCGGCCTTTGTACCCGGGGACTTTTCCCCAAACCTGCACCATCGCCTCTCGAATGCCTCCCCAGCCGTCACTGATCGTTGGAGGCGGGTTGTCCGGATGACCTCGGCTATGCTGAAGCGTCCGAAAAACTTCTTCTGAAGCCACCGCCTGAGCTTTTGGCG
>Ga0207414_1000856_pt1 | contig 12286 bp, 9 predicted proteins | sample PonA231FremontCA_2_FD_187269 | JGI IMG/M metagenome (GOLD analysis project Ga0207414, IMG submission 187269) | Marine sediment microbial community from Fremont, CA, USA - Pond A23 Sediment 1 (SPAdes) | ecosystem: Environmental > Aquatic > Marine > Unclassified | place: USA: Fremont, California... | reverse complement strand
CCATATGCGATGGATATTTGTAGTGAAGTGGAACCAGAGTTTAAAGATTATGGTGAAGAACATTTCGCTGCCTGTCATCTTCTCGAAGATGAGTAAATATATATAAATAAGACTATTAAAAAAAGCCTCTCTGATTTCAAAAAGAGAGGCTTTTTTTATAAAAATATATATTTTTTGTAATAACGTTAGTTATTTTTTTGTAGTAATTCTTTTACCTGAGGACTGACAGATTTAAAGTGAATATCCTGTTGAGGAAAAGGAATTTCTATTCCGTTTTCTTTAAATAGTCTCCAGATGTTTTTATTGACTTCACTTTTTAAATTTGTTATTCCATTTTCAGGGTCTTTAATCCAGAACTTTATTTCGAGATTTACTGAACTATCTCCAAACTCTTTCAAAAATATTTTTGGGGAAGGTTTTTGTAATATTCTATCAATGTTTTTTACAGATTGTTCTAAAAGTTCTAATGCCTTGTCTACATTGCTATTATAAGAAACTCCTATAGAAACTTTTGTTCTTACGAGATTATTACTATATGACCAGTTTATAACTTTTTTAGTTATTAAATCTTCATTAGGGATAATATATTCTTTACCATCAAGGGTTAAAACAGATATATATCTTAAACCTATTGATTTAATTTCACCATAGACATCTTCAATTTCTATGATGTCACCTGGTTTTACTGATTTATCTAATAATATTATTATACCACTAATAAAATTTGATACCACTTTTTGTAGTCCAAAACCTACTCCAACACCTACTGCACCACCTACAACAGCAAGAGCAGTTAAATCAATACCTAAGCTACTCATTGTAACCAATATTACACCAGTGAAAATTAAAAACTTTAGTATTTGCGTTAATAGAACTTTGATAGAAGGAGTTAGTGTGGATACTTTTTTAATTTTTCTTTCAGAGAAAGTTGTTAATTTATTAGCAATCCAAAAGAAGATAAATAAGGTTAATACACCTTTAATAACCATTAATAAAGAGATGTGAATATTACCACTTTGGAAAGCTATTTTATCTAAAAGAGTAACTACAGAATTATAAATACCTAGTAAGTGTAATGCTGCAATTGACCAAATTAAAAGAGAAAAAATCTTTGATAACAACTTGTTTTTTATCAATTCAGTTAATAAATTAATAACTATCCAGGCTGAAAGCAGATTGGCAATAATTATAACTGAATAGTAAGGTGTTTCAACGATTGTACTAACCAAGATATATATCCATAATAGCATAGAATATATAATTGATTTAAATAAATCTTCCAATGTTTCTTTGAGTATAAAATTCTCTGGAATATTACTAATTATCATTTCCTTATATTTTTTTTCTATAAAATAACTAATTCCAAATAAAAGCAGGAGAAATATAATTTGTATTAAATTATAATAAGATAGTAGGTATTTATTGGTAAAATATAAAAATGATTCTTTTATTGTGTTATATATTTTTTCAAATTGCACTAAAATAACCTCCTTAAAACCCTATATATAATATTCAGCAAATAACCATAAAATCCTTTTAGAATAAAATTAAAAAATTAGGTGGATATATTATGAGCATCATTGAGTTATTAGTAATAACAATTATATTATTATTTTTTGCTATAATTGTTTATTACTTTATTAAAAAAGAATATAGAGAACATAATGATACAAACAGCTATTTTTTTATTGGAATGAGCATCCTGTTTTTTATTTCGATGGCGTTATCTTTTTTAGATATAAAGAATCAATATATGGTATATATATATTTATTGTCGACTTCTGGAGCACTTTTAGTAAATCAAAATATAAATAAATTTTTTAATAATCAAAGAAGAAAGTCATGGACTGTTTTATATTTATTATACTTATTTTGTATTTTAATATTTCTACAGTATGACAATTATTTAATATATATAACTTATTCGTCTAAAATATTAATAATATTATATTTTTTAGATGTTAGTTGGTTAGTATCAAAAAGTAATAAATTAAATGATTTACATAAAATGTTTTTTTCTTCAATCTTCGTACTTTGGGCATTTCACGAGTTTTTATCTATCTTTTTTACTGCAAAGTCATTGTATTTATTAGGAGTAGTATTTACAATAGCTGTAGCATATGAATTTATGAATTTGCAATTAGAACTAATTAATAAAGAAATTAAAACATATGGGCAAAGATTTAAAAGTATATTTGATAATGCCTCAGATGCCTTTTTTGTTGTTGATCCAAAAAACTATGAGATTTTAAATGTAAATAACTCTGCTTTAGAAATATTTCGTCTTTCTACAGAAAAATTAAATGAATTAAAGTTAAAAGATATATTCAATGATTCTTCTCTTAAATTATTGAAGAATTTAATTAACAAAGGAGTAAATAATGAAAAATTACCGATTGAATTAAGAACAGTTGATAGTCAAGGTAAAGATATATTTTTAGAAACCGATTGTTCATTTATGAATTTAAAGGGTAAAGAAGTTGTAGTAGTTGGATTGAAAGATAAAACTGAGCAAATAATTTTAAAAAATAAATTAAAGAAAAATAAAGAAAAAATTGAAAAACTACATGATATAGCTATCCAAATGGAAAACTCATCTAAGAAAGAAGAAATATATAAATTAACTGTTGAATCTGCTGAAGATATATTAGACTATGACGTTATTTCTTTAGATATTGTTAAAAATAATATGTTGATTGCTATTGGAAAATCCAAAAGTGTGTCAGATGATGATGTTAAATCTGTTAGTTTAGACGAGGTAAGTTTGGCTACTAAATCTTACCATGAAAAAAGAACTATAGTATGTAATAATATACCTGCGGAGACAGATGCCTCTCCAGTAAGATCTCGATATAAATCAGCTTTAACTGTTCCTATTCAAAAATTTGGAATTTTCCAGATAATATCTGAAGAATATAACTATTTTACAAAAGAGGACCAGAACCTAGTTGAATTATTAATCTCACATACTGTAGCTGCTCTGAAAAGATTAAATAGAGAAGAAGATATAAAGTATTTTGGTTTTCATGATTCTTTGACAGGTTTATATAATAGAGATTATATTGAAGAAGAGATAAAAAGACTGAACAATAGTCGTCAGCTCCCGATAAGTATTATCATGGCAGATGTTAATGGTTTAAAACTAATTAATGATACTTTTGGTCATAATGATGGGGACCAATTATTAAAGAAAATATGTAATACCATAGATGAAACATCAAGACAAGAAGATATATTAGGTAGATGGGGTGGAGATGAGTTTTTAGTACTCCTTCCAAACACCAGTAAGAAAAATGTCGAAAATATTGTAAAGAGAATTAAGAATAATTTAATGAAACAAAACTATAAAGATATACCTTTATCAGTTTCTTTTGGTTATGCTACAAAAATTGATAAAGAGGAAAATATAGAAGATATAATAAGAAAAGCGGATAGAAGAATGTATAATAATAAAACTCAAAATCATGAAAATAATAGTACTCGGATGCTTGAAGTATTATATAGTAAATTAAATGAATTAGAGTATGAAACTGAAGCACACTGTGAAAGAGTTAAAAAATTAACAGAAAAATTTGCTGTAAAACTTGATTTCAAACGAGATAAGATAGAAACAATTAAAAAGATAGCTAGAATACATGATATTGGAATGATTAATATTCCTAAAGAGATAGTCAAAAAAGAAGGAGAACTTACCGAAGAAGAATATAAGATAATTCAATCCCATCCTGAGGTTGGTTTTAGAATTGCTAATTCTTTAAATGAAATAAATGAGATATGTCAAGCAATATTACATCATCATGAGTGGTGGAATGGGACAGGGTATCCAGAACAAAAAGCCAAGACAAATATACCATTATATTCAAGAATAATTAGTATCGTTGATGCTTTTGATATAATGACACATGATCAAATATATAAAGATAAGATTTCAAAAGAAGAAGCACTTAATAAGATAGAAGCAATGTCCGGAATACAATTTGATCCTACTTTATCTGAAATATTTCTTGAACAGGTTATAAAAAATAAATAGTAAATGCTATTGAGTTGTGGAGGTAATTATTTGGAAAGAAAAACAGCGGTTTTTCATATAGATACATTAATGAACAAATATAAAGATACAGATTATAATTTTAATAAAATTAATGAAAAATTTCATGTAGATTTAACAAAATTAAAAAACAGTAATGTACGAATAATATTTTTCGCAGTTTTTGCTAAAGAAAACTTTCTTCCCAAGGGAAATGGACTAAGAGAAACAATTCAAATGATTGACGATTTTTATCAGTTGTTAAATAGGACTGAAGAACTTGAGATTGCAAGGAATTATAATGATATAATAAAAATAAATAATAGAGGTAATATTGCTGCCTTTTTGTCAATAGAAGGTGCTAAAAGTATATTTAATATTCCTGCTTTAAGAAGCTTCCATCGATTAGGTGTTAAGTTAATAACTCTGACCTGGAATCATAAAAATCATATTGGTAATGGAATAAGTGAATTTATAAATACTGGTTTAACTAAAACCGGAATAAAATTTATTAAAGAGATGAATCGATTGAATATTATAATAGATGTTTCACATCTAAACCCGGCTGGTTTTTGGGATGTTAGTGAGATAAGCAAATATCCACTTGTGGCTACTCATTCTAATGCAAAATCAATATGTGATCACCCTCGAAATTTATCTGATATGCAAATCAAAGCAATAGCTGATTCAGAAGGAATAATAGGAATTAACTTTTGTCCATCATTTTTAACGAATGAAAAGATAGCAACTATTGAAGATGTTTTTAAACATATTGATTATATTAAAAAGTTAGTGGGAGTAGAGCATGTGGGGTTAGGAACTGACTTTGATGGTTTAAGCGAACTTCCTGAAGGTCTTGAGCATATAGGCAAATTAAATATGTTACAACATATGATGAAGGATAAAGGTTATAGTGAACGAGAAATTGCTGCTATTTCATTTAAAAATGTGGAAAGAGTATTAAAAAGTTCTTTATAAGAAATTTGTAGTATTAATTTAAAAAGGAGGGGAAACCCCTCCTTTTCTTAATTATCTTAAATATTCATCTATTCCAATAGCTGCATCATGACCAGTTTTTATTCCTGTTATGACATCTGGGCCTTGAACTATATCTCCACCTGCAAATAACCAGGGGAGTGAGGTTTGTTGTTTTTCATTTACTTTAATCCTGGGTCCTTCATACTCAATATCATAATGATCATTAATATAGCTGTTATCTCCACCTTGACCAATAGCTTCAATTACCATATCACATTCATAATTTTTGATATCTTCATTATCAAAAGTGGGATTGAAATTCTTTTCTTCATCAAAGACAGAAACACAGCAATTTGTACATAATTGTGATATTCTTCCATCTTCGTCAACTACAATTTCTTTAGGGCCTCTACCTGGTTCGAATTCAACTCCTTCTTCACGTGCTTCTTCGATTTCTTCTTGATCTGCTGGCATAATATCCTCAGTTTCTAGTGAAGTAACTAACACATTGACTTCTCCATATTCTTGTTTTTGTAATCGTGCAACTGAACGGGCAATATCCATTGCAACGTTTCCTCCACCTATTACTACTACATTTTCAGTTAGAGGAATTTTTTCACCACGTGTTATTTTTTTAAGTAAATAAATTGCCTGATATACATTATTGTTTTCTGTTCCAGGAATCCTAGTACTTCTCCCATTATGTAATCCTGTAGCAGCAAATAAAGCATCATGGGATTCTTTTAATTCTTCAAGAGATATGTCTTCACCAACTCTTGTATCGAATACAAATTCTACACCTAGGTCTTTAATATAATCTATATCTTTATCTAGTTTGTCATAGGGGAGACGGTATTCAGGTATTCCATATCTCATCATACCTCCGGCTTTACTTTCAGATTCATAAATAGTGACTTGATAACCCATCAATTTAAGGTAATGAGCTGCTGATAAACCAGCTGGACCTGAACCTATGATACCTACTTTTTTATCTATTTGTTCAATTTTTTTTGTTCCAAGAATTTTTTCATATTCTGCTGAATCAACATTATCTACTGCATACCTTTTTAGCCAGCGTATGGAAACTGCTTCACCTCTGTGTCCGATTGAGCAAATAGTTTCACATTTATGAGTACAGATTCTACCACAGACCTCTGGTAAGGGATTATCTTCATAGATTTGCTGAAGTGATTCTTCAAGATCATTATCAAAAATACCCCTAATATATTCAGGGATATTCATACTGGCAGGACATGCTTCAGTACAAATATCGCATTCAACACAACGTGAAGCTTCTTTTTCTGCCTGTTCTTTTGAAAATCCCTTAACTATTTCAACAAATGAATCAATTCTTTCTTTTGGAGCTAATTCATCGATCTCAATTCTTTTTAGATCAAGTAATTCAGAATGTTCATCTCGTTTATAACCAACTTCAAATTCTACTTTATTAATATTTTTATTATCAGGAATATATGAAAACGTATCAGCATCTTTATTAATATAAGTATAATCCTGTGTGAATTCTAATGATCCTGTTGTACATACATCCACACACAAACCACACCAGCAACAGCGACCATAATCAATTTTTGGTCTTTCATCTGTTTGCCCAAGTTCAGTTTTGACATTGTTTAATTGAACCATATCTATTGCATTATTATCACATATTTCAGAACAAGTTCCACATCCAATACATTTGTCGAGATCATTAATATGGAAACCGCGATATCTTTTAGCTGTATCTTTAGTTTCTTCAGGATATTTTACTGTTTCAGGTTTTTTAAATAAATTCTTAAAAGAGACAGCTGGAGAAAATATACTTTTTTTATCTTTACTCATCAAATTCACCTCGCTTTAATATATATTATCTATCAAATTCAGGTGGACAAATTCCTAAGCTATGAGCCCATACAGGTACATCTTCAATTCTGGTCCCTGGTAATAGGGCTTCTACACCATATAAGCCGAGCGGGGTAGATGTACCTCTAACATGAACCCGATATGGCTTTAAGCTACCATCTGAGACCATATAATATCCATATTCTCCACGGCCTGACTCTACTTTCACATATGCTTCACCTTTTGGGATTCTATATTTCAGTGCATTACCTAAATTGACACTAACTGGTCCATCAGGTATATTTTTAATTAGTTGTCTTATAATGTTTATACTCTGGAAAATTTCGTCTCTTTTCAGCTTCATGCGGGTCCAGGCGTCAGCATTATTACCAGTTGGTATTTCAAAATCTACTTCATCATAAGCACCATATGGCATTAGTTTTCTAACATCATGTTCAAGGCCTGTAGCTCTTAAAGTAGGACCTGTTACTCCTAATCTAAGTGCATCTTCTTGATTTAACACTGCAGTGCTTTTCCATCTTTTTTGGGCTGTAGGATTTTCGAATATTAGTTTTTCAAATTCTGGCATCCTGTTTTTTTCTAAATCATCTAATAAATCTAGTAATTTTTGAAAAGTACTAGTTTCAATATCATGTCTCACTCCTCCAGGTCTTATGTAAATGTGGTACACACGACCGCCTGTGATTTCTTCAAAAAGATCAAGAATATAATCGCGTGCTAATACTCCCCAATGCATAGCTGTATATAAACCAATGGCTCCACAGTTTCCACCAATTGAAAAGATATGGGCTTGAATTCTTGCCATTTCTAAGATAATTGATCTTATATACTGAGCTCTTTTAGGTACTTCAATTTCACCGATTGCTTCATAGCCCATTGCATACACCATTTCATTAATGTCGGGTTCCATAACACATATTCGACAGACCAGAGCAGTATTTTTTATCCACTCTCGTTCTTCCATTAATTTTTCGAATCCACGATGTAAATGACCTGCATTTGGTTCAGCAGAGACTACTGTGTCGCCTTCATAAAAATAATTTATACCGTAATTACCTGGAACACCGGGATGATTGGGACCAAAAAACATTTCAGTCATTTTACTTTTGTCCATGGTATTCCCTCCATTCAAATTTTTCATTGACATAATCTCTTGTTTTAAAATCTTTTCTCATTGGAGGAGTGTCATTCCAATTTTCTAGAATTAATTCTTCCATATCATCATTTCCTTCAAATTCGACCCCAAAGAAATCATGAATATCTCTTTCATAATATTGTGCAACTGCCCACAAGTTTTTAATGGTAACAAATTTGCTTTTTTTTCTATCAATTCTTGTTTTTACGCTGATATTAATTTTATCTTCATAAGAGAAGAGATGATAGACTAATTCAAATTCATTATCTTCAATCCAGTCTACACAACTTATGGTAGCCAAATGACTATAACCTTTTGATTTTAAATAGTTAAGACTAGATACAAGCTCTTCATTTTCTAACTTTACTGCCAAATTTTGTGCTCTTAATTTATTAACTTCGAGAGGGTTTAATTTTTCTTTTATGAGTTTTATTACTTCATTTTCAGTTTTCATTGTCTTCTCTTAACCTCCCCTAAAACCTTTTTTTGGTTTGTCTTATAATATTCATATTCTTCTTTGTATTTTTTGTAACCTTTTGCTTCACCATTTTCTATTTTTTCCTTTAAATCTAAAAACCCTTCTAAAATAGCTTCTGGGCGAGGCATACAGCCTGCTATATATAGATCAACAGGTAAATATTTATCAAGTTGTTTTATCGTATTATATGAATCCCAATACATTCCACCATTAATTGTACAGGAACCAAAACCCATTACAAACTTAGGGTCCTGCATTTGCTCGTAAGTGTATACAACCCTTCGAAGGGTTTTTGTGCTTAAATAGCCTGTAATTAAAAGTATATCTGCTTGCCTGGGAGTAGCTGCCGGCCCAATACCAAATCTACTCATGTCATATCGTGAAGTCATGGTAGGTGGTAATTCGATGGCTCCACAACCAGTACAGTAGTGCAGCATAAATAATGACCTTTTTTGAGCCCAATTAATGACCTCTTGCCATTTACTGCTTTTGTATTTCTCTTTCATTTTATAGATTCCTCCTACTTAAAAAATTATGATGACTGCTTGAATTAATGCCCCGATTAAAGGCCATTTCCAGTAGAATAAGACACCTTCTTCAACTTTGAAGCGCGGAAAAACAGACCCAATTAAAGTTGCCAATAACCAAACTAGTAACATCTTAAGAAGAAAGAATAATATGTTTGAAGCCCCTCCAAAAAATAGATTTACAAAGAGAGCTGTTTTAACAACTATTGATACAGCATGTTGAAGCATAAGAAGCCCTAAATACTTTCCGCCATGTTCTACTACTGGTCCAGAAGCTATCTCAGATGGCGCAATAGGAGCGTCAAAAGGTTTTTTACCCATTAAGCCAAGTAATGCAATAAATGCTACCAGAGTTCCTAAAGGTACATTAATTAAATTCCAGTTCATAAAGCCACCTTGTTGAGCCTGCATTATTCCTACTATAGATGAACTGCCACTACTATAGATCAAAGTTAATAACACAACAATAAAAGGCATTTCATATCCTAACATTTGAGTTAAAGCCCTTGAAATACCTACGGAGGCCAGTGGATTTCCGGAACCAACAGTAGCCATTGCCATCCCTAAATATGCGATAGCCATAAGGTAAATAACTAAAAGAAGGGTACCACTCATACTATATAAATAGATTCCCCCGATTGGTACGAAAAACAAAGTGGCAATCATGCCTCCAAAAGCCATTATAGCTCCAAAATCAAAGATAAAGCCATGTGTTATTGCATCTTTGCCAAACAATTTTAAAACATCTAAATAAGGCTGATAAAAAGGTGGGCCGATTCGTTTTTGTGTTCTAGCGACTACTTTTCTTGCAATACCCATGAAAAGAAGACCCAAAGCCATTGCAAAGATAGCAATTAACAAAAATTCTAATATAGTAATTATTATCATACCATCCACCCCGCGAACGCTAAGATTACCATCAATAAGATCATGTAAAATGCATATGATTGTCCATTACCTGTAACAATAGTTTTACCTAACAAATTACCTAACTTTGTTATATTTCGAGCAAATGTATCATAAGCTCGTGTTAGACTTTTAGCTGCAAATGAATCAAAGATTCTGTCAAATGGCCTATAATATTTATAAGCGTAATGGTAAGCCTCAGGATCATCCATATATTCTCCAGAAGTATAAGTATCCATTAAACCTACTAATTCGGATTTTTTTGCGAATACAAAAATGATTAAGGCAAGTAAAAAGCCTCCCACAAATACATTAAAGATTATTAGTGAATTCCAAGCTCCATAAGCTCCTGTTATAGTATAAAGAGTGGATTGAACTGTTTCTATATTTAAATATCGAGCAATTTGATTTATGATATTCATTTGAATACCTGGTAAAACACCAAATAAAACCATAAGAGCCATCAGAATATACATTGGAATCTGCATTAAAAATGGCACTTCTTTAATATCTTTATGAATTGGTTTTAACTGTCCTAAAAAGACAGTACTCAATGGTTTAAATACATACATAAAGGATCCAATGCTACCAAAGAAAGCAGCAACTGATAAGAAGATGTATCCTTTTTGGATTAAAGCCTGATATATAACCCATTTAGAAATAAAACCATTTGTAGGTGGTATACCAGCCAGGGCAATTATTGCAGTTAAGTAAGCTGCAAAAGTAACGGGCATTCTAAAAATAAGCCCTCCCATTTCGCTCATCTTAGTTGTATTAGTCCTATATATTACAGCAGCCATGGTTAAAAATATTGTAGTTTTAAAGATCATATGGTTCATTAAATGTAATAGACCGCCTGTAAAACCAAGAGGGGTAGTTATAGCTAGTGCCATTACGATATAACCCATTTGTGATATTGAAGAAAAGGCGACTAATTTCTTGACGTCTTCCTGTCTTATTGCTAATATTGTACCTGTTATAATCGTAATTCCTCCAAATAGTGCAAGGATATAATTGAAAATAGGCAGTCCTCTAAATTTAATGCTCGTATCTAGAATATTATATAAAGGTACTAGATATAATAAGAGCATTAAACCATATGTACCGATCTTTAACATCATTCCTGATAGAAAAGGAGAAAACTCTTTTGGAGCATTACTATGAGCACCATTTACCCAGACATGGACAGGAAAGACCCCAGTTTTTATTAAAAATGGTATTCCCATCATAATTATTAATATTATAGAATTTAAAGCGGGTATTGATTGTAAATAATTAGCTACCTGTGTAAATTCAAGGGTATTTATTTGACTATATATGATAAATATTGAAGTTATCATTAGATAAGCTCCGATTGTACTTAAAATCAAATAGCGATAAGAAGCTTTTTTTGCTCCCTCTTTTTTTCCAGAAGAAATAAGGAAAAAAGAAGACCAGGTCATAAGTTCCCAGAAGATAAATAGAGTCATTAGATCTCCTGCAAAAACTACTCCTAAAATACTCCCCATTAAAATAGAGAATAAGAAACTAAAACTTGCTGCATTATTTATATTTTTTTGAGAACTCACACTAAAAATACTTATTAAAAATACACTTCCTACAGTCATAATTCCCAAAAGCCAAGCTAAAGGTGAATTGTTTAAAATAAAATTAAAATTGTTTCCCATTATGTTTATATTAAGACTTTGGCTTAATATATCCCATTTACCGTAGATATTAGTTATTGTATATAAAATATAACCGGAAAGAATTATATTTATTAGAGATCCTGCTGTTTTAAACTTCTTTGAAATTAAATAAGTAAATATGGATATTATAATAGGGATTATAATTATTTGACTAAGGCTCATTTAAATCCCTCCCAATATAGATATAATATAATTTGAATTGTCTAAAAGCTGACTACTAACTTGATTTAATATATTTATTACGGATTGTGGAAATACTCCTAAATAAAAGGCCGTTAATGACAATATACTAACCGGAATTAAACAGGGAAAAAGCTGTTTAACCTTTAGTATATTTTCTTTAAAGTATAGAGTTTGGACTACTTTAATATAATAAGCAATCTCTATAAGAGTTGCTAAGAGAATCAATCCTGTAATAAAATATTTTTCAAGACCTAGCGTGTTTTGCAAAATCATCATTTTACTGACAAAACCATTAAGAAATGGTATCCCCATAATTCCTAATGATCCAATTGAAAACCCTAAACCTGCAATAGGCATTTTTTTACCTAAACCTGCTAAATCTTTAATCTTATTACTACCTACTGCATAAGTCATGAAACCTGCTGAGATAAATAATAGCACTTTTAAAATGGAATGATTTAATAGTTGAAATAAACCAGCTTGCATAGTTTCTACACTATTTAA
>Ga0207414_1000854_pt1 | contig 12317 bp, 10 predicted proteins | sample PonA231FremontCA_2_FD_187269 | JGI IMG/M metagenome (GOLD analysis project Ga0207414, IMG submission 187269) | Marine sediment microbial community from Fremont, CA, USA - Pond A23 Sediment 1 (SPAdes) | ecosystem: Environmental > Aquatic > Marine > Unclassified | place: USA: Fremont, California... | reverse complement strand
CAGCGAGCCAATGCGCCAGGCGCTGCGCCTCGGCAGTCCCGTCCAGGCGGGCGAGCGCCCCGCAGACCTGCTGCGCATCCCCCGCCAGCGCCTGCTCGAGCAGCGTGGAGGCCTCCTTGAGCCGCTGTTCGGTGAGCAGCAGGGCGCGCAGCAATTCGGCGGACAGCGGGCGCTCCTGCAAGGTCTTGAGGTGGCCCTCGAGGACGGCAGAATCGGGACGCCATTGGCGGTCGAACTGGTGCAGCGTGGCCTTGCGTAAATAGCGCAGGGCGGCGCTGCGGGATTCAACCTCGTTGAGGCCGTCGCGCGAGAGCGGGGCGCTGGCTCGGGAAAAGTTCTTCACCCACTCCTCGGAGGCGAACAGGGCATTCCAGCTCACCCGCGGAAGCTGCTCGGTCTTGGTGAGGGTGAGCGTGGCAAGGCGCTCACGGCTGTTGTCGGAGAGGCTCTGCGGCACCTCGCGGTTCCAGCAGCTGCTCAGCCGTCGCCAGAGTTCGAGTTCATAGATCCAGCGCTGGCTGGGCAGCGCCACCTTGCCGAGCTGGTTGTTGCGTCCTGCCACCAGGTTGGCGATATGGCATTCGCGCAGGGCAAAGACATCGAGCATGCCTTCGCGGCTCTCGGCAATCTCGAACAGCCGCTCATCGTACGCCGGGAACGCAGCGATATTGGCGGGCGTCGAGCGGGCGGGAGCGTCAGTCGACAGCACCTCGGCCAGGCGTGTCTGGTAGTCGCGCAGCATGGCGTCGCTGCCTTGTTCGCCGCAGCCGGCCAGCAGCAGCGCAAGCAGCGTCAGCAACAGCCAGGGGCGGCGGATGCCGGCCCTGTCATGATGTGGACGTTTCGCTCGGTTCATGGGATCTCCTCTTGCTGATGCGTCTGAGCCGCGCTCCCAATAGTGCCGCGGCGGTGGTCAACCCGGCAATCAGACCGATCCAGTAGCCATGCACCCCCATCGGCTCCGTCACGCCGAGCAGACGTTGCGTACCCAGCCAATGTCCCCCGCCCAGCCCGACCAGCCAATAGGCCAGCAGGGTGATCAACATGATGATCCGGGTATCCTTGTAGCCGCGCAGCGCGCCGGCCAGGTTGACCTGCAGGGAGTCCGAGACCTGAAAGAGCATGGCCAGTCCGACCAGCGTCAGGGTCAGGCGCTGCACCTCGCTGTTGTGGGTGTATAGCCCGATCACCGGCTCGGCAGTGAGCCACAGCAGCAGGCTGTTGAGCCCCGCCACGGCCAGCGCTACCAGAATGCCGTGCCAGGCAACCAGTCGCGCCTCCTCCGGACGGTGCTGTCCGAGCATGTGGCCGACCCGCACGGTCAGCGCCATGCTCAACGACAGCGGCAGCATGAATAGAATCGAGGTGTAGTTGAGCGCCACCTGATGCGCGGCGACCGTGACTTCGCCAAGGCTGGCGATGAACAGAGCGATCAGCGTGAACAGCGTCACCTCCACGAAGATCGCCACGCCAATGGGCACCCCCACGTAGAGCAGCTCAAGGATCAATGCCCGTCGCGGGGGAGCTGGGGAGTGCCACAGCGACACGTCGCCATAGGCCCGTGAGCGCCGTGTGTAGGCGATCATCGCCAGGCACATCACCCACATGGAAATCGCCGTGGCAATGCCGCAGCCAAAGGCGCCCAGGGCAGGCAGGTCGTGAAAGAGGGCGGGCAGCCCGTCGCCGAATAGCCCCGTCAGCCCGTCGCCGCCGTAGATCAGCACGAAATTGGCCGGCACGTTGACGCCCAGTCCGACCAGGCTGATCCACAGCGAAGGGCGGGCGTGGTTCATGCCGTCGGAGAAGGCGCGCAGGGCCTGAAAGAGCGCCACCCCGGGCATACCGAAGGCCACCGCGGAGAGGTAGGCCGCGGCATGCCGGGCGACCTCCTCGGGCACCGCCATCAGGCGAAAGATCGGCATCACCGCACCCCACAGCAGCAGCGCGGCCGCCACGCCCAAAGCCAGGGCGATCCATAGCGCCTGGTGCACGCTGGGACGGATGCCCTCGGTGCGCCCGCCGCCGCGCAGCTGCGCGACGACCGGCGTCAAGCCCATGAGAGTGCCGGTCATGAACAGCATCAGCGGCATCCATAGGCTCGAGCCCACCGAGACCGCCGCCAGGTCGGTGGCGCTGAGCCTGCCGGTCATCATCACATCGACGACGCTCATGCCGGCCTGGGCCAGCTGCGCCCCGCAGATGGGCAGGGCGAGGCGCATCAGCGGTCGCGTTTCCCGGCGGCTGGTGGCCAGCAGGCGTGAACAGAACGAGGCCAAGGCGGCGGCTCCATACGAGTCGAAAGGGCGAGGGGCGCGGCATGCGCCACCCCGCGAGGGCCCCAGTCTATCAGCGGACGGCGATTTTCGCTGCGTCCCGCCCTGGCCATATAATGGGCCGCTCGAATCCCTCAGGAGCCTGCATGAACTACCGACTCGAGGATGTCACGGCGCTGTTTGACGGCCTTTTCATGCCGCGCTACCAAACTCGCCTGGTGCGCGGCGGTGATGAGCCGCTCTATCTGCCGGCGGATGACGCCTGCCCGTGGCATCGAGTGATCTTCGCCCGCGGTTTCTACGCCAGCGCACTGCACGAGATCAGCCACTGGTGCATCGCCGGCGCGCGGCGACGAGGGCTGGAGGACTATGGCTACTGGTACCTGCCGGATGGCCGCGATGCCGACCAGCAGCGTCAGTTCGAGTTGGTGGAGATCGCCCCCCAGGCTCTGGAACGCCTCTTCTCGCACGCCTGCGGCCGGACGTTCCAAGTCAGCGTCGACAATCTCGGCGCCGTGGACGTCGACCGCGACGATTTTGCGGCGCGAGTCGCGGCGCGTGCCGAGCGCTACCTGCGCGAGGGCCTGCCGGCGCGCGCCGCGGCGTTTCACCAGGCGTTGATCGCCTTCTATCAGCAGGGCGTCAGCTGCGAGGCCGCCGTGGCCTCGGGCCAGCGTCTGCTGGCCCGCGCGAAGGAGCGCTGCGCTGCGCCATCGTCGGATCAGGTCGTGGGCTAGCGGCGCTCACTCATCGACGTCGTCGCCGTCCAGCAGGCGGCCGTCGAAGGGCATGGCCTCGGGCGGCAAGGCCCCCGGCGCAAGACGCTGATGCAGGTTCAGCATTACCGCCACCTCGTGCTCGGGGCGCATGGGCTCCATGCCGAGTTCGCCGAACACATCGCCGCGCAAGCGCGCCCAGTCGCCAGGCTCGAGTGCATCGTAGAGGCTCTCGGCCGGGGCCAGCTCGACGAAGGGGTCGAGTCCATAGGTATCGAAAAGTCGCGAGATCGCCGCTTCATCGTCACTCACGCCTGCGGTATAGAGCGTGGCGCTGAAGTGATCGTTCTCGAGCTCGCGAATCACGTCCAGCGGGCTGACGCCCATGCTGTTGAGCTCCTCGAGGCTGTACTCGCCCAGCGACACCATCTCATTGTCCAGCCAGTCGTCTTCGGGCTGGATCAGGGTGTGCTTGACCCGGCCATCCGGCAGCGTCCAGGCGATGGCCAGCGGCAGCCCGCCCTCCTCGCCGGTCTCGACGGCAATGAAGCCGGGGATGTCAGTAGGTTGGGGGCCGGCCATGTCAGGACTCCTCGTGGTGGTTGGCGTATTGCGTGGCGTTCGCCGGCAGGCGGAAGAAAGCGCTGGCGGTTGCGGTGGTGGCGCGCGCCAGGGCCGCCTCGTCCATGCCGCGCCAGTGGGCGATTTCCCGCACGATCCAGGGCAGCAGAGCCGGCTCGTTGCGCCTGCCCTTGAGTTTGGCAGGTAAATGGCGCGGCAACAGGTAGGGACAGTCGGTCTCCACCATCAGCCGGTCCAGCGGGATCTCGCCGACCAGTTCGCGCAGATGGTGGCCGCGCCGTTCGTCGCACAGCCAGCCGGTCAGGCCGATGTGCAGGTCGAGGTCGCGATAGCCGAACAGCGTGTCGCGGTCGGCGGTGAAGCAGTGCACCACGGCGTCATTGATGTCGTCCCGCCAGCTGTGCAGCATGTCGCGCATGCGGCGGCCGGCATCTCGCTCATGCAGGAAAAGCGGCTTGCCGCTCTCCGCCGCCAGGCCGAGCTGGGCCTCGAAGGCACGTTCCTGCTCGGCGGGGGGGGAGACATTGCGGTGGAAGTCGAGGCCACACTCGCCTACCGCTACCACCTCAGGCTGACGATGCAGCTCGCGCATGGCCTGTTCCAGCGCCGAATCCCAACGGCTGGCGTCATGGGGGTGCACCCCGGCGGTGGCAAAGAGTCCCGGATGGCGCTGGGCCAGCGCCACCGCCTGTTCGGCGTGCTCGCGGTCGGTGCCGGTGAGGATCAGCGCGGTTACGTTCGCCGCTTTGGCACGGGCCAGCACCGCCGGCAGGTCGCGAGCGAAACTCTCGTGGGTCAGGTTGGCGCCGATGTCCACCAGCGGAGCGGGCGAGGCGACGCGCAGCGCCTCGGGGAGGACGTCGTCGAAGCGGTCGGTGGGGGCAACCAAAATGCACACTCCTTCAGGGGGCAGGCGCGCATTGTACCCGTCGCCACGCCAGGGCGGCCATGCGTTACACTAGTGCCCTTGATGAATGAAGAGGTGAACGCGTGACCCTGCTACGTCTGGAACAGCTGCAACTGGCCTACGGCACCCATGTGCTGCTCGACGGCGCCGATCTGGTGCTGGAGAAGGGCGAGCGCCTCGCGCTGGTGGGGCGCAACGGCACCGGCAAGTCGACCCTGCTCAAGCTGGTGGCCGGTGAGATCCAGGCCGATGGCGGCCACATTTGGCGCGCCCCGGGCCTGAAGATTGGCGTACTTGCCCAGGAGCTGCCGGACGCCACCGGCCAAACTATCTTCGACGTGGTGGCACAGGGCCTTCCCGAGGCGGGGGAGCTGCTCTCTGAGTACCATCACCTGATTCACGATGACGACCCTGACATGCGGCGCATGGCCGAGTTGCAGACGCGCATCGAGGCGATCGATGGCTGGTCGTTCCATCAGCGCATCGACGTGGTGCTGACGCGGCTGGGATTGCCCGCCGAGGCCGAGATGGCGGCCCTCTCCGGCGGCTGGCGGCGCCGCGTGGCGCTGGCCCGGGCGCTGGTCGCCGAGCCCGACCTGCTGCTGCTCGATGAGCCGACCAACCACCTGGATCTCGACACCATTGCCTGGCTGGAAGAGCAGCTGTTGGATTTCAATGGGGCCGTGCTTTTTATCACCCACGACCGCGCCTTTCTTTCACGACTGGCCACGGCCATCCTCGAGCTCGACCGTGGCCGGCTGGGCCGCTACTCCGGCGACTACGCCACCTACCAGGAGCAGAAGACCCACGAACTGGAAGTCGAGGCGCGCGAGCATGCCGAGTTTGACAAGAAGCTTGCCCAGGAGGAGGCCTGGATTCGCCAGGGTATCAAGGCGCGCCGCACCCGCAACGAGGGTCGGGTAAGAGCGCTGGAGCAGCTGCGTCGCGAGCGCAGCGAGCGCCGCGAACGCCAGGGCAAGGCGTCGCTGGCCGTGGACAGTGGCGGGCGCAGCGGCAAGCGGGTGGTGAGCCTCGAGCACGTCACTCAGCGCTTTGCTGACGAGGTGGTGATCGACAACCTCAGTCTGGAGATCCAGCGCGGTGATCGCATCGGTTTCATCGGCCGCAACGGGGCGGGCAAGACCACGCTGCTCAAGATTCTGCTTGGCGAGCTCGAACCGAGCGAGGGCAAGGTGCAATTCGGGACCAAGCTGCAGGTCGCCTACTTCGATCAGCTGCGCGCTGGACTGGAGCCCGAGAAGAGCGTCTACGACAACGTGGCCCAGGGCAGCGACCGAATTGCCGTGGGCGGGCGCGATCGTCATGTAATGAGCTATCTGCAGGACTTCCTGTTCACGCCCGAGCGGGTGCGCCAACCGGTAAAGGCGCTCTCCGGGGGCGAATCCAACCGCTTGCTGCTGGCCAAGCTGTTCACTCAGCCCGCCAACGTGCTGGTGCTCGATGAGCCGACCAACGATCTCGACGTCGAGACCCTGGAACTGCTCGAGGAGCTGCTGCTCAACTTTGACGGCACGCTGCTACTGGTCTCCCACGACCGGGCCTTCATGGACAACGTGGTAACCAGCGTACTGGCCTTTGAAGGCGAGGGTCGCGTACGCGAATACGTGGGCGGTTACAGTGACTGGGTCCGCCAGGGCGGCCGGCTACCGCCGGCCCCCTGGGAGGGGGCGGCGCGTCAGCAGGCCGAGCCTGCGGCCCCGGCAGCCAGCGAGCCTTCCGCCGCCATTCAACCGGCCGCGGGCGCGAAGGCGGCGAGTCGTCCCGCCAAGCTCTCCTACAAGCTGCAGCGCGAGCTGGATGCGTTGCCGGGCGAGATCGAACGCCTCGAGGCGGTCATTGCCGCGTTCGAGGCCCAGGTCGGCGACCCGGCCTTCTACCAGCAGGACGCCGCGAGCGTCTCGGCAACGCTGCAGTCGCTCAATGACGCCCAGCACGCGCTGGAAACGGCCATGGAGCGTTGGATGGAACTGGAGGCCATGGCCGCCGGCGAGTGAGTGGGACGTGCCCCGGCCCGGTGAGCCGGTCGGTCCGATAGCACCAAGGCGCCCGCGGGCGCCTTGGCAGCAACACGCCGCTTAACTGCGTCACTCCTCGCTCTTTTCACCTTTGGCGCCGACTCGCACGGCCAGTACGTCGCACTGGGCGCCGTGCAGCACGCCGGTGGAGGTGGAGCCGAGCAGCAGCGCGAAACCGTGGCGACCGTGAGAGCCGACGACGATCAGGTCGACCTCGTGCTCTTCGGCAAACCGGTGGATTTCGGTATCGGGCATGCCCACCACCACGTGCTGATTTTCCCGCGGCACGTGCGTATCGGCGATTTCGGCCAGGCGCTGCTTGGCATGTTCGTCAAGCTGGTCCTGAATGCTGGTGAGGTCCATGGGGATGTCGCCACCATAGGCAAAGCCCAGCGGCTCGAGCGTGTGCATGATGGACAGCTTGGCCTGGTTGCGATCGGCGATCTGCATCGCCCGCTCCAGCACCTTGTAGGAGTCCTTGGTCAGGTCGACGGCGACCAGGATGTGACGATATTCATTGCTCATGGTGTGACTCTCCGTGCCGCATCCAGCGTGGTGGGGATGCCTTCACTCTAGGATGGTTCGCGTGACAAGACAACGACTTGCATCAATATTCACAAGGAGAACAAGATGGCCTGGCTGATCATTTTCGTCGCCGTGATGCTGGTGATCTCACCGGTGCTCTGGATCAAGCCCAACCCCCGCCAGAAGCGTGTGGCGCGGCTGCGTACGGCGATGCGCCAGGCAGGTGTCATCGTCAAGCTGGAAACGCCCCCGTTGCACGCCGCGCGGGGCGTCATGCCTCACTACCGCTGGCCCTATCCTCAGCAGCGGCCGGGGCCGGACTTCACGCTGGTGCGAGACGCCGAGGCCGGGCCTGCGCTCAAGCCGTACCGGCACGGCTGGTGCTGGCGCATAGAACCGCTGCGGCCGCTGCCTGAAGCCGCTGAGGCCCCGCTGGAAGCGCTGCTAACGCGGCTGCCGCTGGATGCCATGGTGCTGGAGTCCAATCGCAATGCCCTGGGACTGTGGTGGTGGGAATCACAGGACAGTGCCCGGTTTTCCAGCTATCTGGACGATTTTGCAGCGCTGCGCAATGCTCTGGGCGGCTATCCCGATCGCCCCGGCCACGGCGCGGCTTCGCTGGAAGGGCCCCGCGCCTGAGCATTCACGGCGTGTCTTCGCGGGCCTGGATCGCCAGCCCGTTCTCTTCAATGCGTGACAGCAGCTGCGCCAGCTGGGCGATCTCGGCGTCGCTGAGTCCGGCCAACATCTCGCCGCGAGCCTGGCTGACCACGGCATCGATCTGCTCCAGCAGCGGGGTGGCTTCCGAGGTCAGGTAGATGCGCTTGGTGCGACGGTCGTGCGCGCAGCCACGCCGCTCGATCAATCCCTGCTTGGCGAGCTGGTCCAGCGTGCGAACCAGCGATGGCGCCTCGACGCCGATTGCCCGGGCCAGATCGCACTGCGGTTGACCATCGCCCAGCCGCCACAGGTGGTAGAGGGTAATCCAGCGGGTCTGGGTCAGGCCCAGCGGCGAGAGCCGCCGATCGATAACGGCACGCCACAGGCGGGGCACGCGAGAGAGCTGGAAACCGATGTTCTGGTGCATGGGTCTGTGCATCCGGGAGAAGTCTGAACGGATTGTCCGAACCGTCGCCCTGGAATGCAAGCAGGCTTATCGTTGCTCGCGCTCGGCCGATCCCGGGTCATCCGCTTCTGCGCCGGCTTCACCCTCCGGCGGCGTCGCCTGTCCCCCAGAGCCGTGCCCCTTCGTCGCCGCCGGCCGGGTCGGCTGTGCCGATTGGTGCTCGCCTGTCGGCTCGGCAACGGGCTCGGGCAGCCGCCGCCGCACATCCAGGCCGGTAATGCCAGAGGGCCGCTGTATCGTGCCGTCGGCGAGGGTCGCCGTCTCGGCGTCGTCACTGACGGTGAAGTGCAGCATGCCGATGCGCTGGCCGCCATCGGTCATCACATCGATACGCCAGGCGCCCTGGGCATCCTCGGGAAAGTTCTGCTTGTGGCTCCAGGCACGGTAGCCCGCCTCGCGTCCGCCCTCGATCTCCAGCGCAATGCGATCAATCTCGTCACCGTTGTGTCGCCATACGTGCATCACCTCCTCACGCAGACCCCGTGGCGCGTGGATGGCGGTAAAGGCGAAGAGGCCCTGGCGGCTCAGCGCCTCCGGCGTCAGGCGCATGCTGCCGCGGGGGTGGCGTGCCTCACTGTCGAATGCCGGGGAGAGGGCACTGCCGGAGAGCCACAGGCTGGCCGGCGGCACCCAGGCGCGACCCGCCCAGGCCATGCCGGCCAGCAACGGCAGCACGACGAGTACCGCGAGCCAGCGCGCAGGGCGCATCGGCCCCAGCAGATGCAAAAGGCTAGGCAGGCTGAACAGCATCATGGCACCGATGGCCAGCAGCAGACTCTGGCCGGTGGTCAGCTGCAGCAGAGTGGGCAGGGTCACCAGGACCACCAGAAACACGCACTGCGCATGGAAGGCAAAGTAGAGCCAGCGCAGTCGACCGGCCAGCCGGTAGTAGAGCGGGTCGAGGATCGACAGCAGCGCCATGGCCAGTATCAGCAGGGTAAAGAGCGCTTGCCCGCTGTGCCATAGCGTGGTGGCAAGCAGGAAGGGCAAGGAACAGCGTCTCCTGGTGGATCAGCTGGGTGATGAAGGTGGTCACGCCGCGCGGCAGGGGCGGATAGCCGCGACGCATCAGCAGGCGGTCGGCCAGCCTCTCGGACAGCAGCATGACCCAGGTCAGCAGCATGCCCAGGGCCAGCATTCCGCCCAACCATTGCTGGCGCTCCACCAGGAAGAAACTGCCCAGCCCGGCGGCCAGGGCCATGGGTGGCCACAGCCAGCGCCAGGGCCGGACACGCGCCACGAGACGTTCGAGGTGGGACTGCCAGGCACACGGGCGCGGCGACGGCTCACCAGTGGCGGCAGAGGGGGACGTGTCCATTGGCGATTTACGACGCATGCGACGAGTCTAACAGCACGGCGCCCGCTGGGGTGAGGTGTCGGGAGCTGCCATCCTGTGGGTCAGGCTTGACGTTCGGTCTCAGCTGCACCAAGCTGTCAAAAATCAAACGGCCGTATGAATTATCGCATGGAGGTTCGTGGATGATCTATCAAGGCAATGCCATTACGGTGGCCAGGGATGGCGAGAGCGAAGGCGATGCCATCGCGACGCTCACCTTCGACCTCAAGGATGAGTCGATCAACAAGCTGTCCAGCGCCGTGATCACGGAATTGGAGGCGGCCGTCAAGGCCCTCCGGGCCGAGCAGGGCCTAGAGGGCCTGGTGATCGCCAGCGCCAAGGAGGCGTTCATCGTCGGGGCCGACATCACCGAGTTCCACGGCATGTTCGAGCAGGGCGCGGCGCAGATCGAGGCGATGCTCGAGCGCGTGCACGCTATCTTCAATGCCATCGAGGACCTGCCGTTTCCTACCGTGACGGCGCTCAACGGCCTGGCACTGGGTGGCGGCTGCGAGTTGGCCCTGAGCACCGACTTTCGCGTCATGGCCGAGTCGGCAAAGATTGGCCTGCCCGAAACCAAGCTCGGTATCCTACCGGGCTGGGGCGGTTGCGTGCGCCTGCCACGGCTGATCGGCGCCGACAACGCCGTGGAGTGGATTGCCGGCGGTACCGAGAATCGGGCTAGTGACGCGCTCGCCATGGGCGCGGTGGATGCTGTCGTGCCCGCCGACCAACTGGCGCTGGCAGCCCGGGACATTTTGACCCGTGCACGCGCCGGCGAGCTCGACTATCAGGCCCGCCGCGCCGAGAAGGGCGCACCGCTCAAGCTTGGCCCCATCGAGCAGATGATGGCCTTCGAGACGGCCAAGGGCTACGTGGCGGGCAAGGCCGGGCCGCACTATCCGGCGCCGATCGAGGCCATCAAGGTTATTCAGAAGGGCGCCGGGGAGTCGCGGGCTCGCGCCCAGGCCGTCGAGGCCAAGGCCTTTGCCAAGCTGGCGCTTTCCGAGGTTGCCTACAACCTGGTCGGGCTGTTCATGAATGATCAGGTGGTCAAGAAGAAGGGCAGCCAGTACGCCAGGCAGGCACGACCTATCGAGCAGGCAGCGGTACTCGGCGCCGGCATCATGGGCGGCGGTATCGCCTACCAGAGTGCCTCCAAGGGCACGCCGATCGTCATGAAGGACATCAAGGGCGAGGCGCTCGAGCTTGGCCTGAAGGAGGCGCGTAAGCTGTTTGCCAAGCAGGTGGCGAGGGGCAAGCTGAGCACCGAGCAGATGGCCGAGAAACTGAGCAACATCCGCCCGACGCTGGCCTTCGGCGACTTCGGCCACGTCGACCTGGTGGTCGAAGCGGTGGTCGAGAATCCCAAGGTCAAGGATGCGGTGCTTACCGAAGTGGAAGCGCAGGTAGGGGAAGCGACGATCCTGACCTCCAATACCTCGACCATTTCCATCACTCGCCTGGCTCAGAACCTCAAGCGACCGGAAAATTTCTGCGGCATGCACTTCTTCAATCCGGTGCACCGCATGCCGCTGGTCGAGGTGATCCGCGGCGAGAAGAGCGGTGACGCCGCCGTGGCGGCTACCGTGGCCTATGCCCGGGCCATGGGCAAGACACCCATTGTGGTCAACGACTGCCCCGGCTTTCTGGTCAATCGCGTTCTGTTCCCCTATTTCGGCGGCTTCAGCCGGCTGGTCGAGCAGGGTGCCGACTTCCGGCATATCGACAAGGTCATGGAAAAATTCGGCTGGCCGATGGGGCCTGCCTACCTGCTCGACGTGGTCGGCATGGACACGGCCGCGCATGCCGGTGAGGTCATGGCCGAGGGCTTCCCGGAACGCATGGCGGGGATGGGAGGCGACGGCGACAAGAGCGTCATTCGGCTGATGGTCGAGCATGACCGTCTGGGGCAGAAGAGCGCCAAGGGCTTTTACGCCTACGAGGAGGATCGCCGCGGCAAGCCGAGCAAGGTCAGCGACGAAGCCGCCATCGACCTGGTCAACCAGGTGGTCAAGGAGCACCGGGAGTTCGCCGACGAGGAGATCATCGCCCGCATGATGGTGCCGCTATGCCTGGAGACCGTCCGCTGCCTGGAGGATGGCATCGTCGGCAGCCCGGCCGAGGCGGACATGGCGCTGATCTACGGCATCGGCTTCCCGCTGTTTCGCGGTGGTGCGCTGCGCTACATCGATGCGATGGGCGTCGAGGCCTTCGTCGCTCAGGCCCAACGCCTGGCCGAGGAACTCGGCCCGCTCTACGCGCCCACCGAGGGCCTGCGCCGAATGGCCAGCGCCGGCGAGGCCTTCTACGCCAACCAGGCCCAGGAATGACGCTTCCACGCAACGCTCAGGCCGTTCCGGACATTATTTAAGGAGTTATCGATGAGCTTGAATCCGAGAGACGTGGTGGTGGTCGACTGTGCCCGTTCCGCCATGGCCAAGGCCAGGCAAGGCGCCTTTCGCCATGTGCGCGCCGAGAACCTCTCCGCTGCCGTGATGCAGGCGCTGTTCGACCGCAATCCCGGCCTCGACCCGGCCGAGGTCGACGATGTGATCTGGGGATGCGTGAACCAGACCCTCGAGCAGGGCATGAACATCGCGCGTAACGCCGCGATCCTGACCGGCATCCCCAACAGCGTCCCGGCCCAGACGATCAACCGCCTGTGCGGCTCATCGATGAGCGCGCTGCACATTGCCACGGCCAATATCCGTGCCGGCATGGGCGACTGCTACATCATCGGCGGCGTGGAGCACATGGAGCACGTGGGCATGACCCATGGCGTGGACGTCAATCCGGCCGCCAGCAAGCACGTG
>Ga0207414_1000852_pt1 | contig 12338 bp, 11 predicted proteins | sample PonA231FremontCA_2_FD_187269 | JGI IMG/M metagenome (GOLD analysis project Ga0207414, IMG submission 187269) | Marine sediment microbial community from Fremont, CA, USA - Pond A23 Sediment 1 (SPAdes) | ecosystem: Environmental > Aquatic > Marine > Unclassified | place: USA: Fremont, California... | reverse complement strand
GAGATCCTGGCCAGCCGTGAAGTCGAGCGGCCGGTGATCGAAGGCCGCGGCCATACCGGGCTCGGCGCCGTGGTGCAGTTCATCGCCCGCAAACGCTGAGCGCGGCCACCCTTGCCGCCGACTACGACAGCGCTACCTCGCGCGACTGGGCCAGCAGCGCCTGGAGCAACGGCGACTCGAAGCGCCGGCGAATGGTAATGGCGTAGAACTCCTCGAAGACCCCGGGCAGCGCGCCATAATCGGTCAGGCTCCCGGCGCGCAGCTCATCGCGCACCACCACTGGCGGCATCACCGCCAGATGGGGCGTATCGCGGGCCAGCAGGCGCATCATGGCCATGTCGTCTACCTCGGCCAGGATAGTGGGTACCACGCGGTGCTGCTCGCACAGCTGGTCGAAGGCCTGACGCACGCTGCTGTCGGGGCCGGGCACGATCAGGCCGCGCCCGCGCAGCCCGGCGGGAAACACCGGCAGGGGCACCTGGCCGGCGGCCCCAATAATGCTCACCGGCTGGCGCGCCAGGCGCTGAGAGCGCCACGGACGCTGGTCGTCGCCGCGCACGGCGTGATTGGCCAGCACCACGTCGAGGCGATGGGCAGAGAGCCGGCGCAGCAGGTCATCTAGGCCGCCGCTCTGCAGGCTGAGCTCGCGATCCTCGCGTTCGAGCAGCGGACGCAGGAACTCCTCCTGAAAGTTGCGGGACAGCGTCGCCACGGCGCCCACACGAATGGACTCGCGGTGCGCATGGCCGCCCTCGGCGAACAGCGCGGTCAGCTCCTCGCCCTGACGAAAGATGTCGTTGGCATAGTCGAACGCCAGCCTGCCCGCCTCGGACAGGCGCAGCCGTCGCCCCTCCCGCACGAACAGCCGCTGCCCCAGGCGCTCCTCCAGCTGACGGATCTGATGCGACAGCGTCGACTGCGAGACATGCAGCGCCTCGGCGGTGTGCGTCAGATGGCCTGACCGGGCGACCTGCCAGAAATGATAGAGATGATGATAGTTGAGCTTCATCGTTGCCTCTCTCGGTCGTGCGCCAACTGTTCTTTTTAAACGAACAATAGTCGCGCAATAAACCATTTTTTTGCAACAGGTGGCCAGGGGCATAGTACCCGCAATGGGTACGTCCACCGCGGACGTCGACGACGATCAGGGGAGCCTTGTCATGACCCACCTTCTCGACGCGGCCGTGCATGCCGCGCTGACGCTCTGGCTGATACTGCCAATCGCCCTGCTGCTGCTCGCCGGGGGGTGTCTGCGCCTGGCCGACCCCGCACGTCAACACCTTGGCTGGCGGGTTGGTGAGGCGCTGCTGATCGCCAGCGTGGCCACCAGCGCCGCGATCGGCGGGCTGCTGCTGATGGGGGCGGCCGGCGTGGTCACCGGCCTGGCGGAGGCCGCCGCCCCGCTGGGTCTCTATACCGATGGCCTGGCGGTATGGATGGCGCTGCTGATCAGCTTTCTCGGCGCGGTGCTGCTGCGCTTCGCCGATGGCTACCTGCAGGGCGACCCCGGGCGGGCGCGCTTCCTGCCCTGGTGTCTCATCGTGCTCGCCTGCGTGCTGCTGCTGGTGCTCACCCACCACCTGCTGATCATGCTGGCGGCTTGGGTCGGCGTCAGCCTGGCGCTACATCAGCTGCTGACGCTCTATCCGCAGCGCCCCGAAGCCCGCCGCGCCGCCTGGCAGAAGTTTGCCGTCAGCCGGCTGGGCGACGTGGCCCTGCTGGCCGCGGTCGGCCTGATCTACCACCACTACGGCAGCCTTACCCTGCCGCTGCTGCTGGCCGATGCCGCGGCCTCGCCCGGCGAGGGCTGGGTGCTGCAGGCCGCCTCGCTGGCGCTGGCGCTGGCCGCGCTGTGCAAGTGCGCTCAGCTGCCGCTGCACGGCTGGCTGATCAAGGTCATGGAGGCCCCGACCCCGGTCTCGGCGCTGCTCCACGCCGGGGTGATCAATCTGGGCGGCTATGTCTGGCTGCGGCTCTACCCGCTGTTCGACGGCATTACCCTGGGCCATCTGGCCCTGGTCACCGTCGGCGGCACTACCGCCATCGTGGCCGTGCTGACCATGCTCACCCAGAGCTCGGTCAAGCACGCCCTGGCCTGGTCCACCTGCGCGCAGATGGGCTTCATGCTGTTCGAGATCGGCCTGGGCGCCTATGCCGTGGCGCTGTTGCACCTGCTCGCCCATTCGCTCTACAAGGCGCATGCCTTCCTCGCCTGCGGACGGACGGTGGCCGCCTCGCGCTGCCTGCCACTGACGCCGGCGCCGCGCAGCGAACGCCTGCTCATCGCCGGCCTCGGCGGCGCCGTGGCCGGCGGCATGCTGTGGACATGGCCGGGACTGGTCGGCCATCACCCGGTTCTCGGCGCGCTGCTGGTACTGGCCGTGAGCGGCACCCTGCTGGGGCTGCCGGCCGGGGTCGCAGCCCGTCAGCGTCTGGTACACGTCGCCCTGGCGCTGTCGCTGGTGCCGCTGTATGCGCTGCTGTACACCCTGGTGGCACCCGCGCTGGCCTCGCCTGCTGCGCCGCTGACGCCAGCCGCGGCGGCGCTGGGTATCGCCATGCTGCTCGCCCTGGCGTGCCTGGCCCTGCCGCTCATGCTGCACCCCCACCACCCCACGCTGGCTCGCTGGCGCCGGCACTTCCGCCACGGCCTGTATGCGCATCTGCCGCTGGAGCGCGGCCTCGACCGCCTGACGCGCCAGCGCCTCGTTGCCCCGCCTGCGCCGGCGGCTCACGCCGCTCACACGCCCCCCATCAAAGGAGAGTGGTCATGACCTCGATTGCTGCCGTTGCCGCCTTGCCTCTCAGCGAGGCCCACCAGCAGGCGCTGTTGCGCGCCGGCGCATGCATCGCCCCCGACTGGCCGCTGGATCGCTGGATTGCCGTCAGCCCCTGGTGGGGCATGAAGGCCTCGCCCATCGAGGCGGTCGACGCGCGCCTTGAGCATGCTGCCGGCGTCACGCTGACCATGCCCGCCGCGTTCTACCGCGAGGCCTGGGCCAGTGGACGCATCCGCCGCGACGACCTGCAGCGCGCCATTGACCTGTGCCAGCCGGCGCTGGATGAAGCGACCCTGCTGGCTGACCTGGAGCGCGCCCCCGAGCCGCGGACTCGCTTGGCCAGTGCCTGGGAGCTCGCCGCCGAGGGGGCCGGCGACCCCTTCGCGCCCGTGGCCGAGTGTTGCGCCGACTACTTCGACCAGCACCAGCAGCACTGGGCGAGTGCACCAGACGCCACGCTCTATGGCTGGTGGCATACCCAGACCCGCCACGACCGCCGCCTTGACCACGCCTTGCGTGAGCAGGTGGCCGCCCTGCCCGGCGAGCCGGCCGCTGCCAAGCCGGTGCTGGTCGCGGCACTGGCGCTATCGCCCGAGGCGCTGGAGCGACTGGTGCACACCCTGCTATTGCGGGTCAACGGCTGGGCCTCATGGTGTCAGGGACTGGCCTGGCACACGCCCGAGGCGGCGCCTCACGCCGGCCTCGACGTGCTTATCGTCACCCTGCTGGCCTGGGAGCGGCTGGGCCTGGCGACCCTGTCGCCACGCCAGCAGGCCCGCTGGCGGGCACAGTGGAACACGCCCGCGCCCGAGTCCGGCGCCGACAGCGCACGGCTGTGGTGCTGGCAGTGCGCCTATGAGCTGGGCTACCAGCGCCGCCTGGCGGCGACCCTGGCAGCCCCTCCTCTTGCGCGGTCGGCCCCGGCGCAGGTCCAGGCGGCGTTCTGTATCGACGTGCGCTCCGAGCGGCTGCGTCGCCATCTCGAACAGGCCACAACCGACGTCGACACCCTGGGCATCGCCGGTTTCTTCGGCATGCCGATCGATCACGCCGAGGCGGGCCCAGCGCGGGCGCTGCCGCGCGTCCCCGGCCTGCTGACGCCACGCTGCCACACCGCTGAAGCGCCACCGCAGGCACCGCTGCATCGCCAGCGCTATCAGCGCCAGGTCAGGCAACAGGGGCTGCGCCACGCCACCCAGCAGGCGCTGTCGACCTTCACGCTGGTCGAGATGACCGGCCTGGCCTGGGGGTGGAAGCTGTGGCAGGACAGCCGTCCGCGCCCAGCGCCCACGCCATCACCCGCGGCGGTGACGGGCCCCTTCGTCGAGCGTGACGGCGCGCTGCTCTCTCTTGCGGCGCGCGTCGAGCTGGCGGAAGGGTTGCTCCATGGCCTGGGGCCGGCAGCCGGCGAGGCGCCGCTGCTGGTGCTGGTGGGGCACGACTCGCAGAGTGACAACAACCCCTATCACGCCGGGCTCACCTGCGGTGCCTGCGGGGGCCAGGGCGGCGGGGTGAATGCCCGGCTCGCCGCCCAGCTGCTCAACGACCCGGCGCTGCGCGAGGGGCTGGCGGCCCGCGGCCGGCGACTTGCCGACACGACTTACGTGTTGGCCGCCACCCACTGCACCCTGACCGACCAGGTCACGCTACACGACGGCGACGCCGTGCCGGCGACGCATCGGCCGCTGCTGCAGCGCTTCGTGCAGGCCCTCGCACGGGCCGGCCGTGCCGCGCGCGAGGAGCGTGCCGGCGCGCTGGGGGTCGTCGCGGACAGCGATGCCCAGCGTCTCGCCCGCCTGCAGCGCCGCGGCCGCGACTGGTCACAGCCAAGGCCCGAGTGGGGGCTGGCCAACAATGCCGCCCTGCTGCTGGCGCCTCGCGCGGTGAGTCGCGGCCTGCCGCTCGACGGTCGGGTCTTCCTGCACGAGTACCATCCCCAGCACGACCCCGAGGGGCAGCTGCTGGAGGCGCTCATGACCGCTCCCATGCTGGTTGCCCACTGGATCAACCTGCAGTACTACGGTTCAGTCGCGGTGCCCACGCTCTATGGTGCCGGCAACAAGCTGCTGCACTCGGTGGTAGGGGGGCGGCTTGGCGTGATCGAGGGCAATTCGCCGCAGCTGCGCAGCGGCCTGCCGCATCAGTCGGTGCACGATGGGTCACACTGGCGCCATGAGCCGCTGCGCCTTACGGTGGTGATCGACGCCCCGCGGGAGCGCATCGAGGGCGTGCTGGCCCGCCAGGACGATGTCGCACAGCTGGTGAATCACCGTTGGCTGTGGCTGTGCCGGCGCACGGCGCAAGGCCTGGAGCGCTATACCCCAGCCGGCTGGCAGTGTCTTGCGTAGACGTGGCGTCACGCCCCGATCGGCAGGATCCGGTATCCTCCGGGTAGGTTCCCTTCATCTGGAAGCGTTGGCGTTTGGAGATAAGCATGGAAGAGACCCTGGATGCGATCATCGTGGGCGGCGGCATGGTCGGGGCGAGCGTGGCGGCGGCATTCGGCCAGGCCGGTATGCGCGTCGCACTGATCGAGGGGGGCGATGCCCCGGCGGCCATCGACGACGAGGCTCCCTTCGACCTGCGCGTATCGTCACTCAACCTGGCCTCGCAGCGCCTGCTCGAGCAGGTCGGCGCCTGGCCGCTGATTCCCGAGGCGCGCCGCTGCCCTTTCCGCCATATCGAGGCGACCGACCCGGACGAGACACGCCGGGTGCATTTCAGCGCCGCCGACCTCGACCTGCCCGTCCTGGGTCACTTCGTCGAGAACCGGGTGATCCGCCGCGCGCTGTGGCAGCGCCTGACCGAGCTGCCCAGCGTCACGCGGCTGTGCCGGGTCAGCCCCATCGCGCTGATTCGCGGCGGTCAGCACACGCTGGTCGAGCTCGACGATGGCCGCCTGCTGGCGGCCCGCCTGGTGGTGGGCGCCGACGGCGCCAATTCGCATCTGCGCGAACTGGCCGGCATTGCCACCCGCGACGAGGAGTATGACCAGCGGGCACTGATCGTCAACGTGCGCACCCAGCTGCCCCAGCAGGATATCAGCTGGCAGCGCTTCACTCCGCAGGGGCCGCAGGCCATGCTGCCCCTCCCCGGCCATCATGCCTCGCTGGTGTGGTATGACGACGACGACACCACGCTGGCGCGCGAGTCGCTGGATGACGAGGCGCTGCGCCTGGCCATCGAGACGGCATTCCCCGCGCGGCTGGGCGGCATCGAGGCGGTGCTCGGTCGCGCCAGCTTTCGCATCCGTCGCCGCCACGCCGAGCGCTACGTGCAGCCGCGCCTGGCGCTGGTGGGCGACGCGGCCCACGTCATCCATCCGCTGGCCGGTCAGGGGCTCAATCTCGGCCTGCAGGATGCCGAGGCGCTCAGCGACCGGGTGGTGGCGGCCTTCGAGACGGACCAGGACCCGGGCGAACGCAGGACGCTTTCCGGCTATGCCCTGGCCCGGCGGCCGCAGACGCTGGCCATGATCGCCGCCATGGACACGTTCCACCACGTCTTCACCGGGCCGGCTCCGCTGCGTCACGTCGGAGCGACGGGGCTGGCGGTCGCCGAGCGCCTGGAGGGCGCCAAGCGGCAGGTAATGCGTCACGCCCTGGGGCTGTAACAGCGGTTCCGCTCAGTGGGAGAGAGCGGCGCCGACTCGCTCAGGGCGACCTCGATGAACGCCAGCAACTCCGGCAGCTCGGCCTCGATGTGCTGGCTCAGGTCGTGATCGCCGGGCAACAGGCGCAGCACCGCCGGGGTATCGCCGCGGCAGGCAAAGAGACGCTCGGCGTCGCTGGGCGGGATGACCGTGTCGTCACGGCCATGCACCAGCAGCACCGGACAGCGCACTCGAGGCAGGGTCGTTTCCGGCGCGATGGCCGCGAAGCGGTGGCCGATCACATGCTCCACGTAGCGCAGCACATACCAGCCCAGCGGGACGAACGGCAGCCGCTTGGCGGCCAGCCAGCGACGCATCATGCCGTCGGGGTGGGCGAAGGCCGAGAGGCTGACCACCGCTCCGATATCATCGCGCCGCGAGGCCGCCAGCAGCACTGCCGCGGCACCCACCGAGTGCCCCAGCAGCGCCACCGGCGCCGCGGCCAGCCCCGGCCGGCGGCGTAACCAGGCCAGTGCCGCATCGGTGTCCTCGGCGAAACGCGGCATGGACGAGAAGGTGTCGTCATCGCTCTCGCCGTGGTTGCGGGCATCGCACAGCAGCACGTTCCAGCCGGCGGCCTGCAGCGGTTTCCCCAGCGGCAGCATCAGCTCGCGGTTGGCGCCCCAGCCATGGAGGATCACGACCGTGCCGCGCCTCTCGCCGGGCAGCCACCAGGCGGCCAGCGTTCTTTTGCGGCGCGTGGCAATGCGCACCATCTCCCCGCTCACGCCATGCGCGGCGAGGCTACGGCGGATCGGCACCCGTGGCGCAGCCAGACTGGCCCTCAGCCGCCGGTGGAACAGGTGCAGCAGCGCCAGGCCCAGCGGCAGCAGGCTCCACCCCACCCAGGCCGGCACCGCCTAGCCGCCCAGATTGAGCCACCAGGTGGCGGCATTGAGATAGGCGGCGAAGCTCACCCATGCCAGGTACGGCACCAGCAGCCAGGCGGCCACCGGGGAGACGCGCGCGAAGCGGCGCAGGGTAAGCACGATCAGCCCCCACAGCAGCAGCAGGTCAAGCAGCGCCAGGCCCATCCAGTGCAGGCCGAAGAACAGGATCGACCACAGCGCATTGGCGGCGAGCTGGGCGGCAAAGGGCCACAGGGTCGTCCAGCGCTGTCCCGGCGCTGCCGCCAGGCTGGCTCGCCAGGCCGCCAGCGCCATCAGCAGGTAGAGCGCGGTCCAGGCAATCGGAAACGCCACCGCGGGTGGGGTAAGGGGCGGCTTGGTCAGGCCGGCGTACCAGTCGCCGGGCGGCGTGGCGATACCGCTCGACGCCGCCAGCGCCACCAGCGCCAGCCAGCCCAGCAGCACCAGCGTGGAGCGCATCGGGGTCATGGGGTCTCCTGCAGATGACAAATGCGCCGCACCTCTTCGCGGCCCGGCACGCCTTGCGGCCAGCTTACTGGGCCCGGCTCAGGCGTCAAGCGCCGCCGGCCGGGCAGCGGGCGGTGGCTCGCCGTCCCTGGCCGGTGTCGTCAGACGGTACTGCTGCGCCGACACCGCTTCCGGCGCTGCTGGCGCTGTTGGCGCGATTTCCTTGCCTGATAGCGCATTGGCGGCTAGGCGCCCGACGTATTGTTATGTTATAACTCCCGCCAGTTTTGCAAAGGCTCCCGCACATGGCGCATAAAAGTCATCGGCATCGGCCGGAAGGGCCCTGTCACTTCTCGCTCATGTCGCTCTCCGCGACGCGTCGGCTGCTGCTGGTGGCCGCGCCGCTGCTGGTGCTGTGGCTGGCGGTCGCCTGGACCCTGGGCTGGGGGTCCTGATGGCACGCCTGCAACTGCATGACCTGCAGCTGGCCCGCGGCGGACAGACGGTCCTGGAGCACCTGGACGGGCGCTTCATGGACGCTGCCATTACCGCCCTGATCGGCGCCAACGGCGCCGGCAAGAGCACGCTGATCGCCGCCATCATGGGCATGCTCAAGCCGGTGGCCGGCCGCGTGACGTGCCAGGTGCCCCGCGAGCGCTGCGCCTGGCTGCCCCAGCAGCTGGCGCTCGACCTGACCTTTCCGATGAGCGTGGAAGAGCTGATCATGACCGGCAGCTGGCCCAGCCACGGAGCGCTGAAGGGCTACTGTGCGGCCCACTACCGGCGCGGTCGCGAGATCATGGCGCGGCTGGGCATTTCGCAGCTCGCTCATCGCCCACTGGGCGAGCTCTCCGGTGGCCAGCGCCAGCGGGCGCTGCTGGGCCGCACCCTGATGCAGGAGGCGGAGCTGCTGCTGCTCGACGAGCCCTTTGCCAACGTCGACAGCGAGACGGTCGACGTGCTGATGGAGGTGCTGCGCGACATGGCCCGGCGCGGAACCACCATCATCGTGGTGCTCCACGATATGGAGCAGCTGGCCCGGCTGGCCGACGATGTGCTGCTGCTCGCTGGCGGTCATGGCCGCTGGGTCAGCCCCGCCGCCCTGGTCGACCATCACAGCGGTACACTGCCGCGCGCCCCGCGCCTCCCCCTGACCTTTCCGGATGCCTCCCATGCTGGCACTGTTTGAGACCTGGCTCCTGGCACCCTTCGACTACGGCTTCATGCAGCGTGCGCTGGTGGCCGGCCTGGCCCTGTCGCTGGCCGCTCCGCCGCTGGGCGTGTTCCTGATGCTGCGCGGCATGAGCCTGATCGGCGACGCCATGGCGCATGCCATCCTGCCCGGCGTGGCGCTGGGGTTTCTGGCCGCCGGCTTTTCGCTGCCCATCATGAGTCTCGGCGGCATTCTCTCGGGGCTGCTGGTGGCGGTGCTTGCCGGCAGCGTGTCGCAGATGACCGGCCATCGCGAGGACTCGGCCATGGCCAGTTTCTTCCTGATCTCGCTGGCCGCCGGCGTGATGCTGGTATCGCTGGGCGGCAGCAGCGTGGACCTGACCCATGTGCTGTTCGGCTCGATACTGGCCGTGAACGCCACCGCCCTGGTGCTGATCGCCGCGATCAGCAGCCTGATCGTGGTGATCCTGGCGGTGATCTTCCGCGCCCTGGTGGTGGAGTGCCTCGACCCGCTGTTCCTGCGCGGCCAGGGAGTGCGCGGCGGCGTGGTCCACGGCATCTTCCTGGGCCTGGTGGTGCTCAACCTCACGGCCGGTTTTCAGACGCTGGGCACCCTGATGGCGGTGGGACTGATGATGCTGCCCGCCACCACCGCACGCTTCTGGAGCCAGCGCCTGGAAGGATTGATCGCCATCGCCATCGGCATTGCCCTGGTGGCCAGCACGGGCGGCCTGCTGCTCTCGTATCACCTCAGCCTGCCGTCGGGGCCGGCCATCATTCTGCTGGCCGGTAGCGGCTATGTGCTCTCGGCCGTGTTCGGCCGACACCATAGCCTGACCGCCCGCTGGCGCCGCCACGCCAAGCCGCTGAGCGCCGCCGGCACCCCCTGACCCCCATCAAGGAAATCTGTCATGCGCCAATCCCGAACCTGTGCCCTGCTCGCCGGGGTTTCCACCCTGCTGGTCCTGCCCGCGGCGCTGGCCGCCGAGCGCGTCCAGGTGGTCACCAGCTTCAGCATCCTGGCCGACATGGTCGAGAACGTGGGCGGGGAGCACGTCGCGGTGACAGCGCTGGTGGGCCCGGACAGCGATGCCCATGTCTACTCGCCGCGTCCTGACGACGCTCGCGCCCTGAGCGACGCCGACCTGGTGGTGTTCAATGGCCTGCAGTTCGAGGGCTGGATGGCGCGGCTGATCGAGGCCAGCGAGGCCGACGGCCCGGTGGTGGTGGCCACCGACGGCATCGAGTCACGTCTCGCCGCTGCCGAGAACGCTGACCACGACGACCACGACGACCACGACGACCACGACGACCACGACGACCACGACGACCACGACGATCATGACCGCCGCGGCGCTAATGACCATGCCGATCACGACCATGGGCCCATCGACCCCCACGCCTGGCAGGACCTGGGCATGGGGCCGCTCTACGTCAACAATATTCTCGCCGGCCTGATCGAGGCCGATCCCGACCATAGCGACGCCTATCGGGCCAATGCCGAGCGCTATCTGGCTCAGATCGCCGCGCTGGATGACGCCATCAGCGCGCAGCTCGCCGAGATCCCCGACGGCACCAGCGTCATCACCGGCCACGACTCCTTTGGCCACTTCGCTCGCGCCTACCATCTCGAGTTCCTCTCCCCGCAGGGGCTCTCCACCGACGCCGAACCCAGCGCCGCCAACATGGCCCGGCTGATCGACGTGATCCGCGCAAGCAACGTGCAGGCGCTGTTCCACGAGAACATGACCAGCCCGGCCATGATCGACCAGCTGGCCCAGGAGACGGGGCTGCCGGTGGCCGGCACCCTGTATGCCGACGCCCTGGCCAGCGACGGCGAGGCCAGCAGCTGGCTGGGCATGATGCGCCACAATGCTCGCACCCTGCATGACGCCCTGGCCGATGCCGAGCACGCCGGCGATGCCGCTGGCGGCAAGGCGTCCGGACACGCTGACCACGCCCGTGATGACCACGGCCATGACGACGCACACGATCACGCCCATTGAGCGCGCCCGCCGCCTGTTATCCAACGCCACCTTCGGGTGGCGTTGCGTTTGTGGGATCATCGACCCAGGCCGCCAAGGAAATCCCGATGCTCGAGTTCGCTGACGTTCACAAAGCCTATGCCACGCCCCAGGGCCCACTGACGGTCCTCGACGGCGTCGATCTGCGCCTGGCCGCGGGTGAAAGCCTGGCGCTGATGGGCGAGTCGGGCAGCGGCAAGTCCACGCTGCTCCACCTGGCCGCGGGGCTCGACCTGCCCGACCGCGGCGAGGTCCACCTCGCCGGCCAGGCCATCACGACGCTGACCGAGCCGGCACGGGCGCGACTACGACGCGAAACGCTGGGGCTGGTCTTCCAGCAGTTCCATCTGGTGCCAAGCCTCACGGCATTCGACAACCTGCGCCTTCAGGCGCGCCTGGCGGGACGCGAGCAGCCCGACTGGACGGCCGAACTGGTCGAACGCCTGGGCCTGAGCGGCATGGCAAAGCGCTACCCTGAACAGCTCTCCGGCGGCCAGCAGCAGCGCCTGGCCATCGGTCGCGCCCTGGCACCCCGCCCGGCGCTGCTGCTGGCCGACGAGCCCACCGGCAATCTGGACGAGGACACGGCCGACGACGTCCTGGCGCTGCTGCTGGCACTGGTCCGCGATAGCGGTTGCAGCCTGCTGATGGTGACCCACAGCCCGCGCGTGGCGGCTCCGCTCGACCGCTGCCTGCAGCTCTCCCATGGACATATCGGCTGACGCCGCGACCCGAGACCTCCTCATGCGCATTCCCATCGTGTGGCGCTTCAGAGCCCCGGCCACCGCCCTGCTGACCCTGCTGTCGCACTACCGCCGCCATCCCGGCCAGCTGGCCATGCTGCTGCTCGGGCTATGGGTCGCCGGGGCGCTGTGGAGCGGCGTGCAGGCGATCAACGCCTCCGCCAAGGCGAGCTATGACCGCGCCGAGGCGCTGTTCACCACCGGCCTGGACCGCCTCGAGCGCCGCGACGGCCAGCCGCTCGACCGCCAGGATTTCGTGGCGCTGCGCCGCGCCGGGCTAGCTGTCTCGCCGATGCTGGAGGGTAGCGTGGTCGCCGTGTCGGGCGAGCGGCTCAGCGTGATCGGCATCGACCCCTTGACGCTGCCCCGCGACAGCGCCTTCGCCGCGCGGGACGGCACCGGCCAGCTGACGGCGTTCTTCACGCCGCCGTGGCAAACGCAGCTGGCGCCCGACAGCGTGCCCGCGCTGGGGCTCGAGCGCGACACCGCCGCCGGCGCCGAACCGGCCCTGGCCGATGGGCGAGCACTGCCCCCGCTGGTGCTGACGCCGTCGCTGCCGCCCGACACCCTGGTAATGGATATTGCCGCCGCGGCGCGGCTGCTGGAGCGCGGCACCACGCTCAGCCGGCTGGTCACGGCGCGCGGCGCCC
>Ga0207414_1000850_pt1 | contig 12369 bp, 10 predicted proteins | sample PonA231FremontCA_2_FD_187269 | JGI IMG/M metagenome (GOLD analysis project Ga0207414, IMG submission 187269) | Marine sediment microbial community from Fremont, CA, USA - Pond A23 Sediment 1 (SPAdes) | ecosystem: Environmental > Aquatic > Marine > Unclassified | place: USA: Fremont, California... | reverse complement strand
GTCTTCCTGCGGGTGGATCTCCTGGTTCAGGCCCGCCACGTCGGTGGTGAACTCGCCGACGATCTCCTCGAGGATGTCCTCCAGGGTCACCAGCCCTTCCACGTCACCATACTCGTCCACCACGATCCCGATGCGCCGCTTCTGGTTCTGGAAGTTGAGCAGCTGGGTGTGCAGCGGGGTGGATTCGGGAATGAAGTAGGGCTCGCGGGCCTCCTGGACGATGGCGGCCTTGGTCACCTCGCCGCGCGACAGGAAGCGCGCGGCGTTGCGCAGGTGGAGCATGCCGATGATGTTGTTGATGTCGCCCTTGTAGACGGGGAGCCGGGTGTGCTGGCTGGTGCGGATGTGCGCGAGGATGTCGTCCAGATCGTCATCCAGGTCGAGGCCCATGACCTCGTGACGCGGCACCATGATGTCGTTCACGGTGACGTTCTCGAGGTCGAGAATCGACAGCAGCATTGCCTGGTGGCGGCGCGGGATCAGGGTGCCGGCTTCGTGTACCACGGTGCGCAGCTCGTCGCGGGTGAGGTTGTCACTTTCACCGTCGATGCTTTTCACGCCGAGCAGGCGCAGCAGGCCATTGGAGATCGCGTTGACCATCCACACCAGCGGATAGAGCAGCTTGAGCAGCGGCTCGAGCACCAGCGAGGCGGGGTAGGCGATGCGCTCGGGCTTGACCGCCGCATAGGTCTTGGGCGTGACCTCGGCAAAGATCAGGATCACGATGGTCAGCACCAGCGGCGCGATGGCCGGGCCAGTGACTTCGCCGAAGAAGTGGATGGCCAGCACGGTGGCAATGGCAGCCGCCAGGTTGTTGACCAGATTGTTGCCGATCAGGATCACGCCGATCAGCCGGTCCGGCCTGGCGAGCAGGCGCATCACCCGCTGGGCGCGCGACTCACCGCTGTTCGCCTGGTGGCTCAGGCGGTAGCGGTTGATCGACATCATCCCGGTCTCGGAACTGGAGAAGAAGGCGGAAAGACAGACGAGCAGGAACAGCAGGCCGAACAGCAGTCCCAGCGGGAAGTCGTCACTCAAGTCGAAGGGTCCTCAAAGGCGTATCAGGCTCGAGTTGTAGGGGGTCGGTCATCCGGTGTCAAGGCGGCTGCCGGTGATCAGCCGCGATTGAGCAGGATCTCCAGCACGAACTTGCTGCCGAAGTAGGCCATCGCCAGCACCAGGCAGCCGCCCAGGGTCCAGCGAACCGCGCGCATGCCTCGCCAGCCCAGTCGATGGTGGCTGAACAGCAGGGTGGCAAAGATCACCCAGGCGGCCAGTGACAGGATCGACTTGTGGGCGAGATGCTGGGCAAACATGTTGTCGAGGAACAGGAAGCCGCTGACGATCGACAGGGTCAAAAGGATCATTCCGGCCCAGATGAGCTCGAAGAGAATCCGTTCCATGGTGGTCAGCGGTGGCAGCGACTGGACCACGCCGCGGATGTGATGGTGGCGCAGCGCCTGATTCTGGATGCCGAGCAGCACGGCCTGGATGGCGGCAATGGCCAGCAGCGCGAAGGCCAGCGCCGAGCTGAGCGCGTGCAGCGCGATCCCGGGCGTCATGCCGGCGCCGCGCTCAGGGCTCGGCAGGCCGGCTGCCAGCAGCAAGGTCAGGCCCGCCAGTGGCAGCAGGCCGGTGGCCACGTTGAGGACCGGCTTGACGAAACTGGCGATCAGCAGGACCAGCACGGCCAGACCGCTGGCCAGGACCGCGCTGGTGGAGAATCCCGGCAGCAGGGAATCGCCTCGGGCGAGCAGGCTGGCGGCCAGGGGCAGATGACACAGCAGGCCCAGCACGGCCAGGCTGCGCACCAGCGTGGCGCGCGGGGGCACTCGCCGGATCAGGGTCAGTCCCTGCCAGGAGGCGGCGCCGATATAGAAGAGGGAGGCCATGACGGCAAGTGAGAGCGGCTGCATCGATCGCTGTCCGTGCGCCTGCGCCAGCGCCTGGTGGTATGGAATGATGATAACACTATACCGAATCCACCCCGTCTCGCCCAGCACGGCGACACGCCCCTGGGGGGTCGGAATGTGCGCCATGCATGGAGACTGGCGAGCACAGGGCGTATAATTTTCCCATTGCAGGGAGCCCCGGCCAGTGCCGGTCTGGCTCTCCGGCCATCATGAGTGGAGAGGCCCATGTTCCAGAATCTCAGCGAGCGTCTGTCCCAGACGCTCAAGTCGATCAAGGGTCAGGCGCGCCTGACCGACGACAACATCAAGGATACCCTGCGCGAGGTGCGCCGGGCGCTGCTCGAGGCTGATGTGGCCTTGCCAGTGGTCAAGCAATTCATCGACCGCGTGCGCGAGCGTGCCGTGGGCCAGGAGGTCTCTCAGAGCCTCTCGCCGGGTCAGCAGTTCGTCAAGATCGTCCAGCAGGAGCTCGAGGCGATCATGGGCGAGGCCAACGAGGGGCTGATCCTCAAGGGCTCGCCGGCCGTGGTGCTGATGGCGGGCCTGCAGGGCGCGGGCAAGACCACCTCGGTGGCCAAGCTGGCGCGGTTCCTGCGCGAGCGTGAGAAGAAGAAGGTATTGGTGGTGTCCACCGACGTCTACCGCCCGGCAGCCATCGACCAGCTGGAGACCCTGGCCGGCGAGGTCGAGGTCGACTTCTTCCCCTCGCGTTCGGATCAGAAGCCCGTCGATATCGCCAAGGCGGCCATCAAGCACGCGAAGATCCAGTTCCATGACGTGGTGATCGTCGATACCGCCGGTCGTCTGGCCATCGACGAAGCGATGATGGCCGAGATCCAGGCCCTGCATAAGACCGTGGTGCCTGACGAGACGCTGTTCGTGGTCGATGCCATGACCGGCCAGGATGCCGCCAATACCGCCAAGGCCTTTCACGAGGCGCTGCCTCTGACCGGCGTGATCCTGACCAAGGCCGATGGCGACGCCCGCGGCGGTGCGGCACTGTCAGTGCGCCACATTACCGGCAAGCCGATCAAGTTCATGGGGGTGGGCGAGAAGGTCGATGCCCTCGAGCCCTTCCATCCGGATCGCGTGGCCTCGCGTATCCTCGGTATGGGTGACGTGCTGTCGCTGATCGAGGAGGCCGAGCGCACCGTCGACAAGAGCAAGGCCGAGCAGCTTGCCAGGAAGGTCAAGAAGGGCCAGGGCTTCGATCTCGAGGATTTCCGCGACCAGCTCCAGCAGCTCAAGAAGATGGGCGGCATGGGTGGTCTGATGGGCAAGCTGCCCGGCATGGGTCAGATGGCCGAGATGGCCCAGGGCCCCGGGCCCGAGAAGGAGTTTGGCAAGCTCGAGGCGCTGATCAACTCCATGACCCCCCAGGAGCGGCGCAAGCCCGAGATCATCAATGGCTCGCGCAAGCGACGCATCGCTGCCGGTGCCGGCCTTCAGGTGCCGGACCTCAATCGCCTGCTCAAGCAGCACAAGCAGATGCAGAAGATGATGAAGAAGGCGGGCCAGAAGGGCGGCATGCAGAAGATGATGCGCGGCATGTCCGGCATGATGGGGGGGCCGGGTGGCCCCGGGGGACCCGGTGGCATGGGGGGGATGGGTGGACCGGGCGGTCCAGGCGGCTTGCCACGGCGCTGAGTCGGCCCGTCGCGGGCCCGCTTCCGCAAAAAGGTTTCCAAGGCGTGCGGTTTTCCGTAGAATATTGCGTCTTCACTGGCAGGACCGCGACCAACGCGGGTATCGTCGTGACCGAATGACGGCGAGGCCGGGCGTTGCCCGCTTCCCGAAGCAGATCGTCGAGGGCCCGGAACGATTCGGCGCCTCGTCCGAAATATCCGTAACTTCAACCGAAGGATAGTCAACGCATGGTTACCATTCGTCTGGCACGTGGTGGCGCCAAGAAGCGTCCCTTCTACCACCTCACCGTGACCGACTCTCGCAAGTCGCGTGACGGCCGCTTCATCGAGCGCCTGGGCTTTTTCAATCCCGTGGCCCGCGGCCAGGAAGAGCGCCTGCGCGTCGATCTCGAGCGCATCAGTCACTGGCAGAGCCAGGGCGCGCAGCTCTCCGATCGCGTCGCTGAGCTCGTCAAGGAAGCCCGCAAGCAGGCCTGATGGGTCTGACTTGCCTGCTTCAGCAGTTCAGGGGTCGTCGATGAGCGAACACGCGCAAGCGCAGCCCGCCGACGATCACGTGGTGCTCGGCACGTTGACCAGCCCCCACGGCGTCAAGGGCTGGCTGAAGGTGTATTCGTATACCAGCCCCATGGAGGGCATCCTCGACTATGCGTCCTGGGTGCTGCGCCAGGCAGGTTCGCTTTCCCGCGTTGGTCTCGTCCAGGGACGTCGCCAGGGTAAGGGCCTGGTCGTTCAGCTGGATGGCATCGACAGTCGCGAGGCGGCCGAGACCCTGGCCGGAGCGGAAATCCTGTTGCCCAAGGCGGAACTGCCCGCGCTCGGTGACGAGGAATACTACTGGCATCAGCTGGAAGGGCTCCGGGTGGTGACACGCGACGGTCTGGCCCTGGGACGCATCGACGCCTTGTTCGAGACCGGCGCCAACGACGTCATGATCGTCAAGGGTGACGTGGACGAGAGCCTCGAGGCGCGCGAGCGGCTGCTGCCCTACCTGCCCGGTGAGGTGGTACTGGACGTGAACCTCGAGCACGGTGTGATGATCGTCGACTGGGATCCCGATTTTTGATGGAAACAGGTCTGATGACATCCGATCCCAGGCCAGCAGGGCCGCCGGCTGCGATGTGGATCGGTGTGGTCTCGCTGTTCCCCGAGATGTTCGAGGCGATCACGCGTCATGGTGTCACGGGCAGAGCGGTGGACAAGGGGCGTATTGCGCTCGAGTTCTGGAATCCCCGGGACTATGCCAGCGACCGACACCGCACCGTGGACGACCGCCCCTACGGCGGCGGCCCGGGAATGCTGATGAGGGTCGACACGCTGCGCTCGGCCATCCACGCTGCCCGCGAACGCGCCGAGGCGGCGACGGGACGCCAGGCGAAGGTCATCTACCTGTCGCCGCAGGGGCGTCGCCTGGATCAGCAGGGCGTGCAGGAACTGGCGTCGGGCCCACCGCTGGTGGTGGTCGCCGGACGCTACGAAGGCATCGATGAGCGAGTGGTGGAAGCCGACATCGATGAAGAGTGGTCGATCGGTGACTATGTGCTCAGCGGCGGCGAACTGCCCGCCATGGTGCTGATCGATGCCGCGGCAAGGCTGGTGCCCGGGGTGCTGGGCCATCAGGATTCCGCGGTCGAGGACTCCTTCAACGACGGATTGCTGGACTGTCCGCACTACACGCGCCCCGTGGAGATCGACGGGCGTCGGGTGCCGGAAGTCCTGCTCAGTGGCCACCATGGCGCCATCCGGCGTTGGCGGCTCATGCAGTCCCTGGGGCGGACCTGGCTCAGGCGCCCGGACCTGCTGGAAGGCAGGGCGTTGAGTGACGAGCAGCGTGAGCTGCTCGAGGAGTTCATCGAGGATTACGCGCTGTCCCGCAGCTAGGACAGGGCGGAGGTGCAGGACGCCACGAGCCCTGAACGGGCGGCGGACCTGTGTCACCAACGGCATTCCCGCGCTCTCGAGCCCGTCTCGGGCGCCGGGATCACGATTCGCCGGCGATCCAAGCCGACCGGCGGTCAGGTTATCAAGGAGTCAATGTCATGAGCAGCAAGAACAAGGTGATCCAGGCGCTCGAGAGCGAGCAGATGAGCAAGGAGATCCCGGTCTTCGCCCCCGGTGACACCGTGGTCGTCCAGGTCAAGGTCAAGGAGGGCGCTCGTGAGCGTCTCCAGGCCTTCGAAGGCGTGGTCATCGGCAAGCGCAACCGCGGCCTGAACTCGGCCTTCACCGTGCGCAAGATCTCCCACGGTGTCGGCGTCGAGCGCACCTTCCAGACCTACAGCCCGCTGGTCGACTCCATCGCGGTCAAGCGTCGCGGTGACGTGCGCCAGGCCAAGCTGTACTACCTCCGCGAGCGCAGCGGCCGGTCTGCCCGCATCAAGGAAAAGCTGGCCTGAGGCGACTGCCTCTGCCAGTACGAGGTAGGTGGCCTCAGGCCCTGTACCTCCCAGCGAAACCCCGTCACCGCCTCCGCGGGGCGGGGTTTCGCGCTGCTGGGGTATATCATGGAGCCCTATGGATACCATCAACGACGTGGGTGTGCTGGTCGATGCCTTCCTCGACGGCCTCTGGCTGGAGCGAGGCGCGAGTATCAATACCCTGGCGGCCTATCGCCATGACCTGAGCGCGTGGCAGGCGCGCCTTTCGCATGTCGACCAGCGACTGCTGGCGCCGGCAGGTGCGGTGCTGCCGGACTGGCTCGATGAGCGCCGGGCGGCCGGTTACAGCTTGCGCAGCAACGCCCGCTTGCTCTCCAGCCTGCGCGGATTCTACCGCTGGGCGCTGGTCGAGGGGCTCGTCGACCACGACCCCCTGGCCGAGGTGCGCCTACCCCGGGTGCGTCCCTCCCTTCCCGATACCCTGGAAGAGGCCGAGGTGGAGCGACTGCTGGCAGCCCCTGACCTCGCCACCGATCTGGGCGTGCGTGACCGCGCGATGCTGGAGGTCCTCTACGGGGCCGGGCTGCGGGTCAGCGAGCTGGTCGGGCTGACCACCGATGCTGTCAACCTGCGTCAGGGCGTGGTCCGTGTACGGGGCAAGGGCGACAAGGACCGCCTGGTACCTCTCGGCGAGGAAGCCGTGGCGTGGCTGTCGCGCTACCTGCGCGGTGCCCGCGGCGGGCTGATGGTCGATATCACCCGGCCGGCGCTGTTTCCCGGACGTGGCGACCGTTGCCTGACGCGGCAGGCCTTCTGGCACCGCATCAAGGCCCATGCCCGCACCGCCGGCATCGACCGGCCGCTCTCCCCGCACACGCTGCGCCACGCGTTCGCCACGCATCTGTTGAATCATGGCGCCAACCTGCGTGTCGTACAGCTGCTGCTCGGTCACAGCGATCTCTCGACCACGCAGATCTACACCCATGTGGCGCAGGTGCGACTGGAAGCCCTGCATGCCGACCATCATCCTCGAGGCTGAATCATGAGACGATCGATCCTTACCGTCGGCGGCGCACTGTTCGCCGCTTCCCTGGCATTGATGCCCGCGGCCCACGCCGGCCCGGCCGAGCAACTGGCCGATACACTCACGGTCAACGGCCAGGCCATGCCCGTGGAACGCGTGCGCGAGACACCGCTGGAGGGCTTCTTCGAGGTCAGTCTGGAGAGTGGTGAGACCTTCTACAGCAATGCCGAAGGGAGCCATTTCCTCGTCGGCGACCTGTACGAGAACGCCGAGAACGGCCTGGTCAACCTCACCGAGCAGAGGCGCAACACCGAGCGCATCGAGCGTCTCGCCACGGTGCCGGAAAGCGAGCGGGTTGTCTTCCGCGGCGCCGGCGAGTCCCGCGCCACGCTCATGGTCTTCACCGACACGACCTGTCCCTACTGCCGACAGCTCCATGACGAGGTGCCGCGCCTCAATGCGCTGGGCATCGAGGTGCACTACCTGGCCTTTCCGCGCAGCGGTCTGGCGTCACCGGGGGGACGCGAGCTGCAGCAGGTGTGGTGCGCCGACAACGCCTCCGAGGCCATGTCCGCAGCCAAGCGCGAGGAGGGACTGTCGAATGCTGCCGACTGCGACAATCCGGTCGAGGAACAGTATCATCTGGGCATGGCGCTCGGCGTCGAGGGCACACCGGCGATCGTGCTGCCCGACGGACGCCTGGTACCCGGCTATGTGCCGGCAGAGCGCCTGGCCGCCATGCTCGGCCTGAACGAGTGATGACCGACGTCGACGAACGTTGGCACAACGGGTCCGCTCGGGCCCGAACCACGCTGAGACACACGCCAGAACGAGGGGAATGACATTGAAACCGGTGAGAGTGGGAATCTGTGGCCTGGGGACCGTCGGTGGCGGAACCTTCAACGTGCTGATGCGAAATGCCGACGATATCGCCCGGCGGGCGGGGCGCCCGATCGTTATCGAGCAGGTCGCGTTCCGCAGCCTCAATCCCGAGTGCGACACCACCGGCATCCGGACCACCTCCGACGTCTTCGAGGTGGCCACCAACCCTGACGTTGACGTGCTGGTCGAGCTGATCGGCGGCTACGACGTGGCCCGCGAACTGGTGATGACCGCCATCGAAAACGGCAAGCACGTGGTCACTGCCAACAAGGCACTGATCGCCGTTCACGGCAACGAGATCTTCCGGGCCGCCCACGACAAGGGCGTGATCGTGGCCTTCGAGGCGGCAGTGGCCGGCGGCATCCCGGTGATCAAGTCGCTGCGTGAGGGCCTCGGCGCCAACCGCATCGAGTGGGTGGCGGGCATCATCAACGGCACCGGCAACTTCATTCTGACCCACATGCGCGATGAAAAGCGTGCCTTCGAGGACGTGCTCGCCGAGGCCCAGGCGCTGGGCTACGCCGAGGCGGATCCGACCTTCGACGTCGAAGGCATCGACGCCGCTCACAAGCTGACGATCCTGGCCTCCATCGCCTATGGCGTGCCGCTGCAGTTCGAGAAGGCTTTCACCGAGGGCATCTCCCGGATTACCGCCGATGATGTGGAGCAGGCCGACAACCTGGGCTACGTCATCAAGCACCTGGGCATCTCCAAGCGCACGGACGCCGGTCTCGAGCTGCGCGTGCATCCGACCCTGATCCCCAAGGAGCGGTTGCTGGCCAGCGTTCATGGCGTCAAGAACGCCATCGCCATCATGGGCGACGCCGTGGGACCGACCCTCTATTACGGCGCGGGTGCCGGTGCAGAGCCCACGGCGTCGGCGGTGGTCGCCGACCTGCTGGACGTGGCGCGTGACATCACCACCGACCACCACTATCGCGTGCCCTACCTGGCCTTCAGCGGCATCGGTGAGCAGGAGACCGACCTGCCGATCATGCCCATGGAGGACATCATCACGGCCTACTACCTGAGGCTCCTGGCAGTAGATCGTCCCGGCGTGCTGGCACGTGTGGCGACCATCCTTGCCGAGCAGGGCATCTCGATCGAGGCGCTGATCCAGAAGGAGGCCACCGAGGGCGAGCTGGTGCCGATCATCCTGCTGACCCACCGTACTCGCGAGAAGCAGATGAACGAGGCGATTCGCCTCATCGAGTCGCTGGCCGACATTGCCGGTCCGGTCACGCGGATTCGCGTCGAGTCGCTGGACGAGCAGGAGTAAGTCATGCGTTACATCAGCACCCGCGGGCAGGCGCCCGCGCTCTCCTTCGAGGACGTCGTGCTCACCGGCATGGCCAGCGACGGCGGGCTTTACGTGCCGGAGGACGTCCCGCATTTCTCCCGCGACGAGCTGATCGACATGGCCGGGCTCTCCTATGCCGAGATCGCCTTTCGGGTCATGAAGCCCTTCGTCAACGGCGAGATCGACGATGCGACCTTTCGCGGCCTCGTCGAGGAGGCCTATGCCACCTTCAGCCACGATGCCGTGGTGCCGCTCAATCAGCTCGACGCCAACCACTTCCTGCTCGAGCTGTTCCATGGCCCCACGCTAGCCTTCAAGGACGTGGCCCTGCAGCTCCTCGGCCGCATTCTCGATCACTTCCTGAAGAAGCGCGGGGAACGGGCGGTCATCATGGGGGCCACCTCCGGGGACACCGGCTCCGCGGCCATCGAGGGCTGTCGGCACTGCGACAACCTCGACATCTTCATTCTCCATCCCCACCAGCGGGTCTCGGAGGTGCAGCGCCGTCAGATGACCACGGTGCTGGCCGACAACGTCTTCAACGTTGCCATCGAGGGCAACTTCGACGACGCGCAGGCCATGGTCAAGGCAAGCTTCGCCGATCAGGGATTCCTCGACGGCGCTCGACTGGTGGCGGTGAACTCCATCAACTGGGCGCGCATCATGGCCCAGATCGTTTACTACGTTGCCTCGGCCGTGGCACTGGGAGCTCCCCACCGTGCTGTAAGCTTCTGCGTGCCGTCGGCCAATTTCGGCAACGTCTTCGCCGGCTACATGGCCAAGCGCATGGGGCTTCCGGTGAAGCAGTTCATCATTGCCACCAACGCCAACGACATCCTGCATCGCACCCTGGTTGACAACGACTTCTCCAGGCAGGCGCTCAAGGCCACGCTCGCGCCGTCCATGGACATCGTGGTGTCGTCGAACTTCGAGCGACTCCTGTTCGAGGCCTATGAGCGCGACGGCAGCGCGGTCAAGGCGCTGCTCGAGCGCTTCCAGGCCGAGCCTTCGGCGCTGGCCGAGGCGCCACTGGCCAAGCTGCGCAAATCGTTCGCCAGCCACAGCGTGGACGATGCAACCATTCTGGAAGTGATCCGCGAGGCGCATCACCGTACTCAGGAGGTGCTCGATCCGCACACCGCTACCGGCTATCGCGCCACCGAGCGGGCACGGTGCGATGCCGAGACCCCGGTGATCACCCTGGCCACGGCCCACCCGGCCAAGTTCGCCGAGGCAGTGGTCAAGGCGGGCTTTCCGGGGGTGCCGCTGCCGCCGCACATGGAGGACCTGCTGGAGCGCGAGGAGCGCTATACCGTACTGCCTGCGGAGCTTTCCGCCGTGCAGCGGTTCGTGGCCGAGAACCGTCGCTAGAGCTGGAAGCTTGAAGAGCGGCGCTTCGCGTCTGGAAGCTGGAAGAAAAAAGTTCATCGCATCTTGTCGTGAAGCTGTTTGGCAGGAAAGGGCTCTGCTTGCAGGTCACCTCTCGTGGGAGCGATGGTTCGGCGCTTTGACCTCCGATTGCGATACCAGTGTGGGAGCGATCTTTAGATCGCGATGGCGCCGACAGGCGCCCGGAACAATCCCACCGTCGCTTCGCGCCGGATCGCGCAGCAAGCTGAGCTCCCACAGGGGAGGCTTCGCCTCCTTCACTCCAAAGTGCGAAGAACTTTCTTCGTATTTCTTACTTGCAGGAGCATGGCTTGGACGCCGTCACCGATCCCATCGATCTGCAGGCGCGCTTGCGCCCCCGCATCCAGCCCAGACCTCGCGACGAGGCGCTCTATGCCCGTGCCCGCGAAGAGGGCCTGACCGAACTTCAGGCCAGGGTGTTGGCGGGGCGGCTTGCCGGCTATCAGGGTGAACTGGCGCCGCTGGTCTCGCCCAGCCTGCGCCACCTGGCTCACCCCGAGAAGCTCGCCGACGCACGACGTGCTGCCGAGCGCATCGCCCAGGCGGTGGTCGATGGCGAGCACATCGGCATCCTCACCGACTACGACGTCGACGGCATCACCTCCCACGTGGTGATCCGGCGCACCCTGGTGGAGCTCTTTGGAGTGGCCGAGGGGAAGCTGCACAGCCTGATCGGCCATCGCATCCATGACGGCTACGGCATCAGCCTGCCGCTGGTGGAGCGCACGCTCGCGCTCTCGCCGCGGCCGAGCCTGGTGATCACCGCCGATTGCGGAAGCAGTGACGAGCCGCGCATCGCCCGGCTCCGGGGTGCCGGTATCGAGGTGGTGGTCAGCGACCACCACGCCCTGCCGGTGGAGGGCCCGCCGGCGTCGGCCTATGCCGTGGTCAACCCCACCCGCGACGACTGCGGCTATCCCGACCCGACGATCGCCGGCTGCATGGTGGCCTGGCTGACCATGTCGCTGGCCCGTCAGGTGCTGATCGAATGGGGCGTGCTGTCGGAGGCCACGCCCAAGCTCTCGCCCTGGCTCTCCTATGTGGCATTGGGCACGGTCGCCGACTGTGTCTCCTTGGGTGCCAGCGCGGCCAACCGGGCGGTGGTGACCCACGGCCTGGCGCTGATCAATCGCATGGAGGCCGCCTGCTGGCGCACCATGGCCGAACGGCTGGGAGGCGACAGCGTTCCCTTCGATGCCGAGACCCTGGCCTTCCAGATGGGACCCAGAATCAATGCGCGTTCGCGCCTCGACGATCCTTATGCGGCCCTCCATTTCATGCTCGCGGAGGACGACGCCACGGCGGCGCGACATCTGGAGACGCTGGATCAGGACAACCAGTCGCGCAAGGCGATCGAGGCCGACATGGCCGAGGAGGCCAGGGCCTTGGCGCTGCCGGCCCTGACGGCCGATGAACCTGCCATCGTCGTCTTCCTGGCGGACGGCCACCCGGGTGTTCAGGGCATCGTCGCCTCCCGTCTGGTACAGGCCTATGGCCGACCCGCTCTGGTACTGACGCCGGCGGCGACGCCCGGCATGCTCACTGGCTCCGGGCGCTCCATCGAGGGGCTGCACCTGCGCGATGCCCTGCAGCGGACCCATGCGTTGGCGCCGCAGACGCTGCCGCGCTTCGGCGGCCACCGCGGCGCTGCCGGGGTCGGAGTGCCGCACGAGCATCTGGCGGTATTCCATGCGGCCTTTCTGCAGGCAGTGGACGAGCAGCTCGGCGGTGCCGAGCTCTGTCCGCGGATTTTCACCGACGGCGAGCTGGCGCCTGATCAGCTCGGCCTGGCCACCCTCGATGAGCTCGAGCGGCT
>Ga0207414_1000849_pt1 | contig 12378 bp, 10 predicted proteins | sample PonA231FremontCA_2_FD_187269 | JGI IMG/M metagenome (GOLD analysis project Ga0207414, IMG submission 187269) | Marine sediment microbial community from Fremont, CA, USA - Pond A23 Sediment 1 (SPAdes) | ecosystem: Environmental > Aquatic > Marine > Unclassified | place: USA: Fremont, California... | reverse complement strand
TCTGGCTCAATAATAAGTATTAGATTGTTATTAAATGCCGGGGCCAGTGTTGATGCAGATGATAACCAGGGGAGAACAGCTCTTCACAGGGCGGCTATTAGATCAGATTCCAATTTGATTGATCTACTTTTAGATAATGATGCCAATCCTAATCTTAAAGATAATAATGGGATAACCCCATTAATGCTAATTGTTAGAAATGCTAGAAATATCAATAATATCGAAAGGATGCTCAGGGCAGATGCTGAAATTGATCTCCAGGACGCTCAGCAGAGGACTGCCTTTCTTCATGCAGTTTTAGCTGATAGATCAATTAATATTCTTGAATATCTTGTTGTCCAGGGAGCAGATATTAATCATCTGGATAGGAATAATCAGGGAGCACTCCATTATGGGATTAAAAATCAGGTAAATGAAAGACTTTTAAATTGGTTGATTTCAGAAGGAATTGCTGTGGACCGTCGAGACTCAGATGGTTTAACACCTCTTCATTATGAATTATCAAATAGGCCAGACTATAATAGGGTTCAGATACTCCTAAATGCAGGTGCAGCTCCTAATAGATTTACACCTAACCAGTATACCCCCTTAATGCTGGCTGTAGAAAATACTGATGATGCAGCAATTATTAATAATTTAATAAATAAAGGGGCAGAGGTTGAGCCCGTTAATACTTATCGAGGGAGAACTCCCTTAATGCTGGCTGCAGCTAATACCAGCAATCAAAATATAATTGATATTCTGCTTTCAAATGGTGCCGAAGTTGGAAGAAGAGATCAAGAGGGCAGACGGGTGGTTGATTATCTTGAGGGTAACGACGCTTTATTTGGAACAGATGCTTATTGGGATCTTCAGTATTTAGAACCGGAAAAAAGAAAACTTGATACTCTGAATCTTAAAACTTCAACTGGAGCAGCAGCAAGGAGTTTAATTATTCCTTCTTTAGGCCATGCTTATGCTGGAAACTGGTGGCCAAAGGGTACATTATTTCTTGCAGGAGAAGCTGTGATGCTTGGGATGGCAGTTACCAGGGATGATTTAAGCGAGGCAACTCCTTATCTAATTGGTTTTTCTGCTTTAAAGGTATTTGAAATTTTTGATGCTATAAATGAAGTTGATAAATATAATCAAGATGCTGAAGAATATAATCAAGAAGCAAAGGAATTTAATTTACAGCTAGAATAATCCTTATAATTCAAACATCCTGCAGGAATTCAGCTATATATCTTGAAATATAATAAATAGGCAATTTTTTCGGAGGGATGTATCTAAATGAGAATTGATAGCAGTAACTTAAATAGAAATAAAGAGATAAATAATCTTGTCTCCAGCACTAAAAATCCTGAAAAATCAAGTTTTCAGGAAAAATTGAAGGCAGTAAATGAAGAAAATGTAAGGGAAAGACTTGATACATTGCTCGATTATGTTGACCAATATGGTGAGAAGCTTAAAGAGACGATGGATAAGAAGGACCTTCAGGCTTATAAAGAACAGGTTAAGGAGTTTCTTAAAATTATTCAGAAAGAATTTGCCAGAACGAAACAGTCCTTTAGCTGGGATAATCAGGGTAATTTAAAGACTTATATGATTATTGAGAAGATAAATAATCAGATGGAAAAGCTTCAGGAAGAGTTTATTCAGGATCAGGCAGATGTCCTGGAAGTTGTCCGAAGAATTGATGAAATTAGAGGATTACTTCTGGATCTTTATATATAATACTCCAGGGAAGGGGGGGTTTGCTAATATGGGCCATAAAAAGGTTTTTTTGTTCTGTTTAATTATTTTCATAACAACAATGTTTTTTATGTCGCAATCACTACTAGCTGAAACACCAACTATCTATTATCATGGTGAAGAGATCACTGATGATCTTAATCCAGAGGTTATAGACAATACATATTTAGTCGATGCAAGAGCCCTGGCAGACCATCTCGGTCTCAATCTTGAATGGGTTGCTTCATTAAAATCCCTCAATCTCTCCAGGGAGGATACTGAGTTAAAAATGATGATAGATCATCCATATATTCAGGTTGGAAGCTCTACTCAGCGAACTGAAGTAGGAGCCAGGTTGATTGATGAATCAAGTTATGTCCCCTTAAATGAAGTGGTTAGGGCATTTGGTTATCTGACTAGCAATGGTGATAATGGTAATTTTTACATATTTCAACCAGAAACAAAGATTCATGAAGCTTATTGGAGTAATGATGAGCGAAAGATTTTTCTTGATATGGATGAAATAACTCCCTATAGAATAACTCCAACAGAAGACCCAAAGGTTATGAAGATTGAAGTTGATAAAGCTGCCCTTTCAGATGATTTTATTGATAATGTCTCTAATAAGAACTTTAATTTAAGAGTTAAAGAAAATGAGGTTGAATCTCGATTGGAGATTATTATTTCAAGTCTCCACCCGATCCCTTATCGTCGGGATGGCGGAATTGAAGAAGATGGCAGTAATCTAGTTGTTACCTTTAATCCCCGTCTGGTTAATGTAGATTGGCGAGATGATGACTTTCTTGAAATAGAGGCAAATGCTGCCATGGCCAGACCTGAGATTTTCTTTTTAGAAGAACCAAGAAGAATGATTATAGATATTCCTGATCTGGTTTTAAGTGAAGTTGATCTTGACATAGAAGAAAATGAATATATTAAAGATATTAGAATAAGTCAATTTTCTGAAGATCCAATTATTCTTAGGGTGGTTCTTGAGTTAACTGATGATGCCCATTTAGGGCTAGATGAATCAGGTTCTAATGATAAGCTGGTCTTTAGGCCAACAGAACAGACAGTTGTCAGCGATTTAGCTTACGAGACCGGGGAGATCTCTTTTGTAACAAATACTAAAATAAATCCTAGTATCTTTACTCTATCGGAACCAGATAGACTTGTTATTAATATGCTTAATACTAGCCGATCTGAGGATTTTCCTGATATAATTGATGTTAATAACTCAATTATTAAAGAACTCAGGACTTCACGATTTGATCGAGAAACTGTCAGGTTGGTTGCTGAACTTTATCAAAATAGCGGTTATGATTGGAATGTAAAAGAGAAAGAAGACGGTAATTTTTATCATACTATTAAATTAGAGAATAAATTAAGAGATATTTATCTAACTGAACAAAATAATTTCCAAAATCTTCATATTGACTTTACTGGCAATGTCGATTATCAAGTCAGGAAATTCTCTCATCCTCATCGGATAGCTATTGATATTAAAGGTCTTGAGCGAGAAGTGATTGATAACTTTGAACTTCCTGCCCCGACTGGTTTGATTGAGAAAGTTAGAAAAGGAATCCTAGAGCTAAATGGTGAAGAAATAATCAGAGTTGTTTTTGAGTTAAGTGATTTTTATAATTACCAGGTATTATCAGGCGAGCCAGATAGTGAAATTATGGTTTCCCTTGCCCGTCAGCAGTTAGACGATATTTCAACAAAGATAGTTCTTGATTCAGGTCATGGAGGTTTTGATGCAGGTGCTATTGGGCCAACAGGTTTAAATGAAAAAGATGTTGTACTGGCTGTATCTTTAAAAGCTGCGGAAATTCTTGAAGAGAAAGGGCACCAGGTTATTTTAACAAGAGAGGATGATACCTTTATCAGTCTGCAGGATCGGGTAAAAATAGCTAATAATAGTGATGCAGGTTTATTTATTAGTATCCATGCTAATGCAGCTCATAGAAATACAGCAAAGGGTATAGAATCATATTATGCTCCTGACAGACGATCTGACAGTTATTATCTGGCGAATATTATGCAGAAAAATATGTTGAATCATTTAGGACTTTTTGACAGAGGTGTTAAATCAGATAATTTTTATGTAATTAGAAATACAGAGATGCCAGCAGTTCTCTTAGAAATTGGTTTTCTTTCAAATAAAGATGAAGAGAAATTATTAAGAAATGATACCTTTAGAGAAAGAGCAGCCCGCTCAGTAGCCGAAGGTATCGAAGAATATTTAGAGCATATTAAGTCTGGAGAGGAGGAATAAATCTTGAATAATCTTGAAAGGATAAAGAAGCCTGGATATGTTCTCCTGGTTTTATTGGTTATAGCAGTAATTTTCCTCCTCAGAATTCCTGGTGAAGAGTATCCACCTTCTGGTGAAAGAGAAGTTGATATCTATTTTGCCACAGAGGATGCAATGTATTTAGATCCTGAAAGAAGAACTTTGCCTGGTGAAGACCTTTATAGAGAGGCTATTGAGGAGATAATTGCCGGTCCGACTTCAGAAAGCTTAAAACCTACAGTCTCAGAGGAAACTGAATTAATAGATTATGATTATCAAGGCGGTCTGATAACATTAAACTTTAATGAAGCTATTAGATCCGAGCATCCTGGAGGTAGTAGCGGTGAACGTTTAACTATCTATTCAATAGTAAATACACTGACAGCATTGCCAGGTATTGATGAGGTTGTTTTTAGAATAGAAGGGGAAGAGATTGAAACCCTGGTCGGTCATCTTGATTTAACAGTTCCTTATAGTTATTCAGAAAATATTCTTTTAGAGAATACTCCTGATGATGAATCTACAGAAGAATATGATATAGAAATTGAAGATAACTAGTGATATTCCGGAGGTTTAATGGCCTCCGGTTTTTTAATGGGAAAATAAATTAAATTATTTTAGTTTACAAGCAGGAAATTGCTCATTGATCTATAATAAATAGATAGAGAAGAAAATTGGTACTGTCCATTAATCCATTGTGCCAATTTAATGAGGTGAAATCATGGAAATAGAGATTAATAAAAAAAGTGGTCTGCCGATTTACCTTCAGATAAAAGAGCAGATTGAAGAAATGATCAATAAAGGAATTTTAATGAGAGGCGAAAGGCTACCACCGGAAAGAGAGCTTTCGAAAAAGCTAAATGTCAGCAGAAATAGGGTAAGTGCTGCTTATAAAGAACTGGAACAGAGTGGTATTCTCTTATCCCAGCAGGGAAAAGGTACTTTTGTTAAAGTAGGCCCCAAAGGGATTAAAGAACCAAGTAGAAAAGATAAACTTTTAAAGATTATTGATCTGGCAATGGATGAAGCCATAGAAATGGGTTTTAGTCTTGATGATTTTTTAACAATAGCCTATGTTAGAGCTAAAGAGAAGGAAGAATTAAGAAATCAGACAAAGGTGGCCTTTATAGAATGTAGTAAAGAGCAGCTAGAGGCAATGATTAATGCAACAGACATTGAGAAAGAAGTAGCTGTTATTCCGATTAAGGTTCAGGAGTTGCATAATGAACCTGAACGGATCTCAAAAGTATTAGATAAGGTAGAAGTAATTATTACAACTCCTTTTCATCTCGATGAAGTCGAGGAATTTCTTACAGGTAGTGATAAAAATTTAGTCGATATGACCCTTGAGCCAGAAATGAAAACAATAGTTGAAATTGCAAGGATTCCAGAAAGAAGTAATGTTGGATTGGTCTGTCAGTCAGATAGTTTTGCTAAAGAAGTAAAAAGTTCATTAAAGGCTAATAATTTAAATAATTTCAAATTAAATTATACAACCGCTGAAGAAAATGAGCAATTAGAAGCATTTTTATCGGCTCAGGATGTTGTAATTTCTTCTCCGGCCCGTTATAATTCTATTCAGGAGAAAATTGGTGGTCAGAAAAAGGTTATTAATTTTCAATTTACCCCGGACAGGGGCTCAATTAATTTATTGAAAATGACACTCTTAGATGTAAATCAAGTTGAATAAAAACTAGAGGTGAAAAATAATAATGGAAAATGAGTCAAAACCAACAGTAGTTCTTGGTGTAATTGGAGCAGATGTACATGCAATCGGAAATCAAATCTTAGAACATGCATTAAAGGAAGCAGATATCAACCCAGTTAATATCGGCGTAATGTCAAATCAACAGGAATTTGTCTCAGCAGCAGTAGAAACAGGGGCAGATGCAATCTGGGTTTCTTCCCTTTATGGTCATGGAGAAATGGACTGCCGGGGTCTCAGAGCAAAATGTCAGGAATCCGGTATCGGTAATATTCTTTTATATGTAGGAGGTAATCTTGTAATCGGAAAACAGTCCTGGCCTAAAGTTAAAGAACTTTTTCTTGAAATGGGCTTTGACCGAGCCTATCCACCAGGAACCCAGCCAGAGACAGCTATTGAGCATTTGAAAGAAGACCTTAATGAAAATAATCTGGAGGGTGAATTAAATGCAACAGGCTCTGCTTATTGATATAGGCAGCACTTTTACTAAAGTAGCAAAATTCAACCTTGACTCCCTGGAACTTATTGCCAGGAGTCAGGCCTATACTACAGTTGAAACAGGCATTAATCAGGGCTTATTAAATGCCCTGAAAGGTATTCCAGACTGGGAGACAGCAGATTATAAACTGTCCAGCAGCAGTGCAGCCGGTGGTTTAAAGATAGTAGCCAGCGGCCTGGTACCAGAATTAACTGCTGAAGCTGCCAGACAGGCAGCTCTAGGAGCCGGCAGTAGAGTTATTGGAAGTTATTCCTATGAGCTAACTTCAGGAGATATTAGCGCAATTAAAGATGCTAATCCAGATATTATCCTGCTGGCTGGCGGAACCGATGGAGGCAATCAGGAGATCATTCTCCATAATGCCAGGCAGCTGGCTGAATCAGACCTTAATCAGCCGATTGTTATAGCCGGTAATCGCTCTGCAGTTGATCAAGTAGAAGCAATCCTAACAAGAGCTAATAAAGAGACCTATATCACAGAAAATGTTATGCCAGAGCTTGAAAAATTAAATATTGAACCAGCTCGCCAGAAAATCAGAGAAATTTTTCTTGATAGGATAGTCGCAGCCCGGGGATTTGATCAGGTAAAAGAGTTTATTAATGGCGTCATTATGCCAACACCCTCAGCAGTCCTTCAGGCAGCTGATTATCTTTCAAAAGGCGCTGGAGAAGTTGAAGGCTGTGGGGAATTGATCGTAGTCGATATTGGGGGAGCAACTACCGATGTTCATTCAGCCGCAGCTGGCCATCCCCGGCAATCAGGAATCAGCCAGCGGGGACTTGAAGAACCATATTTAAAAAGAACTGTTGAAGGCGATTTAGGAATGAGATATAGTGCAGAAGCCTTATTTAATCTTAAACCAGAACATCGCTGGCAGCAGCTATTTAAACAGGAATATAATTCAGATTTAGAAATCGAAAACTTTAAAGATCATATTAATAGGGTATGTTGTCAGCCAGATTACCTTCCAGAGACAGAAATGGATATCAGGTTGGATAATATTTTAGGGAGAGAAGCTGTCAATACTGCAGTAACAAGACATGCAGGTAATTTAAAGTCTATTTATACTCCAAGAGGTAAAGTCTTTGTCCAGGAGGGTAAAGATTTAACAGGAATTAAGACAGTGATTGGGACAGGTGGGGTTATTGTCCATAATCAGGCACCTGAGGAGATATTAACAGGTCTACTTCAGGAAAATCAGTCTGATCCAGAAACCCTTAATCCTGAAAATCCAGAATTTTATTTAGATAGCAATTATCTAATGGCAGCTTTAGGATTGTTAGCAGAGGTTGAACCAGAAAAGGCAGTAAAATTAATGAAAAAATATTTATTGAAATTAAAACAGGGGGATCCAGTATAAGATGAGTAATTTAAAGAATCAAAAGATACCAGAAGCAGAATTCTTAAAAGAACGGCAAGAAGTTCTACAGGCCTGGCCTACAGGAGAAAATGTTGATCTTGATGAGGCCATCCAGTATCAAAAAGACTTACCAGAACATAAAAGAATGGCAGCAAGACTGATGAAAGCTGATCAAGAAGGGGAGACCTTAATTCAGCCTAGAGCAGGAGTTGCTCTTCCTGATGAATTAATCGAGCTTTTAACCTATCTTGATGAGGAAGGGGAAGCAGATTTACTGCCAGTTACAATCGATAGCTATACCAGACAGAATCAGTATAAAGAAGCAGAACAGGGTATTGAAGAGAGCCAGGAGATGGGTCGGTCAATGCTAAATGGTTTTCCAGCAGTCAATCATGGCCTGGAAACCTGTAGAAAAGTTATTGAATCTCTTAATCTACCTGTCCAGGTTCGTCATGGAACCCCTGATGCCAGGCTCCTTGCTGAAATCACAATGGCTGGAGGCTTTAGTGATTATGAAGGCGGAGGAATTTCATATAATATACCCTATGCTAAAAAGGTTTCTTTAGAAGATACAATCAGAGACTGGCAGTATGTTGATAGACTGATCGGTTATTATCAGGAGCAGGGTGTAGATATTAACCGGGAGCCCTTTGGTCCGCTTACAGGAACTTTAGTACCACCAGCAGTTTCCCATGTTGTTGCCATCCTGGAGGCATTACTGGCCGCTGAACAGGGAGTAAAATTCTTAACCCTGGGTTATGGTCAGAACGGTAACCTGGTTCAGGATGTTGCTGCCATCCAGACTTTAAAAGAGTTGGCTAACTCATATTTATCTAAAGAAGGTTATGAAGATATTAAATTAACAACAGTCTTCCATCAGTGGATGGGTGGGTTCCCCCAGGATGAATCAAAGGCCTATGCTGTTATCAGCTGGGGAGCCACAGCAGCGGCTTTAAGTGGAGCAACTAAAGTAATTGTTAAAACTCCCCATGAAGCTATGGGTATTCCTACAAAGGAAGCCAATGCTTCAGGGCTTAAAGCAACCAAACAGATTGTTAATATGCTTAAAGACCAGTCATTAGAACAGACAGCTAAACTTGATCGGGAAAAAGAGATGATTAAGAAAGAAGTCAGAGCTATTCTCGATAAAGTTAAGGAACTTGGGGAAGGTGATTGGGCAAAGGGAACAGTTAGAGCCTTTGAAGCTGGAGTGATCGATGTACCATTCGCTCCAAGTAAATTTAATAAGGGCAAGATTCTGCCGGCCAGAGATAATATCGGAGCTGTCAGATATCTAAATACTGGTGACCTCCCATTGCCAGATGATGTTAAGGCTTTTCACAAAGAGCGTCTGGCTGAAAGAGGTCAATATGAAGATAGAGAAGCGACTTTCCAGATGGTTATCGATGATATTTATGCCATCGGTAAAGGTATGCTTATCGGAAGACCGAGAGAGTAGGGGGAGATAATAATGACAGAAATCATTGATATTATTGCGTCCCCGGCTCTGACAGGTTTCTATTTTGACGATCAAAAAGCCATTAAATGTGGCGCTCAAACTGATGGTTTAAATTATAAAGGAGATACTGCGACACCTGGATTTGAATCTGTCCGCCAGGCTGGTGAGGCTATCTCAGTGGAGTTTATTCTTTCAGATGGTAATCAGGGAGGGGGAGACTGTGCTGCAGTCCAGTATTCTGGAGCAGGTGGCAGAGATCCCCTCTTTTTAAGCAGAGAATTTATTCCAGTAATTGAAGAAGAAGTTAAGCCCTATCTTGTTGGCCAGCAAGTTAATAGTTTTAAGGAATTGGCTGAATTAATTGAAAATATCAAGATTGATGGCAGAAGGCTTCATACTGCTCTCCGTTATGGTTTGAGCCAGGCTGCCCTCTCAGCAGTTGCAGCCAGTAATCAGGAGAGCAGAACAGAAGTAGTGGCCAGAGAATATGGTCTGGAGCTAAAACCGGCTCCGATTCCTATCTTCACCCAGACCGGTGATGATCGCTATCTTAATGCCGATAAAGCGATTATTAAAGGAGCCCAGGTCCTACCCCATGGTTTGATCAATAACGTGACAGATAAATTAGGCCAAAAAGGTGAAAAATTAATCAAATATATCAGCTGGTTGAGAGATCGGATTCAGGAGTTTGGTGACGAAAATTACCAGCCTGCCCTCCATCTAGATGTATATGGAACAATCGGTGAAGCCTTCAATACAATTGAGGAGATGGCAGAATATATCCTGGAGGCTGAAAAAGCAGCAGCACCTTTTAAGCTAAGAATAGAAGGTCCCATGGATGCCGGCAATAGAGCAGATCAGATCAAAGAACTCTCTGCCCTAACAGAAAGGCTGGAAGATCTCGGTTCAACAGTCGAACTGGTAGCCGATGAATGGTGCAATACCTTTGAAGATATCAAACTATTTGCCGACAATAATGCCGGCCATATGATACAGATTAAGACCCCGGATCTTGGCGGGATTAACAATACAATTGAAGCAGTCCTATATTGCAAGAAAAAAGGCCTGGGAGCCTATCAAGGTGGGACCTGTAACGAGACAGACCGCTCAGCTAGAATCTGTACCGATATAGCCCTGGCTACCAGACCGGACCAGGTCCTGGCCAAACCAGGAATGGGTCTCGATGAAGGCCTGATGATAGTAAATAATCAGATGCAGCGGACATTAAGACTGCTGGAATGGAAAGAATCCAATCAGCAGAGCAATCAGATTAAAACTAAAGGAGTAGGTAAATAATGCAAGCAGAATTTAAGATACTGGCACCGACAGCCATTCTCGGCTACGGTTTCCCGATAAAATCATTTGAAGCAGGTTTAACTGAATCCCCGGATATTATCGCCGTCGATGGCGGTTCAACAGATCCTGGCCCCTATTATTTAGGCTCAGGCAAATCCTTTACCGACAGAGAGGCAGTAAAAAGAGATCTCCGCCTGATTATCAGAGGCAGCCAGAAATTAGATATACCTGTCCTGGTCGGCACCGCAGGAGGTTCAGGAGCTAATTCCCATCTTAACTGGACAGAAGAGATAGTTCAAGAGCTGGCCAGTGAAGAGGGCTGGAACTTAAAAGTCGCACTAATTGGCTCCCAGTTCGATAAAGAATATCTCAAAAGAAAGCTAACTGCCGGTGAAATTTCACCTCTGGCTCCAGCTGCAGAAATCAAGGCAGCAGATATCGATAATTCCACTAATATAGTCGGCCAGATGGGGATAGAACCGATCATGGAGGTCTTAGATACTAAACCAGATGTAGTCCTCTGCGGCCGGGCCTATGACCCGACAGTCTTTGCTGCCCCGGCAATAAAAGCCGGCTTTAAACCAGGTCTGGCCTTCCACCTTGGTAAAATCCTGGAATGTGCCAGCATAGCAGCAGATCCAGGCAGTGGCAGCGACTGCATGCTAGGAACTCTAAAAGAAGACTCATTTATTTTAAAGCCACTTAATCAAAAGCGGCGCTGCACAGTAACCTCAGTTGCAGCCCATACCCTCTATGAAAAGGCAGATCCCTATCACCTGACTGGACCAGGCGGCGAAATCGATCTAACAGATACTGAATTTAAAGCAATCAGCGATAGAGAAGTTGAGGTTAAGGGCAGCAAATTTATTCCAGCTGAAACCTATACAATTAAGCTAGAGGGAGCAGAACTGGTCGGATACCGGACAATCTCCCTGGCAGGAGTCAGAGACCCGATTATGATCTCCCAGTTAGATGATATTCTTGATAGCATCAGAGCCATGGTCAGAGATAATTTTGATGATCTCAACGAAGATGATTACCAACTTATCTTTAAGAAATATGGCCAGGATGGCGTCATGGGAGAATTAGAACCAAACCGGGACCAACCTGTCAATTATGAATTAGGTCTGGTGATTGAAGCTATCGCCAAAACCCAGGAACTGGCCGATACAATCTGTAGCTTTACCCGTTCAAGCCTGCTCCATTATGGCTATAAGGGCAGGAAGGCAACAGCAGGTAACCTGGCCTTTCCATATTCGCCATCAGATTTTAGAGGTGGCGAAGTTTACAGCTTTAGCCTCCATCATCTCCTGGAAGTAGATGACCCGATTAAACCATTCAATGCTGAAATCAGAGAATTCAAGGGAGGTAACTAAAATGGGCCAGAAATTAATTGATTTAGCAGATGTAGTTAGAAGCAAAAATGCCGGTCCCTATGAACTGACCATCGACATTATTTTTGATAATATCGAAGATTACAATCTGGTCAAAGAGAAGGCAGTTATCACCAGAGAGAAAATAGCCAAGCTCTATCAGGTCCCCCTGGCAGACGTTAAAGATGTAATTCATTTTGAGCCAGCCAGAGCAATTAAAGTAACCCTTAAACGGCCGATCCCTGCTGGCTCACCAGGCGAGCGAGATGTATACGGCGCCCAGCAGCATGCCCCTCTTCTGGATTTAGAATTATAATTCTTCTCAAAATGTGATATGATAAGAAGAGGAGTTGATCAATAAATGATAGATAGTTTTGCCCATTCAGTTTATTATGCCCCAAGGGGAAAGGATAGAATCCTCTTTTTAGGTAATAATATATCCCAGATGCATCTCCACGCCAATGATCGTTTGATTGGCCTGATCGGAGATGCCGGTGCTGGCAAATCCCTACTAATTAAAGGGATGTTTCCAGGTTTAACCCTGACAAATGATGACGAAGGTATCAATGCCAGACCATTACCGGTTCTTGATGATTATGAAGAGGATCATTTCCAGTCCCATACCTATCATGTCGATATCAGGTTTGAGACAGCCTTTACCCAGCCCTGGCAGCTGG
>Ga0207414_1000848_pt1 | contig 12383 bp, 16 predicted proteins | sample PonA231FremontCA_2_FD_187269 | JGI IMG/M metagenome (GOLD analysis project Ga0207414, IMG submission 187269) | Marine sediment microbial community from Fremont, CA, USA - Pond A23 Sediment 1 (SPAdes) | ecosystem: Environmental > Aquatic > Marine > Unclassified | place: USA: Fremont, California... | reverse complement strand
TCTATTACTAAAGCTCTAGATTATGGATACTGTCATCATATTGAAAGACTTATGGTTCTTGGAAATTTCTTTTTATTAACTGAATTAGATAAGGATCAGGTTTTTAACTGGTTTATGGAAATGGCTTTGATGCTTTCAATTTTAAATAAAATGAATAAAGATAAATTAAATAAACATATAAAAATAGCTGATAAATATTTAGAGGTGATTTGATGAGTGAAAAAGAAATTGTTGAAAAAAGTGATTATCCTGTTACTAAAAAAAAGTTAATAAAAGATTTTAAAAATGGTGGTCTAAAAAAAGGTTCTACAGTTATCGTTCATTCTTCATTAAGTTCTCTGGGTTGGGTTTGTGGGGGACCGGTAACTTTAATTGATGCATTAATGGAAGTGATAACTAAATCAGGTAATATAATAATGCCCACTCATAATGGTAATTATTCTGAACCTAAATATTGGGGTAATCCAGCAGTACCTGAAAGCTGGTGGGATTCAATTAGAAATGAAATGCCCGCCTTTAGACCTGAAGTTACTCCAACCAGGGGAGTGGGAGTAGTACCTGAAAATTTTAGAAAATATCCAAATACTGTTAGAAGTTCTCATCCTATTAATTCTTTTGCTGCCTGGGGTAAAAATGCTGATGAAATAATTGCAAATCATGAACTGAACTCTTCCTTAGGAGAAAAAAGTCCACTTCAAAAAATTTATGATTTAGATGGGAAAATACTTTTGATTGGTGTTGGTCATGAAAGTAATACTTCCCTACATTTAGCAGAATATAAAGCAGATTTTAAAAAAGAGACAAAAGAATATGGAGCTCCAATAATCAAAGATGGAAAAAGAATCTGGGCTAAATATCAAGAAATTGAAGTTGATTCAGATGATTTTCATAAACTGGGAAATGATTATGAAAAAGTAAGAGAATATACTAAATTCAAATTAGCTTATTCTACTGCTAAGCTTTTTTCTCAGGTAGATATTGTTGATTTTGCAGTTGATTGGTTTGAAAAAAATCGTTAATAACTTTAGGAGATGAAAATATGTATAGAAAATTAAAAAAATATTTTAAGGGAGAAAAAAAGAAGATGGGGCTGGAGTAAAACTTAGAAGGACCTTTGGTTACCATGATACTCCAGAATTTGATCCATTTTTAATGATGGATTTTTTTGATTCTAAAAATCCTAATGATTATATTAAAGGTTTCCCCTGGCATCCTCATCGAGGAATTGAAACTATCACATATTTAATTAAAGGTGAGATTGAACATGGTGATAGTATGGGGAATAAAGGTATTATTAAAAGTGGTCAATGTCAGTGGATGACTGCTGGCTCAGGAATATTACATCAGGAGTTACCAAAAGAATCACCAGAAATGCTGGGGGTTCAGGTCTGGTTAAACTTAGCTGCAGATAATAAGATGACTTCTCCTAAATATGGAGATATTACCGAAGATATGATTCCAGTTTATGAGGATGAAAATAAAAGAGTTCATATAATTGCAGGAAAGTATAAAAAATTAGAGGGTAAAATAAATAGAGAAGATACAAAACCAACGTTTTTGGATATTGAACTAAAAGCTAATAGTGAATTTGTATTTGATCTTAATTATGATTTTAATTCTTATGCTTTTTTAATCAGGGGAGAGGCAAATTTTAATCAGGAAAAAGAAGAGTATGTATCCTATCCTCAGGGAGTATTATATGAAAAAGGTAAAAAAATAAAAGTAAATACCGGAGATAAATCGGCTCGCTTTTTATTATTGGCCGGTAAAAAATTGAATGAACCTATAGCCTGGGGTGGACCAATAGTTATGAATACCAGAGAAGAGTTGAAAATTGCTTCACGTGATTTAAAAGAAAATAATTTTGTAAAAGATAAGAATAATAAAAATATCAAAGAAATAAATAATTTTTATAATAAAGAGAAAAAGTAATAAGACTATCAATAGAATATTAAATAATTTTCATTGGAGGGATATAACTTGCATTCTATTTGTGCAAAATGTGATAAAAAAGTATGTAACACTGATTTAGATGATTATCCTGAATGGTGTCCTCAGTCTAAGGGGAAATGGTTAAGTAAAGCATTAGAAGAATATAAAAAAGAAGAAAATAAAAAATTATATAAAACTGCTGCTCATATAGAAACTACCGGTTATAAAGAGTGGCCCAGATTAAAAGAAATAGCTGAATATGCAATTTCAGCTGGTTTTAATAATATTGGAATTGCTTTTTGTATTGGTCTGGAAAAAGAAGCCAAAATTGCTGCCGAGTATTTTGAAGGTAGAGATTTAGAAGTTAATTCAGCAGTTTGTTGTTGTGGAAGTATTAATAAGGCAGAACTTGATGTTCCTCCAGAAGATAGATTTTCACCTGAAGGATTTGAGGCTGGTTGTAATCCAATTGGCCAGGCAAAATTACTGGCTGAATGTGAAACTGACTTTAATGTAGTTTTAGGTTTGTGTGTTGGACATGATAGTCTTTTCTTTAAACATTCTGAAGCACCTACAACTGTTCTTGCAGTCAAAGATAGAGTTTTAGGACATAATCCCCTGGCCGCTGTTTATAATGCAGATAGTTATTACAGTCATCTTTATGAAAACGAATAATCAAAAATTCAAGGAGGATTTATTTTGAAAAAAGGAGATATTATTTGGAGTATATTTTTAGCAATAATCGTTTTATTCTTATTGGTACCAGGCACTAGAGAAATATTTAAAGATCTAACTGCATCATATCCATATTTAATGGGTTTTATAAAATTTAGTATTTTAGCAACAATGGGTGAATTATTATCTATCAGAATAGTAAATAAAAAATGGAAAAGACCGACTGGATTATTTTACAGAGTAGTTATTTGGGGATTTTTAGGTGTTGTAATTGTACTTGTCTTTGATTTATTTAATTCAGGGGTTGCAGCTGCCCAGAGTAAAAATTTACTACCTGGTGAGTCTTCAAAATTCATGCTGGCCTTTTTGACAAGTGCTTTAATGAATATGATTTTTGCCCCAACAATGATGGCCTTTCATAGAATTTCAGATACATATATCGAAAAAAAGCATAATATTAATAGAAAAATAAATCTTGAAAAGGTAGTGAGTTCTATTAATTGGGGAGATTTTGTATCTTTTGTAATTTTGAAGACAATACCTTTTTTCTGGATTCCTGCTCATACTATTGTTTTTTTACTACCTGATGTTTATCGAATAATTACAGCTGCATTTTTATCAATGGCCTTAGGTGCAATTCTAGCTTTTGCCACTACTCGTTAAATATAAAATAAAAGAGGAATAATTATGAAAACTTTAATTCTGTATTTTAGTGGAACAGGGAACACAAAATTTATTGGTGAAAAAATATATGAAACTTTATTAAACAGAGATTATGAAGTTGATATCAAATCTGTGGAGACTTTTGCAGCTAAAAAATTAAAATTTTATGATTTATTAATTTTTGGTTACCCTGTTTATGGCTATGCAATGCCTCCTTTTTTAAAAAATTATCTAATCAAACTTAATCTACCTAATAGTAGAGGAGTTATCACCTATTCCACTGCTGGATATAATGGAGGTAATGCTTTAAGGAAATCTGCTAAGTTTTTAAAAAAAATAGGTTTTATACCACTAATGAATAGAGAATTTATGATGCCTGGTAATGATGGTCTATTAATTCAGGATAAAGATTCCAAAAAGGTAAAAGAAATTTTAGAAACTGATTATAATAAATCTACAGTAATAAATAATAAAATTGATGAGATAGTAAATAAAATAAGTTATTTTGAGAATAATGATATTAGTGAAAAAGATATTAAAATACCTGATTTGAGATTCTTCACTTTATTATTGGATCCTGTAATGATCTTAAGCTTTAAATTGCTTGAAGGCTGGTTTGCAAATAAATATAAAGCAGATGAAAAATGTATTTTATGTGGTTATTGTGAAGAAATTTGTCCTTCAGATAATATAGTGATCAAAAATGGCAAGGTTCATTTTGGTGATAACTGTTATTTTTGCTTACGCTGTCTAAATCAATGTCCGGTAGAAGCAATACAGATTGGTAATTTTACAAAAGATAAGTTTCGTTATAAAGGGCCTATGGAAGATTATACACCGGCTATTATTAAAGAAAAAAGTGATAAGGGGAATTGAAAATGAAATTATCAAAAAGTACTTATGAAAAATTAGCCAGGTATATTAAAAATGAAGCCAGAGAGCTGGAAAAATATTTATTTAATTATTATTTTGAAAATGGTAGTAAAGAGGATATTATAGAAGTATTAAAAAAATATCAAAATGAAGATGGAGGTTTTGGTAATAGTCTGGAACCTGATTTTAGGTTACCTGATTCTACACCACTGGCAACTTCTATTGGTTTACGCTATATTTCAGAAATTGAGGGCCATAAGAAGGCAGAAAAAATGGTGAAATCAGCCATAAATTTTCTGGAAGAAGAATTTAGAGAAAAAAGAAAAGGCTGGTTTGCTGTAAACAAAAAGGTAAACGAATATCCTCATACACCCTGGTGGCATTATGATAATGAGAAAAAAATGACTGTTATTGATCAAAACTGGGGAAACCCTTCAGTAGAAATAATAGCTTATTTATATAAATATCAGGATGTTGTAAATGAACTGGATATTAATTATTTATTGGATTATGCTATTTATTATCTAAAGAAAAAAGAAAATTTTAAATCTGAAAATGAAGTATATTGTTATCTAAAATTATATAAGGTTCTTCCAAAAGATTTTCAAAAGAAATTAGAAAAAGACCTGGCAAATGCTATATCTCAGGTTCTTGAGAAAAACAAAGAAAAGTGGTTGGACTATGTCCCCCAACCCTTAGATTTTTTTCCCTCGCCTGATAATTTTAGGTTTGGTATAAAAAAATCTTTAATAAAAGATAATCTTGATTTTTTAATATCATTATTAGAAAAAAATGGGGTTATAGATCCTCCCTGGGGTAAAAGCTTTTATAAAGAAGGGCTTGAGGATGCCTATGAAGAGTGGAAGGGAATTTTGACTTTTAAAGCTTTAAAAAGACTTGATAATTATAATAGAATTGAAAAATAATATAAGGTGGTATTTATGAAGACTATTAATTATAGTGAATATTTAGATGAATATAGTAATACTAATGGGCTCTATCCAGAAGAATTAATAGAAATAGGAAAAAAATATCATAAAAAAGGTTATCTTACAAAAAATGAGTTATATCAATTAGCCCATCTTAATTCTACCAGAAGTTCCTATCATGTAAAAAAGAATCCGGAAGGTAGAGTTGAAAAAGTAACTGAAGTTGCCTATAACATTGATGATGAATTTTGTGAATTAACTTTATATACAGGATTAACCGGGATAGGTATTCCAACTGCTACAGCTATTTTAACATGTTTAGATGATGAAAAACACTGTGTTATTGATACCAGAGTCTGGGCTACATTATGGCGTCTTGGTTATTTTGACGAAGAAAAAGAAAATTTTAAAGCAGATGATTATTTAAAAATAATAAAAATTGTACGGAAAATGGCAGCAAAATCTGACTACACAACAGCCGAGATTGGTTATGCTCTTTTTGCTTATGATGTTGTTCATCGTGAGGGAAATCTTCATTAAGTACTCAGTCGATAAAGATTGAAAGGAGAAAATAATGGATGAATTAAAATATTTAAAACTTTTATCAGAAAAATTTCCTAATATTCCAGCGGTAAGTACTGAAATAATTAATTTAAAGGCAATACTAAATTTACCTAAAAGTTCTGAGCATTTTTTGACTGATCTACATGGTGAATATGAAACTTTTCAGTATAGATTAAAGAGTGCTTCAGGAGTAATAGAATATAAGATAGATAAACTTTTTTCTGAAGATCTAACCGATCAGGAAAAAAGGGAATTAGCTGCCCTTATATTTTATCCGGAAGAAAAACTTAAAAATTTAAAAGAAAAAAATGGTGAAATTACAGAAGAACAGTATATAAATTATCTTAATCATACTATAAAATTATGTAAAAATATTGCATCAAAATATACAAAATCAAAGGTTCGCAAAGCCCTGCCTGAAGAATTTTCATATATCCTGGAAGAATTACTTTATTTACAGGATAGGAAAAGAAATAAAAGAGAATATCATAATAAAATTATATCTACTATTATCGAAATAGATCAAACTGAAAATTTTATTATATCTCTGGCTAATTTAATACAAACTTTTGCTGTAGATGAACTTCATATTCTGGGAGATGTCTTTGATCGTGGGCCTGCTCCACATAAGATAATGGAAGAATTAAAAAAACATCATAATGTTGATGTACAGTGGGGAAATCATGATATATTATGGATGGGAGCTGGTTTGGGGCAGAAAGCACTGATTGCTTCAGCTATTAGAATTAGCATAAGATATGGTAATCTCGAGATGCTAGAAGAAGATTATGGTATAAATATGCGACCTTTGGCCAGATTTGCCCGTAATTATTATAAAGATCCAAATCCTAATGTTTTTGCTCCAAAGTTAATAGAAAAAGAAATGTCTGAAAAAGAAAAGATAATTAGTACTAAAATGCAAAAGGCAATTGCTATTATCCAGTTTAAATTAGAGGGGAATTTAATAAAAAACAGACCGGAATTTGATATGAATGAAGTAATGTATTTAGAAAAAATAGATTATGATCAGGGAAAAATAAAAATAGATAATAAGGAATATAAGCTTACAGATAATAATTTTCCAACAATTGATCCTGATAATCCTTATGAATTAACTGCAGCTGAAAAAGAAGTTATAGATAAATTAAGTTATAGTTTTAAAAATAATGACCGTCTACAGGATGATATAAGATTTCTCTTTAATAATGGAAGTATGTATAAAAAACATAATGGGAATTTATTGTATCATGGATGTGTGCCTTTAAATGAAGATGGGACTTTTTCATCATTAAAAGTAAAAGGGAAAAAATTAAAAGGAAAAAATTTATTGGATTTTTTTGATGATATAGTAAGAAGGGGATATTCCTATCGGGAAAATAAATTTGATCACAGAGATTGGCTCTGGTATCTCTGGAGAGGAGAATATTCACCTCTTTTTGGAAAGAAAAAAATGACTACATTTTTACGATATTTTACTGATGTTGATAATAAAAAATTATATCATGAACATAAAAATCCTTATTATGAGCTTCGTGAAGATGAAAAAATATGCAAAAAAATATTAAAAGAATTTGAACTTGATCCGGAAGCTGGCCATATTATAAATGGACACACACCTGTCGCAGAGAAAAGAGGAGAAAGCCCTATAAAGGGTAATGGTCGATTGCTTGTCATTGATGGTGGTATATCAGCTGCCTATCATGATAAAACTGGTATTGCCGGTTATACTCTCTCTTACAACCACCTGGAAATGAGATTAACTTCTCATAAACCTTTTATTTCAAAAGAGAGAGCAATTAAAAAGCAAACCAATGATATTGTCTCTTCCTCAGTAGTAGTTAAATTTGATGAAGTAAAAAAAATTGAAGATACTGATATTGGTTATAAACTAAAAGAAGATATTGAATATCTGGAAAAATTATTATATAAGTATAGAGAAGGTATTATCAAGGAAAAATACTAAGGGAGGTTTGAACTTATGAATCAGCCTCCCATGGCAAAAGGTAAAATCCTAATTTTATCATTTTTACTAATTGTAGTTTTTTGATAGTCATCTTTTTTAACAAGTTTGCCATTACGGACAACATTATAACTTTTATCATTATAATTAGTTTTTTTGACAATTTCTGCGATAGTAGTTCCTTCAGGATAGGTTTTTTTGTCCTGATTTACAAATACTCTCATTTCTATACCTCCTAAAAAACTAAATATTTTTTAATAATATCCATTTTTTATTATTATAACATAAAGACTAATAGGTGCAAAATTTAAATAGTGGAGGCCAGGTAATTAATGGATAATAATAGTCTAACATATTCTGCAATTAGTATTTCTTTAGTTTTAGTATCATTTCTACTTTTTAGAGGAGCTGCAAATATAGTAAATAGTATTACTGTTCCAATTATTTTATATATAAATTATGCCAGGAATGATTTAAAAAAATACTTATTAATGATATTAACTTTATTTATTCTATCCTTTTTATTTTTCTTTCAACAACTTTTTTTCATAATTTTCTATGCGATTTTAGGTGGGGTTTTATATCATAGTTTTAAAAGAGATATTAATTTTATAGTAAGAACAATATTATTTGCTATTACTTTTTTACTTGGCTTTGTTATTACCATAAATATAACAGATATAGTTATTGGCACAGCTTTAAGACAGGCTTTAGCAGCGGCGGCAGCTGGAAGTGAAATAGGTTTGATATTTTTATATTTAATGACATCTATTTTAGTAGCAGTTACACTTAGTTTTGTAGGATATCAAATTGATAAAAGATTTAGAGATAATTTCTTTTAAATTATGAATTGTAAGGAATTATATATATACAGGAAAATTTAATTTTATCTCTAATTATAAAGTATATAAAGATTATAAAAATTACTTAAAGGGGTATCAAAATGAAATTAGCTACTGGCCAACATCTTATGTTTGTAAGAACTGCTTATATGAGTGAATATAAAGGTATAACCAAAAATGATAAACCATATAATGGTAGTAGCTATTTAGAAGATAGTCAACTTGTTAATGAAGCCAATAATTTTAAATCCTATCAGAATTTGTGTTATGGATTTTTTATGATTCAGGGTGATCTAAATTTAAAACGGCTGGGTGGATCAAAAGATGATGATTATGTAGATGATATTTTAGTGATTATTGTTGCTTCTTCACCACAAAAAGGAAGTCTAATTATCGGCTGGTATGATCATGCCCGAGTATATAAAAAAACTCAGCAACTCCCAAAGACCTTAAAGAAAGACAGAAGAAAATTATTTAATATGAGAGCAGAGGCTAAAGATTGTTTTTTAGTTCCAGAAAGAGAAAGAATCAAATTATTTCCAGATGATTTTCCAGCAAAGATGAGAAGAAATTTTAACTGGTATGCTGAAGACAAAGAGGATAAAAAAATTGTAGAAAGAGCAATAAAATTTATGGAAAGCAAAACAATTAAATATACAAATCCCGATAAAAAAGGTTTATGGAAAAATATAAATAATTAAGGAGAGATAATCTATGAGTAAAAAATCACCTTCAATTGATAAATGGCTTAAAGAGGCAAAAAAAGATCCTTCAGTATCTAAAGAAGGAATGTTTTTAGTTCATAATGGTATTGTAAGAGAGAGTCCAAGAAAAAAAGTTAGAGAAGGAATTGATGATGGTTCTCTGGTAAAAGGAATGGAATTTGATTATGATCCCCAAAAAGTTGAGGAAGTAGTTGCAGAAACTGAAAAAATGGAAGGGATTTTTTATGTAAAATCCTGGCTTAACAAGGGACATCTTGAAGTTGGTGATGATATAATGTATGTACTGGTAGGAGGAGATATAAGACCTCATGTTATTGAAGCACTTCAATTTTTAGTTGGAAAAATCAAAAATGAATGTGTAAAAGAGGTTGAGCAAACTTAAGAAATTAAGGAGGGTATAAATGGCTGTTAAAAATGTCTTAAAACTTGGGAATCCGATGTTAAGAGAAAAATCAACAAAAATTAAAGATTTTGGAGAAAATACAGAAATTATTATTAATGATTTAAAAGATACATTACTTTCCTTACAGGCAGAAAAAAATATAGGTAGAGCACTGGCTGCTCCTCAAATAGGTTATCTTAAAAAAGTTATCTATGCCAATCTACCTGAAAGAGAAATTGTAATGATAAATCCTAAAATAACCTGGAAAAGTAAGGAAAAATTTATGGTCTGGGACAGTTGTTTTAGTTTTGATATTGCTTTTTTTGTAAAAATATCAAGACATAAAAAAATAAAAGTTAGATATCAGAATACAAAAGGAGAAAACATTACTGAAACTTTTAAAGATGATTTTGCTGAATTATTTCAACATGAAATAGATCATCTGGAGGGAATATTAGCTACTGATCATTTGGAGAATAATAAGAATATAATTATGAGAGAAGAATGGGAGAAAAGATATAAAAGTTAAAACCAAGAATACTGTAAGGGAGAGATGATATATGAGAGAATTTTTTCGACCAGTAGAAAATGGTAAACCTTTTATTCTTTTTTCTACTGATCATATATTATTTATTTTTAGTGTGATCATTATTATTTTCTTAATCTATATATTTAGAGATAAAATGAAAAAAAACAAAATATTTTATGAAAGATTACTTATATATTCTCTGATTATTTCAGAAGGTTCCTTACATGTCTGGAGAATATATGTGGGCAAATGGACACTGACAACTTCTCTCCCTTTTCATCTCTGTGGTATTTCTATAATTTTAGCTATTATTATGTTAATAAATAAAAATTTTTACTTATTTGAACTCACTTATTTTTGGGGGTTAATAGGAGCGTTTATAGCTATTATTACTCCTTCCCTGGATGTTAATTATACTCATTATCGTTTCTGGCAATTTCTTATTGCTCACGCTTCAGTAGTGTTTGCTGTAGTTTATATGCTATTTGTTGAAAATTACAGGGTGAATTATAAATCTGTCTGGAAAACTTTTGGGATTACCAATCTTATAGTGTTAATAGTTGGTGTAATTAATATAATTTTAGATTCTAATTATCTTTTTTTATGTGGAAAACCGATGGGTACCAGTAAAACGCTTTTTGATTTTTTTGGTCCATGGCCCTGGTATCTAGTAACAATTGAATTTTTAGCTATTACTGTATTTCATATCTGGTATATTCCTTTCTGGCTTAAAAATAAAATTCATTTTATTAATAGCAATAAAAAAATAAAAGAAAATATGAAAGGGGTGAATTTTGGTGAAAGAGATTAACTATGATAATTATTTTTGGCAAAATAATCTGGTTAGATTACGAGCAATAAAAGAGGAAGACTGGAAAGAACATTATTATAATCGTTTTGATTCTCAGGGTAGAAGACTTTTGAGTTATCAGGTAGAATTACCACCTACAGTTGAAGAAGCAAAAGAATTTTCAGAAGAGTATAAAAATTTTTCAAAAAGCACAGGCAGAATTATGTTTACTATTGAAAATCTTGATGGAGTTAATATTGGAGGAGCAAATATAAACTCAATAGATGAAAGAAATGGTACTTTTAGCATTGGAATGCAGATAGATAGAGATCATCGGGGAAAAGGATACGGAACAGCGGCAATGAATATATTGCTGGATTATGCTTTTAATGAAAGAAGATTAAATAAATTTTATGGAAGTGTTTTAAATGGAAATACTGCTTCTGCCAATATGTTAAAAAAGCTTGGTTGTAGTCAGGAAGGTAGAAGGCGACAAATGGTATATACTAAGGGTAATTATTATGATGAAATTCTATTTGGTTTAACAAAAAGTGAGTTTGAGTAATTTATAAGAAAAGAGATGAATTATATGTTAGATCCTAATATTGTTTCCAGAGTTAGAAAAATTGCCAGAGTTTGGAGTTTGGTGCTTATTATTATTGTGTTATTTATTATTGGTGGTTATTTTTGGAATTGGATTACTACAGGTGTAGCTGACCCTTATGCTGTAGAAGATTATCCACCAATAGAAAATATACCTCCATTACTTGAAGTAGTGGCAGTTATTGGTTTAGCTATTGCCTGGCGTCGGGAAAGATTGGGGGCAATTATTAATATCCTCTTATCACTTTTGGTTTTTCCTATACTATTAATTTATTGGCCTATTAGTTCTAATTTTCTTAATTATCTTTTAGCTCCCTATGGTACCTGGTTACTAATATTAATACCCGGTATATTGTTTTTCTTATGTTCTCAAAAAGTAGAATAATACAATCTAAAACTAAAAGGAGGTGATAGATACTTAATTCTTAGTAAATTATAGGATTTAAGTATCTAAAATGAATATAGAAACTACTAATATAAAAGAAAAATACTTACAACAATTAAGTAAAATTGTAATTAATTCTTATAAAGAAGAAATAAAATCAATAGCATATCTTCCTTTTGAAGATAATTTAAAAAAAGAGATAGAAAAATATTTAATAGACCTAATAAAAAATGGTTCAGGAGTTGTTGCAATTGAGAATAATGAGTTAATTGGATTTTTAGCAGGTTATAAAATAGAAGAATTCTGGGGGGATTGTAAAGGGATTTATTGCCCTGATTTTGGTCATGGAGTAAAAGAGAGAAATAAAAAAAAGATCTATCAATTATTGTATAAAAATGCTGCAAATAAGTGGGTTAATGAAGGTTATACTCACCATGCTTTAACTATTTATGCTCATCAAAAAAATGTTATTGATATTTTTTTTTGGCTTGGCTTTGGTTTAAGATGTATTGATGCAATCCGTAAGGTAAA
>Ga0207414_1000846_pt1 | contig 12387 bp, 10 predicted proteins | sample PonA231FremontCA_2_FD_187269 | JGI IMG/M metagenome (GOLD analysis project Ga0207414, IMG submission 187269) | Marine sediment microbial community from Fremont, CA, USA - Pond A23 Sediment 1 (SPAdes) | ecosystem: Environmental > Aquatic > Marine > Unclassified | place: USA: Fremont, California... | reverse complement strand
AAGACAGCAGGTCATCGCCTGCTGACCCGCCGCCATAGTCTGCGCGATGCGACCCAGTTCGCCGATACCATCTACAGGGCCGCGCGTGAGCTGTATGACCGTGATCGCAGCACTGCCGGCCCCTTCCGTCTGCTTGGTGTGGGACTGTCGGAGTTGTGCCCCGCAGCGCAAGCCGACCGGTCGGGTGATCTGCTGGACCCGACGGCGGCCGCCCGCCACGCCGCCGAGCGGACCACGGACATGATCCGCCGCCGTTTCGGCGCGCAGGCGATCCGCAAGGGACGCGCATTACGCTGACCGACCGGGCGCTATTCAGCCGCGAGCGCCCCGTCCCCCGCCGCACCGATCAAGGCGACATCAGCCACGACCCGCTCCATGACCTCCACGAAAGAGTCGAAATCATCATTGGGCCGGATCTTGCGCTCGTCCATGTAAAGGCTGCGATCAATCTCGATCTGGACGACATGCTGGTTACGCACTGGGCGGCCATAATGCTGAGCAGTGTAGGCGCCGGCGAAGGGGCTGTTGCGCGCGGTCACCAACCCGGCATCGGCAAAGGCTGCCTCGATCCGCTCGACGACCGGACCGGACGCCGACGCGCCGAACCTGTCACCAAGCACGACATCGGGCCGTCTGGCCCCGTGCCGCGCCACGCCGTCCACGGCCTCGTGCGGCATGGAATGGCAATCGATCAGAATCGCTTGACCGAAGCGGGCGTGCGCCTCTTGCAGCAAACTTTCGAGCTGCGCATGATAAGGGCGCCAGCAGGTCACGATGCGCTCATGCGCCTCGCTCAGCGAGATCTTGCCACGATAGATCGCCCGACCGCCAGCCACGACGCGCGGGATCACGCCCAACCCCGACGCGATGCGCGGATTATGTGACACCGGGCGCGCGCCGTCGATGACGGCCGGATCAAGCTCTTGCTCGCTACGGTTCAAGTCAACATAGGCGCGCGGCACATTTGCCAGGAGCAAGGGCGCGCCATAGCCCGGGGCCGCCGCGATCAACCTGTCGACATAGGCGTCCTCGGACGAGCGGATGCCAGACCCGCCCAGAACTGCGCGATCCAGGAATTCCGCGGGATACTCGCGCCCGCTATGGGGCGAGGCGAAGATCACGCTGGTGCTGCGTTGCGTGGGCTGGACGATATGAAAGGGTCGGCTGGGCATCGGTCCTCCTGACATGTCGAGTTATAGCGCGATAAATTGCTCTGCCAAAAGCCCTTGATCCCCCTGCCGACTCCTTTTATAGACACGCGAACCGGCGCGGACTACCCGCGCCCCTCTTATTCGGGGGGACGAATTTGCGTCGGGATCATGGGCGATTAGCTCAGCGGTAGAGCACTTCGTTGACATCGAAGGGGTCACTGGTTCAATCCCAGTATCGCCCACCATGATTTCACTGCCCCACACCGGGGCGCCCGCAATCCAAGGCGCAAGGCCCGCGCCGCGACAGACAGGAGATGACCATGAAGGTCAAGAATTCGCTCCGCTCGCTGAAGAACCGGCACCGTGATTGCCGTGTCGTGCGCCGCAAAGGCCGCGTCTACGTGATCAACAAGACCCAGCGTCGGTTCAAGGCCCGCCAGGGCTGAACAACGCGGAAATTTTTTCAACAGGCCGTCGCCCCCGGGGCGGCGGCCTGTTGCCATGTGCGCTGTCGGTATTTTGTCGGTAAACCGTCGGTATAAACCGCAGCCATGCCGTCACGCGCCCGAGGCATGCGCAGGGTCAAAAGTGCCAAGGAAAAATCACCGTGACGCGATACCATGGCGCAAACCGACACCGCACATGAGAACCATGCCGCTATCGACCGCAGGCTTCATGCCGCACCCGCCAAGCTGACCCTTGCTCTTTCGTCCAACGCCACGACGGCGGCATTGTCCGCCCCGACCGGGCCGGGCCGATACCACCGCCTGTGGGCAATGCCGATGCCGGTCTTGCGCCGCTGTGCGCGGGGCCGGGCGATTACGTGCGCGGGTGCTGCGACGCCTCAGTCGTAGCTGCGTCGGTCTTCGATCACCTTGCCGTCGTTGGGCAACGTGCCGGGCGCGACCAGTTCGACCTCGCCCTTGAGCTTGAGCACGTCACGGACGCTGTCGGCGTAATCCGCGGCTTCACCGCTCGGCGCCTCGATCTGGACAACCATCACGTCCATCTCGCCGGCGCGCGTGGCGATCACGCGGGCGCGGGTGATCTCGTCATGACGCGCGACCAGTTCGGCCACCTGCTCGGGGCGCACGAACATTCCCTTGATCTTGGTCGTCTGATCGGCGCGGCCCATCCAGCCCTTGATCCGCATGTTGGTCCGGCCACAGGGGCTGGTGCCTTCCAGCACCGCGCTGAGATCGCCGGTGGCGAAACGGATCAGCGGGTAGTCGGGATTGAGCGTCGTGACCACGACCTCGCCCACCTGGCCCGGCGCGACCGGGTCGCCGGTGCCGGGGGTCACGATTTCCACGATCACGTGCTCGTCCACGATCATGCCCTCCATCGCCTCGGATTCGTAGGCGATGTTGCCCAGATCCGCGGTGGCATAGCATTGCCGGCAGGTGATCCCGCGATCCGCGTATTCCTGGCGCAACGACGGGAACAGGGCGCCGCCGCCGACCGCGGCGCGGGTGATGGCAAGGGGCACGCCCATCTCGTCGGCCTTGTCGAGGATCATCTTCAGGTAATCGGGCGTTCCGGCATAGGCGGTGACGCCGATATCCGCAGCCGCGCGCACCTGAAGCTCGGTCTGGCCCGTTCCAGCGGGCAGGACGGCCGCACCGACAGCCCGCGCGCCGGATTCGAAGATCATGCCGGCAGGCGTCAGGTGGTAGCCGAAACAGTTTTGCACGATGTCGCCCCGGCCGATGCCGCAGGCGTGCAGGAAACGGCCCATCCGCCACCAGTCATGCGTGCCGCCGCCCGGTTCATAGATCGGACCGGGCGACTGGAAAACATGCGCAAAGCCGCTGGCCGGGCCCGTTGTCAGCCCGCCGAAGGGCCCCGCCTGAGCCTGCGCCCTGCCGAGATCGGACTTGCGCAGGACCGGCAGACCGGCCAGCGCCGCGGCGCTGTTGATCCCGGCCGGATCGACGTTGTCGAGGGAGCCGTGATATCCGGGCAGATCCTTGGCGCGGGCGATCTGGGCTGGCAACTCTCGGGCAATCGCGGTCGCACGGTCCTGCGAGGAGCGCGCTTCCAATTCATCGAAATAGTGGCTCATACGAAACACTCCTCCAAAAACGGGGCAGGCAGATTCAAGGTGGGGTCGGAAGGCGGCGGGGCCGCCGCGCGGTCAGCTCAGCCAGCGCTTGCGGCGGCGGTAGCTGCGCACGTCACGGAAACTCTTGCGGCCTTCGTCCGACATGCCGAGGTAGAACTCCTTGACGTCGGGGTTTTCGCGCAGCTCGTCCGCCGGGCCGTCCATCACCACGCGACCGGATTCGAGGATATAGCCGTAATGCGCGAAACGCAGCGCGACATTGGTGTTCTGCTCGGCCAAAAGGAAGGTGTTGCCCTCGTTTTCATTGAGGCTTTTGACGATGCCGAAAATCTCTTCCACCAGCTGCGGTGCGAGGCCCATGCTGGGCTCGTCCAGCAAAATCATGGTGGGCCGGGACATCAGGGCACGCCCGATGGCGACCATCTGCTGTTCCCCGCCGGAGGTATATCCGGCCTGACTTTTGCGCCGCTCGCGCAGGCGCGGGAAATAGTCGTAGACCATTTCAAGATCGGCATTGATCGCCGCCTTGCCATCCTTGCGGGTATAGGCGCCGGTCATGAGGTTGTCCTCGACCGTGAGGTGCTCGAAGCAGTGGCGGCCTTCCATGACCTGCACGACGCCCTTTTCGACCAGGTCGGTCGGCGTCTGGTCCTGGATGCTCTCGGAAAGGTATTTGATGTTTCCCTTGGTCACCTCGCCGCGCTCGGAATGGAGCAGGTTCGAAATGGCCTTGAGGGTGGTCGTCTTGCCCGCGCCGTTACCGCCGAGAAGGGCCGTGATGCCACCCTTGGGCACCTTGAGGCTGACACCCTTGAGCACGAGGATCACGTGATTGTAGATCACCTCGATATTGTTGACCTCGAGCAGGTTCTCGTCTGTCTGACCGGCATCCAGCATGGGGTTCTCTTTCCAGATCTGTATGGGTGATCCCGGCCGCTGGAACGCGGCCGGGAGTCTTTTCAGGTATCAGTTACAGCCAGGCTCGATGTCGTTTTCGTCGGCATAGGCCATCGAATCCGCTTCGATCAGCGGCGCCAGAACTTCCTGATCCGACTGGAAGTAGTCGGTGATCATGTTCCACTCACCGGCCGCGGCATCCCACTGTGCAACGGCGCCATAGCCGTTACCGCCGTGGTTTCCGCAGGTGACCGTGAACTCCGGCCCGAAGGCAGGCAGGCCAAGATCGGCCATCTTCTCTTCGGTCATCTCCAGCGCCTCCATACCATCACGCATCATTTCCGGCGTGAGGTTTGCAGTGTCATGGATGTCCTGCGCGGTCTTTGCCGCCTCGGCTGCCAACATCGCGGCATACATGCCGCGGTTGTAGAGCACGGTGCCGACCTGGTCGCCGGCGCCGGCCGCCTTGCCCGCGTCGATGACGTGCTCGCGCAGGTCGTCATACAGCGGGTAGTCGGTGCCGAAGTTGTGGAAGGTCAGCGCCTTGTAGCCGTCGGCGCCATCGCCTGCCGGCTTCACGTCGTTCTCGGAGCCGGACCACCAGATACCGATGAAGTCCTCCATCGGGTAGCGGATGTTCACGGCTTCCTGGATCGCGACCTGGTTCATGACGCCCCAGCCCCACATGATGACGTTGTCGGGCCGTTCACGGCGAATCTGCAACCACTGCGACTTCTGTTCCTGGCCGGGATGGTCCACGGGCAGGAGCATCAGCTCGTAGCCGTGCTTTTCGGCCAGTTTCTCGAGCGTGCGGATCGGTTCCTTGCCGTAGGCCGAGTTGTGGTAGACCAGCGCGATCTTCTTGTCGCTGATGTCACCATCGTTGACGTCGAGGATGTGCTTGATCGCGTGCGATGCGCCGTCCCAGTAGTTGGCGGGATAGTTGAAGATTTTGCGGAACACTTCGCCGTTCTTGGCCGAGGTGCGGCCATACCCCATCGAGTGCATCGGGATGTTATCGGCGGTGACCTTGGGGATCAGCTGATAGGTGATGCCGGTCGAAAGCGGCTGATAGACCAGGGAGCCTTCGCCCTTGGTCGCCTCGTAGCATTCGACACCCTTTTCGGTGTTGTAGCCGGTTTCGCATTCGATCATGCGGATCGGCTCTCCGCCAATGCCGCCGTCACGCTCGTTAAGCAAGGTGAAGTAGTCCGCGTAGCCATCCGCGAACGGGATGCCGTTCGCCGCGTAGGGCCCGGTGCGATACGACAGTGACGGGAACACGAGTTCCGCCATTGCCGGGGCTGCGGCCATCATCGTGGCGGCAGCGGCAGTGATAAGTTTCAGTTTCATCGGGTATATCCTCCCTTGGTTTTTTTCCGATGGTGACATCAGGGTTTCCCCCGAACGGGTGCCTGTCCCGCGATCAGTGCGGGAAGGGCCATAGTCTCAGTTTTTCCTTGGTCACCCGCCAGAGCTGTGCAAGGCCATGCGGCTCGGCGACAAGGAAGGTGATGATAAGTCCGCCGACGATCACCAGTTCCAGGTGCGCGGCCAGGTCGGTTGGCCAACCCAGACCGCCGACCAGCGTATTCTTCAGCAGCACCGGCAACAGCACCAGGAACGCCGCGCCCGCGAACGACCCGAAGATCGAGCCGAGGCCGCCGATAATCACCATGAACAGCACCAGGAACGACTTGTTGATGCCGAACACCTCGCCCACCTCGACCGCGCCGAGGTAGATGGCGAAGAACAGCGCGCCGGCGATCCCGATGAAGAAGGACGATACCGCGAAAGCGCTCAGCTTGGCCTTGAGGGGGTTCACACCGATGATCTCGGCCGCAATGTCCATGTCGCGGATCGCCATCCATTTGCGGCCCACGCTGCCCCGGGTGAGGTTGCGCGCGACGAGCGCGGAAAGGAACACGAACACCAGGCAGAACAGGTAGGCGGCCCATGCGCTGGTTTCCGCGCCGGTGACCGGCACGCCGAACACGGTGCGCTCGGGCGCGCTGATCTGTCCCGAGGCCGAGTAGTTGTAGAACCACGGCACGCGGTTGAACAGCCAGACCAGGAAGAACTGCGCCGCCAGCGTGGCAACCGCGAGGTAGAACCCCTTGATCCGCAGGGACGGCAGACCGAAGAGCAGCCCCACCACCGCGGTGATCGCACCGGCGATAAGCACGTGGATGAAAATGCTCACGTCCGGGAAAGACGTCATCAGCTTGTAAACGGCATAGGCGCCAACCGCCATGAAGCCGCCGGTGCCCAGGCTGACCTGTCCGCAATATCCGACCAGGATGTTCAACCCGATTGCCGCGATGGCATAGATCAGGAACGGCATGAAGATGGCGTTGACCCAATAGTCGTTGACCATGAAAGGCACCACGGCAAAGGCGAGCAGCAGCACCGCGTAATAGCGGTAGCGGTCGAACTTGATCGGGAAGGTTTGATTGTCGTCCTGGTAGGACGTCTTGAAATCCCCCGCTTCACGATAGAACATTTTGTTACCCTTCCTGCATGGTCCCGGCATCGTCGGCCGGGTTATTCGTGGCGCCGCCCTTGGGCGCAGACAACTTGAGATACGTGACGACACCGGTAAGCATCCCGGCCCCCGCAAGGATGGCCGCCACCGTGATCTGCCGGTCACTGAGGCTCTCGGCGGTGATCGCCAGGTAGCCGAAGGCCCAGAAGCCCGACCAGGCGATGACGTTCGTTATTGCAACCAGCTTGCGCACGGCTACACCCTCTCGATTATCTTCTCGCCGAACAGGCCCTGCGGCCTGAAGACGAGGAAGATCAGCGCCAGCACGTAGGCGAACCAGTTCTCGGTCGCGCCGCCGATCATCGAGCCGACGATGAATTCGAACATCTTTTCACCCACCCCGATGATAAGGCCGCCGACGATGGCGCCCGGGATCGAGGTGAAACCGCCCAGCATCAGCACCGGCAGCGCCTTGAGCGCGATCAGCGACAGCGAGAACTGAACGCCGGATTTGGTGCCCCACATGATCCCCGCGACCAGCGCCACGAAGCCCGCGATCGACCACACGAGAATCCAGATGAACTTGAGCGAGATACCCACGGACAGCGCCGCCTGGTGGTCGTCTGCGACCGCGCGAAGGGCGCGCCCCTGCTTCGAATACTGGCTGTAGATGGTCAGCACGACCACGAGCAGGGCCGCGATGGCCGTCGCCCACAGATCGAGGTTGTCGATGAAGAACCCGTACCCGAAGATGTTGTAGGTGACTTCGTCGATCGTCGTGTTGATCCCCTGCGGCAGGCCGACGTCAAGGTTCTTGATGTCGGCGCCCCACATGATGTCGCCGAAACCTTCCAGGAAATAGGCCAGGCCGATCGTGGCCATGAACAGGATGATCGGTTCCTGCCCGACGAGGTGCCGGAACACGAACTGGTTTACCGCCCAGGCGAGCAGGACCATCACCGCCATGGTCAGGAGGATCGCCAGAAAGGCGGGAACGTGCCAGCCGAAATGGTGCAGCTCGGTCCCCAGGGCCGCATTTATCAGGTGGCTGAAGGGCACCTGCCCTTCCATGATTCCCACCAGCGTCAGCGCCGCGAAGAGCGCCATCACGCCCTGGCTGAAGTTGAAGATCCCCGACGCCTTGTAGATCAGGACAAAGCCCAGAGCGACCAGCGCGTACAGAACACCGGCCATGAGGCCGTTCAGGAAGACCTCCATTCCCCAAAGTACCTGTTCAGGCATGGTGCGCGTCCCCCGGATTGAATTGCTTGAGTGCGGGTTGTTCAGTCATGGGCCACCCCCAGATAGGCGTCGATGACCGCCTGGTTGTTGCGGACTTCATCGGGCGTTCCGTCACCGATCTTCTTGCCGTAGTCCATGACGACAACGCGATCGCTGAGATCCATGACAACGCCCATGTCATGCTCGATCAGGGCGATGGTGGTGCCGAATTCGTCGTTCACATCGAGAACGAAGCGGCTCATGTCCTCTTTTTCCTCGACGTTCATGCCGGCCATGGGCTCATCCAGCAGCAGCAGCCTGGGCTCCGCCGCCAGGGCGCGCGCGAGTTCGACGCGCTTTTTCATGCCATAGGGCAGGTTCGCCACCGGCGTCTTGCGGATGGCCTGGATTTCAAGGAAATCGATGATCTTCTCCACGAACTCGCGGTTCTCGACCTCTTCGCGCTCGGCCTTGCCCTTCCACAGGGCCTGTGCGGCCAGCCCGGTCTTCATATGCGTCAGGCGACCGGTCATCACGTTGTCCAGGACGCTCATCCCTTCGAACAGGGCGATGTTCTGAAACGTGCGGGCAATGCCCTGGCGGGCCACTTCGTAGGGGCGCATCTGCGGACGCTTTTCACCGCGGAACCACACTTCGCCCTCCTGGGGCACGTAGAACCCGCTGACGACGTTGAGCATGGAGGATTTGCCGGCACCGTTCGGCCCGATGATCGCGCGGATCTCGCCTTCGCGGATGTCGAAGCTGATATCGGTGATCGCCTTGACCCCGCCGAACCGCAACGAGATGTTGCGCATCTCCATCAACTTGCCGCCGATGGTGCGCCCGTCCTCGGTGACGTAGCCTTCTTCTGTCATCTGATTCATTCCGCTGCCACCTTCTGCGGGGTCACCGGCACAACGGCCGCGTCCCTGATCTCGAGTGTCGCACTGATCGAGCCTTTGCGCCCGTCCTCGTAGGTCACCTCGGTCTTGGTGAATATCTCGGTCGATCCGTCATAGAGGGCGGTAATCAGGTCGTTGTACTTGTCCTCGACGATACGGCGGCGGACCTTGCGCGTGCGGGTCATTTCGCCGTCGTCGGCATCCAGTTCCTTGTGCAGGATCAGGAAACGATGCACCTGACAGCCCGACAGCATCGGGTCTTCGGCCACGGATTTGTTGACCTCTTCAACGTGCTCCTGGACGGCTTGCAGCACCTTCGGATGGCCGGCCAGTTCCTGGTAGGAGGAATAGGCGATGTTGTTGCGCTCGGCCCAGTTGCCAACCGCGCTGAGATCGATGTTGATGAAGGCCATGCACTTGTCGCGCTCGTTGCCGAACACGACGGACTCCAGAATATTCGGGTAGAACTTGAGCTTGTTCTCGACGTACTTGGGCGCGAACAGGCTTCCGTCCGCCATCTTGCCGACATCCTTGGCGCGGTCGATGATGCGCAGGTGGCCGGTATCTTCCTCGATGAAACCGGCATCGCCGGTTGCGACCCAGCCATCGGGATCCTTGGTGTCAGCGGTGCTGTCGGAGTTCTTGTAGTAGTATTCGAACACCCCGGGGCTGCGGTAGTAGACCTCGCCGTTGTCGCCGACCCTGAGTTCGACACCGGGTGCCGGGACACCGACGGTGTCGCTGCGCACTTCGCCATCGGGCTGCACGGTGATGAACACGGTCGCCTCGGTCTGGCCATACAGCTGCTTCAGGTTGATCCCGAGGGAGCGGTAGAAATCGAAGATTTCCGGGCCTATCGCCTCGCCTGCGGTATAGCCGACGCGCACGCGGCTGAAGCCCAGCGTGTTCTTCAGCGGGCCGTAGATGAACAGGTCGCCGACGAGATACTTGATCCGGTCCCAGACGCCGACGGGTTTTCCGTCGAGGATGTCGGGGCCGACATTGCGCGCGTGCTCCATGAATGTGTCGAAGAGCCGTTTCTTGAACCGGCTGGCATCTTCCATCCGGATCATGACGTTGGTCAGCTGCGTCTCGAACACGCGCGGGGGGGCGAAATAGTAGGTCGGCCCGATTTCGCGCAGGTCGGTCATCATCGTGTCCGGGTTTTCCGGGCAGTTGACGCAGAACCCGCACCAGAAGGACTGTCCGATCGAGAAGATGAAATCCCCGACCCAAGCCATCGGCAAATAGGCGAGCACCTCTTCGTTCGGACCGAGGTTATCGAAGGCGGCGCTGTTCTTGGCGCTTTCGATCACGTTGCGGTTGGACAGAACGACGCCCTTGGGCTTGCCGGTCGTGCCGGAGGTGTAGAGCATCACGCAGACACTGGAATAGTCCAGCTTGGCGCGGCGTCTTTCAAGTTCGGGGGTGAACTCGTCGCGCGCGGCGAATCCCTGCTCCTGGATGTGATCGAACTCGTGCAGGCGCGTGTGGTCGTATTTCCGCAAGCCCTTGGGATCGAGGTAGATCATGTGCTCGAACTGATGCAGTTGATCCTGCACCTCGATCACCTTGTCCACCTGCTCCTGGTCCTCGACGATGACGAAGCGCGCGCCGCAGTGATCGAGCACGTAGGCCATCTCGTCGGCGGCGGCATCCTGATACAGCGGGACCGGGATCGCGCCGACCGATTGCGCGGCGACCATGGACCAATACAGGTATGGCCTGTTGCGGCCGATGATGGCGATGAAATCGCCTTCTTCAACACCCAGATTTATCAGACCAAGCGACAGCTTGTCGATTTCATCGGCGGCCTGTTTCCAGGTCCAGCTCTGCCAGATGCCGAATTCTTTTTCCCGATACGCGGCCTTATGGCCGAATTCCACGGCGTTACGCTGCAACAGCGCCGGTATGGACGACAGCCCATCCGTCGCCTGTGACGACTGTGCCAAATCTGTTCCTCCCAAATGCCCGTTACCAATCAGGCAGGTGCCCCCGGTAAGCCGGCGATTCTTCCCCGGTCAATGGGTGCAGGTCAGACCCTCGGCGTCAACTTTTTCCTGATCATTTCGCAATTCTTACAAATTGTAACAGGTGCGAAGACCTCTTTGCCCGCCTGACCGGCAATGGTAGCCATGCCATGTTGCAAGAGGCGCCCATGACACCAACAGCGAACAACACCGCCGCCATGACGATGGCGGGACTGAACCTGATCCAGCAGGCGCTTTCGATCTATGACAGCGACCTGCGGCTGGTGGTGTGCAATCGCCCGTTCCGCGAGATGTTCGATTTGCCGCGCGCACTCACCGAGCCGGGCGCCGCGTTCGAGGACACGATCCGCTTCCAGGTCACGCGCGGGGAATACGGCGAAGTCACGGATATCGACGCGGCGGTCCGCTCGCGGGTGGAGCAGGCCCGCGCGTTCGAGCCGCATTACATGGAGCGCACCCGCCCCGACGGCCGCACCATCAGCGTCGAGGGCTCGCCCCTGCCGCAGGGGGGGTGGGTCACGGTCTATACGGACATCACCCATACCAAGCAGCAGGAGGCGTTGCTGAGCGCGCGGTCCGAGGAACTGAGCGATCGTGTCCTGTCCTATGCCGAGAAACTGGCAAGCACCAATCGCAAGCTGGAAGCCACCATCGCCGCGCTGGAAGAGGCCAAGCGGCAGCTTACGGAAACCGAGGCGCGCACGCGCCTGACCACGGAAATGATGCCGGCCCATATCGCGCATGTCGATCCCTATCGCACCTACACCTTTTCCAACCGGCGCCTGAACAGCGTCATGCCGGGGCGGCCGTCAAGCATCCTGGGGCGCCACATCGGCGATGTGCTCGGGAAAACGGCCTATGCCGCGATCCGCCCGCGCCTGGACGCCGCCTTTGGCGGCAGCCCGTCGGTATTCGAATTCACCGACGAAGAGAGTTCGCGGCGGATACGCATTGCCTTCACCCCCGATCGCGACCCCCGGCAAGGCGGTATAAACGGCGTCTACATCCTGTCGATGGACGTGACCGAGGAAACCCAGGCGCGCACCGCGTTGCAGCAGACCCGCCGGCGCGAGATGGCCGCCCAGCTCACGAGCGGCATGGCGCATGATTTCTCGAACCTGCTGACCATCATTCTCGGCAGCCAGTCGCGCCTTCAGCGCATGGACCTGCCGCAACAGGCGCGCGACCTGATTGCCGCGACCCTGTCGGCGGCCAATCGGGGGGGTGGCCTGCTCAACCGGATTGCCGATATCACCGGCGCGCGGGAATGGCATCCCGCCCCCACTGATCTGCCGGCGTTGTTGTCAGACCTGGAAACGCTGGCCGCGCCGGCGCTGCCGGCGGGAATATCGTTGTGCATTTCCAATGAACTGGCCGACGACGCCCTGATGCTGGACAGCGGCATGTTGCAGGATTCGCTGCTGAACCTGATCCTGAACTCGCGCGATGCCTGCGGCGACAGCGGGACCATCACGCTTGTCGTGCGGCCGGTACAGGACACCTGGGCGGAGTTTTCCGTGACCGACAGCGGGCCCGGGTTCTCGGCTGCCGCGCTGGAGCACGCGCTTGAACCGTTCTTCTCGACCAAGGGCGGCGAGGGGTCGGGCCTGGGGCTGGCGATGGTGTATGACATGACCAAGCTGGCAGGCGGGCATGTCCGACTGGCCAACCCGCG
>Ga0207414_1000845_pt1 | contig 12408 bp, 11 predicted proteins | sample PonA231FremontCA_2_FD_187269 | JGI IMG/M metagenome (GOLD analysis project Ga0207414, IMG submission 187269) | Marine sediment microbial community from Fremont, CA, USA - Pond A23 Sediment 1 (SPAdes) | ecosystem: Environmental > Aquatic > Marine > Unclassified | place: USA: Fremont, California... | reverse complement strand
CAGCGCCTGCATCACGGCGGCGGAGAGGTTTTCGGCGCGCACGTGGCGGAAGGCGCCCTGTCGTGCCTTGCCCATGGCGGAGCGAGCACAGTCGACCACCACCACGTCTCTCGGATTCAAGCTCATCGATAACTCCTTAAATAAAGTCCGGAACGTCCTGACCGTTACGTGGCGGGCTCAGCCGTCGGCCTTGCTGGCGTAGAATGACTCGCCGGATCTGGCCATCTGGCGCAGCGTGTCGGTGGGCGCGTAGAGCGGGCCGAGCTCCTCGGCCAGGCGCTCGGCCTGGGTGACGAAGGCGTCGACGCCCATCGCATCGATGTAGCGCAGCGCACCACCGCGGAACGGCGGAAAGCCGATGCCATAGATCAGTGCCATATCGGCCTCGGCCGGGCTGCCGACGATGTCGTCTTCCAGACAGCGCACGGTCTCGAGGCACAGCGGCACCATCATGCGGGCGATGATCTCCTCGTCTGAGAACTCGCGGCGCTCTCTGGCGACGCCCTTGACCAATGCGATGGCGGCCTCGTCGGTGACCTTGCGGGGCTTGCCCTTGCGATCCTCCTCGTAGGCATAGAAGCCCTTGTCGTTCTTCTGGCCCAGGCGGTCGTTTTCCATCATGACCTGGATGGCGCTCTTGTCGCTGTCGCCCCCCATGCCGGCCATGCGATCGGGGAAGCCCTCGGCCATCACCTCGCCGGCATGCACGGCCGTATCCATGCCCACCACGTCGAGCAGATAGGCCGGACCCATGGGCCAGCCGAATTTCTCCATTACCTTGTCGATTCGCTGGAAATCGGCCCCCTGTTCCACCAGCTGGCTGAAGCCGCCGAAATAGGGAAAGAGCACGCGATTGACCAGGAAGCCGGGGCAGTCATTGACCACGATGGGTGTCTTGCCCATGGCGCGAGCATAGGCCACGGTGGCCGCCACGGCGGCGTCACCGGTCTTCTCGCCGCGGATCACCTCCACCAGCGGCATGCGATGCACCGGGTTGAAGAAGTGCATGCCGCAGAAGTTCTCCGGCCGCTTGAGGTTCCGGGCCAGGCGGGTGATGGAGATGGTCGAGGTATTGGAGGTGAGAATGGTCTCGTCACCCACCTGCCCCTCGACCTCGGTGAGCACTGCATCCTTGATCTTGGGGTTCTCGACCACCGCCTCGACCACCAGATCGACGTGGCCAAAATCGCCATAGGAAAGCGTCGGACGAATGTTGCTGAGCTTCTCGGCCATGTCCTCGGTAGAGAGTTTGCCCCGTTCCGACTGCTTGGCGAACAGCTTGCGCGCCTCCTTCAAGCCGAGCTCGATGGCCTCTTCCTTGATGTCCTTCATCAGGATGGGCGTGCCCTTGGAGGCACTCTGGTAGGCGATGCCGCCGCCCATGATGCCGGCGCCGAGCACTGCCGCCTGATTGATGGGCCGTGCCTGCTTGGCGTATTGACCGCCCTTCTTCTTGACCACCTGGTCGTTCATGAACAGACCGACCAGATTGAAGGCCACATCGCTCAACGCCAGCTTGGCGAACGCCTTGCCCTCGATGGCCTGGGCGCGGGCGCGCGACTCGCCGGCACCCTTCTGGATGACCTTGATGGCCTCGACCGGTGCCGGATAGTGCGGTCCCGCCTTGCCGGCCACATAGCCCTTGGCCGTCTCGAAGGCCATCATCTGTTCGATGGGGCCGAGCTTGAGCGGTTCGCGCTTCTCGGCGCGACGGGCCTGGTAGTCGAGCTCGCCGGCCTGGGCGCGGACCAGGATATCCAGGGCCGCGGCGTCCAGCTGGTCGGCGGGCACCACGGCATCCACCGCCCCCATCTCGAGGGCGACGTCGGCCCGATTCTCGGTGCCGCCGGCGATCCACTCCACGGCGTTGTCGGCCCCGATGAGGCGCGGCAAGCGCACACAGCCGCCCCAGCCCGGCAGGATGCCCAGCTTGGTCTCGGGCAGGCCGATCCTGGCGGACGCCGCCATGACGCGAAAGTCCGTGCTCAGCGTGATTTCGCAGCCTCCCCCCAGCGCCAGGCCGTTGATCGCCGTGACGGTGGGGAACGGCAGGTCCTCGATGGCATTGAAGATGCCGTGCACGTGTTCGAGCATCGACTCGATCTGCTCGGCGCCTTTCTCGAACATGCCATGAAACTCGGTGATGTCGGCACCGACGATGAACGCCTCCTTGGCGCTGCCGATCACCAGCCCCTCAAGACCTCGCTCGGCGCGAATGGCCTCCACGGCCTCACCCAGTTCCGCGATAACGGCACTGGACAGCGTATTGACGGACTCATCCTTCCGATCGAAGGTGAGCGTGGCGATGGCATCGCCTCTGGAACCCCGAGCCACCGTGATGGCATTGCCTTGATAGATCATCCACGAACCTCCCTGCAGGAATTCATACGGCCGTTTGATTTTCGACAGCTTGGTGCAGTCTCACGACGACGTCAAGTCTCTGTTGTCAGCATGGCACGTCCTGCGCGACTCACCTCGGCAACGCCTCCGCTGATAGACTCGGCAGATGAGCCGAGAACCGTCGACAGACGCACCCCCCTCCCCTGTCCCCGATGGACCGTCGCCGCGACTGGCCGCCTGGCAATCCCGTATTGAATACCTGGTTGAGCGTGCGCGGCCCTGGAGCTGGCTATGGCCACCGATTGGCCTGGCTGCCGGTCTGGGAAGTTTCTTTATGGTGGAGCGCCAGCAGTGGCTGGGCGCGATGCTGGCAATGGGCATGTTGCTCGCCTGGGTGATGCTGCTTTCCGAGAGCCTGATCAGCCGAGTGCTGACCCGGCGCGGTTACCCGGCCCTGCCTCAAGGCGTGACCACCTTCATCGCCCAGATGATCCACCAGGAAACGCTGTTCTTTACCCTTCCCTTTTTACTCGCAACCACGGTGTGGCGGAGTGGCCAGGCGCTGTTCACCCTGTTGATACTGGCCATGGCACTGCTCTCGATTCTCGACCCACTCTATTATCGGCTGGCCGCACGGCTACGCTGGCTCTATTTCGCCTTCCATGCGCAGTGCGTCTTCCTGGTGACCTTGGTCACCCTGCCGACGCTGCTGCACCTGACCACCGGCCAGAGCCTGCTGCTGGCCATCGGTGCGATGGTGCTGTTCAGCGTGCCGAGTCTGATGCACCTGCTGCGGCCCATGACCCCTTCACGCTGGGTAGCGGTGATGGCGCTGCTGCTGTTGCTGGCCGGCGGAGCCTGGACCGGCCGCGTCTGGGTGCCCCCGGCCAGCCTGTGGATCTCGGGTAGCGCCCTCTCGCCCGGTTTCGACAGCGAGGCGAGGCGACCTCTCGGCAGCACCCCTCTGACGCCGGCGGCACTCGCCGACCAGGGGCTGTACGCCTTCACGGCAATACATGCGCCCCGCGGCCTGCGCGAGGAGATAGTGCATGTGTGGCGGCATGACGGCGAAGAGATCGACCGTATTCCATTGGAGATTCAGGGGGGTCGCGAGGCCGGCTACCGTGCCTGGAGCCACAAGCAGAATTTTCCCGGCGAGCCCGAGGGCAGGTGGCGCATCGACGTGATGACCGACAGCGGCCAGCGGATCGGCGTAATGCGCTTCGCGGTCAGCGAAGATGCTCAGACGGCCACCCTGGCCGACGGCACGATCCAGCGTCCCACGGGCATCCCCGGTCTTGAGATCCTGCCATTGCTACCCCGCACTGGGTCGGCCTCCGACGACGCCGTCACCGAGGGTGGCGTAACAGCACAGGGAGAGACGACACAAGACACAGGGACACCGGAAGTTGGGGCGGGCAGGAACCCAGGGGGTCAATGATGAGCCTGCTTGCATTCCACGCCGACGGTTCAGACAATTCCAGAAGGTTTCTCCCGGATGCAACGTCCCATGTATCAGAACATCGGCTTCCAGCTGTCCCGTGTGCCGCGCCTGTGGCGCGCCGTCATTGACCGGCGGCTGTCGCCGCTGGGTCTGACCCAGACGCGCTGGATCACCCTCTACCACCTCTGGCGCCTCGGTGATGGCCAGCCACAATGTGATCTGGCCCGGGCCATCGGCGTCGAGGCTCCTTCCCTGGTCCGTACCCTGGATCAGCTCGCCGAGCAGGGGCTGGTCGAGCGGCGAGGCTGCGAGCAGGACCGCCGTACCAAGCGCATCTACCTGACACCCGACGCCACGCCACTGCTGGAACAGATCGATGCCGTGGTCAGCCAGGCACGCGGCGAAATGCTGGCGGGTCTCGACGACACGGACATCAACCAGCTGGCAAGCCTGCTGTCGAGAATCGAGGAGAACGGCCTGGCCATCCAGGCAAGCGAGGAAACGGATTGAGCGCCCTCAGACGCGCGGCCCCTCGAGAGGCACACTCCTCCGGGGCTGGTCGGGGTGGTTGGCAAGGGCGTCACGCAGCGCCGCGAAATCTTCCAGATAGCTGGAAAATCGGTCAGCATCCTGTGACTCCCACCACCAGAGGCCGAGCGCCTCCCGGTTAGATTCCAGCACAATGGCATCCAGAGGCAGGCGCGTCAGCAGCGCCTCGAGCGGCGCCTCGGCCGCTGCCGGCAACGGCCGCAGCGGTTCGACGCGCCAGCTCCAGCCATGCCGGAACGGCTTTAGCGCCGGCCCGGCCTGGGCATCTCGCACCAGCGTGAAGTCGGGTCCTGGCTGCTGCGGCGGATACGGCCAGCGGTAGTGAGGCATCACGCCCCTGGCTTCGTGGAACGGTGGCTTGGACAGCTTGATGATGACACCGGCCCGGCTCATGGCGGTGCGCAGCCGCGCCACGCGCTTCTGGCGGGGGCTCGGCTTGATCCAGAGCACCGGTGAAATCACCAGCATCACAGCCACGAGAATGATCAACCAGGCCATGCTGTTCTCCTTGTGAATCTTGATGCATGTCGTTGTCTTGTCACGCGAGGCATCCTAGAGTGGAATCGTCCCCCCAACACGCTGGACGCTGTACGGAGAGTCACACCATGAGCAACGAATATCGTCATGTCCTGGTCGCCGTCGACCTGACCAAGGACTCCTACAAGGTGCTGGAGCGGGCGATGCAGATCGCTGATCGCAACGAGGCCAGGCTATCCATCATGCACACGCTGGAGCCGCTGGGTTTCGCCTACGGCGGCGACATCCCCATGGACCTCACCAGTATCCAGGACCAGCTAGACGAACACGCCAAACAGCGCCTGGCCGAGATCGCCGACACCCATGTGCCGCGCGAAAACCAGCACGTGTTGGTGGGCATGCCCGACACCGAGATCCACCGCTTCGCCGAGGAGCAAAACGTCGACCTGATTGTCGTCGGCTCCCACGGTCGCCACGGCTTCGCCCTGCTGCTCGGCTCCACCTCCACGGGCGTGCTGCATGGTGCCCAGTGTGACGTACTGGCCGTGCGAGTGGGCGCCAAGGGCGAGGAGAGCGAGGAGTAAGAGGCGTCATCCGCCTCACTTCATTTCCCCACAGGCGCGCTCTCGGCGCGCCTGTGGGGTCTGGACCTGTGGTCAGCGAAATATCGCTGACACCTCGCGGTGTCACTCGCCGGCGGCCATCGCTTCCAGCTCCATCCAGCGCTCCATGGCCGCTTCCAGCACGGCCTGGCGATCGTTTAGCGACTGCAGGGTCGCCGATACGGTATCCGCATCCCGCTGGTAGAACCCCGGATCGGCCACCTGAGCCTCATAGGCAGCTATCTCTTTCTCGAGGCGCTCGATCTCGGCTGGCAGGCCATCGAGCTCTCGCTGCAGCTTGTAGGAGAGCTTGGCCGGCCGGTTCGCCGGGGTCGCGCCGGCAACCGCCTTGGCCGGCGTCGGCGTTGAGCCCGCGGCCGGCGCCGTGGGCTCAACATGCTGGCGCGCTGCACCCTCCCAGGGCGCCGGCGGCAGCCGTCCCCCCTGGCGAACCCAGTCGCTGTAGCCGCCCACGTACTCGCGTACCCGCCCCTGACCCTCGAAGGCCAGCACGCTGGTCACCACGTTGTCCATGAAGGCGCGATCGTGGGAGACCAGCAGCAGGGTGCCATCAAAGTTGAGCAGCAGTTCCTCGAGCAGTTCCAGGGTCTCGACGTCGAGATCATTGGTCGGCTCGTCGAGTACCAGAACATTGGCCGGCTGGGTGAAGAGCTTGGCCAGCAACAGACGATTGGACTCCCCCCCGGATAGCGCCTTCACGGGTTGGCGCACCCGTTCGGGCGTGAACAGGAAGTCCTGCAGGTAACTCATCACGTGGCGATCGCGCCCGCCCACGGCGATGCGATCACTGCCCTGGGCCACGTTGTCGTAGACGCTCTTTTCCGGCTCCAGGCCGGCACGCAGCTGATCGAAGTAGGCAACCTGCAGCTTGGTCCCGAATGTTACCTTGCCCTCCGTGGGTTCGAGCTCACCGAGCAGGATCTTGAGCAGCGTGGTCTTGCCGGCGCCATTGCGACCGATAAAGCCGATACGATCGCCGCGCTGTATCTCCATGCTGAGATCGTCGATCACCACCTCATCACCGAAGCGCTGGGTGACATGCTCGAGGCTCACCACCCGCTTGCCGCTGCGGCCGCCACTGTCGACGGCGAGCGCGGCCTTGCCCTGTCGTTCGCGACGCTCGCTCCGCTCCCGACGCAGCTGCTCCAGCGCCCTCACCCGGCCTTCATTGCGGGTGCGCCTCGCCTTGATGCCCTGGCGGATCCAGGCCTCTTCCTGAGCGAGCTTCTTGTCGAACTCGGCGTGCTCTCGCGCCTCGACTTCCAGCTCGTTGGTCTTCTGTTCCTGATAAGCGGCATAATCCCCGGGATAGCGGCCCAGCCGCCCGCGATCGAGCTCAAGGATCGCCGTGGCGAGCTTCGACAGGAAGGCCCGGTCGTGAGTGATAAAGAGCACGGCACCATTGAAGTCCAGGAGCTGCTCTTCCAGCCAGGCGATGGTGTCGAGATCGAGGTGGTTGGTGGGCTCGTCCAGCAGCAATAGATCGGGCTCGGCAACCAGCGCACGGGCCAGCGCCACACGACGGCGCCAGCCACCGGAGAGTGCCGACATCTCGGCGTCGGCAGGCAGCCCCAGCCGGGTCAGCACCACGTCGATGCGCTGGTGAAAGGACCAGCCGTCGATCGCCTCGATCCGGGTCTGCAGTTCGGACATGCGCCGCATGTCCGGCTCATCCTCGTGAATCAGATGATGGTACTCCGAGAGCAGTTCGCCGGCCTCGGGCAGACCCTGAGCCACCACGTCGAAGATGGTCTGGCCGGTAGCATCCGGCAGTTCCTGGGCGAGCACGCCGATCTTCAGCCCCGGCGCACGCCAGATGTGGCCGCCATCGGCCTGAATCTCCCCGGCCACCAGCTTCAGCAGGGTCGACTTGCCGGTGCCGTTGCGCCCGACCAGGGCAAGACGTTCACCCTTTTCCAGCACCAGGTCGGCGCCGTCGAGCAGCACATGGGTGCCATAGGCCAGTTGCAGCTGTTCCAGACGTAGCAGGGTCACGCGCTCACCTCTTCATTCATTGAGGCCGCTAGTGTAACGCATGGTCGGCCCGGCGTGGCGACGGGTACAATGCGCGATTGATCCCTGAAGGAGTTCCGCCTTGGTTGCCCCGACCGACACTTTCGACGACGTTCTGCCGGAGGCGCTGCGCATTACCTCGCCCGCCCCGCTGGTAGACATCGGCGCCAACCTGACCCACGAAAGTTTTGCCCGGGACCTGCCGGCGGTGCTGGCCCGTGCCCGGGCGGCCAACGTCACCACCCTGATCCTCACCGGCACCGACCGCGAGCATGCCGAACAGGCCGTGGCACTGGTCCGTCGCCACCCCGGGCTTTATGCCACCGCCGGGGTTCATCCCCACGACGCCAGCCGCTGGGATCCGGCACTCGAGATCGCCATGCGCGATCTGCACCGTCAGCCGGACGTGGTGGCGGTGGGCGAATGCGGCCTGGATTTCAACCGCAACATCTCCACGCCCGCCGAGCAGGAGCGCGCCTTCGAGGCCCAGCTCGGCCTGGCCGTTGAGAGCGGCAAGCCGCTGTTCCTCCACGAGCGGGACGCCGGACGACGCATGCGCGACATGCTCCACGCCTGGCGAGACGATATCGTCGGTGCTGTGGTGCACTGCTTCACCGCCGACCGCGATACCCTTTATGGCTATCGGGACCTGGACCTGCATATCGGTCTGACCGGCTGGCTGTGCGACGAGCGCCGCGGCCACCACCTGAGAGAGTTGGTTGGCGAGATCCCGCTTGACCGGCTGATGGTGGAAACCGACTGCCCGTACCTGCTGCCGCGCAATTTACCTGCCAAACTCAAGGGAAGACGTCACGAACCGGCCCTGCTGCCCTGGATCGTCAAGGAGATCGCCCACTGGCGAGGCATGGAAGAGGCCGAGCTGGCGCGTGCCACTACCGCCACGGCACGTGCCTTCTTCCACCTGCCGGCGGTGACGTCGCCCATCACCACCGAACATGAGGAGTCCTGACATGGCCGGCCCCGAGAGCAACGAGATTCCCGGCTTCATCGCCGTCGAGACAGGTGAGGACGGCGGGTTGCCACTGGCCATCGCCTGGACGCTGCCGGATGGACGGGTCAAGCACACGCTGATCCAGCCAGACGACGACTGGCTGGACAACGATATGGTGTCGCTTGGCGACTACAGCCTGGAGGAGCTCAACAGCATGGGGGTAAGCCCGCTGGACGTCATTCGCGAACTCGAGAATGACCACTTCAGCGAAACCCTCTACACGGCGGGCGTCAGTGACGACGAGGCAGCGATCTCGCGTCTCTTCGATACCTATGGTCTTGACCCCTTCGTCGAACTGGCCCCGGCGGAGAGCCTCTACGGTGACCTCGAACCCGGCGACTGGGGCCGGGCTCGGGGAGAGCTGTTCGGTGAGCTGGGTCTGGAACCCCTACGTCCCGAGCACGAGGTGGCGGTCATGCTCGATCTGCACCAGCGCCTCGTACCGGGCGCCGCGGCCGCCGAGGCGGTACCTTTCGATGGCAGGCTGATGGACGGTGATGACGTCGACGACTGAGCGGGTCTAGATTGCCGAGCGCTCCGGCGAATCCGGGGCGCCCTCGACGCGACGCGATCCTACCGGACCGAGCCGACGTTGCCCGGTCACCACAGCCACCTCAAGACTGGCGCCCTCACGATAGAAGGCCGTCAACGCCTGCTGAAAGGCTGCTGCACGCTTCGGCAGCCCCTCCTCCAGATAGCGTTCTGCTCGCTCCTGAACCCTTGCCTCGAACCCTTCGCGGTCGACCACCACGTCGCCGAGGTTGTCGATGCTCACCTGGAAAGGCCGGCCGCAGGCTCGCGAGAAGAGCAGCTCCAACGCCTGAGGCGCCACCTCTACGGTCTCGAACTCCCCCTGCTGGCGGGCATCACGGCCATCGGGCAGGTACCAGTAGCCATAATCCTCGAGGCCTCGCCGACGGGCACCGGCGATGCACCAGTGACTGACCTCGTGGAGGGCACTGGCGTAGAAGCCACGGGCGAAAATCACCCTGTGCCAGGGAACGACATCGTCCGACGGCAGGTAGAGCGGTTCATCGCCGCCGCGCACCAGGCGAGTCCGGTAGTGGGGCAGGAAAAGGCCGTCGAACAAGGCCATCACATCCTCGAGTCGGTGACTCACGCACGCTCCTGATAGAAATGCGGAGCACCATTATAAGGGCAAGGCCGGACGAAGCGAAAATCGCTGCCCCCTGATAGACTCGACCTCCTGTCAACATTGGCCCCGCCTCCGACAATACTCACTCATCTCGATACACAGGGAGCTGCTTGCCTTGGCCTCGTTCTCCTCACACCTGCTGGCCACCGGCCGCAAGGAAACGCGGCCGCTGATGCAACTGGCACTGCCCATCTGCGGGGCCCAGCTGGCTCAGGCCGGCATGAGCGTCGTCGACGTGATGATGACCGGACGACTCAGCGCCACCGACCTGGCGGCAGTATCGGTGGGTTCCAGCCTGTGGATGCCGCTGATGCTGTTCATGACCGGCACCCTGATGGGACTGACGCCGATCGTCGCACAGCTGCTGGGCGGGCAGCGCACGTCGGGGATTCGTCCCAGCGTGCATCAGGCACTGTGGATCGCCCTGGCCCTGGGTGTCACCGCCGCAATAATGCTGTGGATCGCGGTCATGCCGATCTTTCGCCTGATGTCGGTGCCGGAGGAGGTCGCCCGACACGCCGCCGCCTATCTGGCCGCCGTGGCCTTTGGCATGCCCGGTGTCGCCCTCTTCCAGGCGCTGCGCGCCTTCTCGGACGGCATGAACCATACTCGCCCTTCGCTGTGGATCAGCCTGATCGGCCTGGGCGTGAATGTCCCCAGCAATTTCCTGCTGATCTACGGTGGTGAAGGACTGACGGGACTGTTCGGCGAGGGGGTACCCGGTATCCTGCAGGACCTGCCCGCCCTGGGCGCCCTGGGCTGCGGCATTGCCACGGCATTCTCCATGTGGGTGATGTGCCTGGCCATGATCGCTTACACCCGCCGCTCCCGGGCCTATGGCGACGTCGAACTCTGGCATTCGCCGACGCTCCCGCGCTGGCCGCTGATCATCGAACTGTTGACCGTGGGCGTGCCCATCGGGGTGGCAATCTTCGTTGAGGTGACGCTGTTCACCCTGATCGCCCTGTTCATCGCCAGCCTGGGCGAGGTCACCGTTGCAGCCCACCAGGTGGCGCTCAACTACACCTCGATACTCTTCATGCTGCCTCTCTCACTGAGCATGGCACTGACCGTCCGCGTCGGAAATACCCTTGGGCAGGGCCGCCCCGATGACGCTCGACTGATAGCCTGGCATGGCATCCTCCTGGCCCTTGCCGTGGCAGGGCTCAACAGTCTGCTGCTGTGGCTCACTGCCGAGCCCGTGATCAACCTTTATACTCACGACAGTGAGGTGCAGCGTCTGACCCTGACGCTGGTCGGGCTGGCGATGCTCTTTCAGGTATCGGACTCCCTGCAGGTCAATCTGGCCGGGGCCTTGCGTGGTTACAAGGACACCCGGATCATCATGCTGGTCACCCTGCTGGCCTACTGGCTGGTGGGGTTGGGAGGGGGTCACTGGCTTGGCATGCATGGCCTGTTCGGGTGGGTCGATCCGCTGGGCGTGCATGGCTACTGGATCGGCCTGATTGCCGGCTTGACCACCGCCGCAGTGCTGTTGGGAGAACGGCTCAGACGCATCAGCAAGGGGAAATTCCATGGACAGATCGAGACGCCTGCCGCGTGACAGCGGCCGAGAACCCCGCTGGCCCGAAAGGTGGACACTGGTGGTGATGCTGGGTCTGGGCCTGCTGATGGCCGGCTGCAGCGACGGCGAGAGCGACAGCCTGCTGCGCGACTATCAGCAGCGCCTCGCCGATACGCTCTCGCTCGAGGCGCCGCCGCGCGCGACGCCGGGTAATATCGCTGCCTTTCCGGACCAGGACGAAAGGCTCTTCGAGATTGCCGAGACCCGCGAAGGGATGCTGGACATCTATGCCTTGCGTGAGTGTCATATCGCCCATCTGGTGGCCGGGCGCAACAATCAGCTCGGCAAGCTGGCCCTGCCCAGCCAGCGCTGGCTCTACGAGCTCGAGCTATGGCGAAGACTTAGCGGATGCTGGAACAGCGATGTGCCTGACGCCCTCTCCGAGGACAGCCGCCTTCGCCTGGCCCGTCTGACCCGAACCAAGACCGACCAGCTGCCGCGGGTAAGCTGGAATGCGCTATTCGCTTCCGAGGAGTGGGTCAAGAACTTTTCCCGGGCCAGTTCACCTCTTTCTCCCGAGGAACTCGATGAGGTGGAACCGCGCAGCGCTGCGCTGAACTACCTGCAAAGAGTGACGCTGCATCAGTACGACAGGAGCTGGTTACCTGATTCGGCCACGCTTGAGGGTCACTTCAAGACCCTGCAGGAACGCCCGTTATCCGCCGAGTTGCTGCGCACTCTGCTGCTCGCCGAGCAGCGCCTTGACGAGGGCTCGGCGCTGATCGAGCAGGCTCTGGAACGCGAGGAAGGAGAAACCTGCGGCAATGCGGCTGGCGACCTGGCCAAGATGCCGGAGACAAGCCGTCTGCTGGACTGGCTAGATGACCTCGACCGCGCCGCTCGACACTGGCTGGGCGCCATCGATGCACTCTTGGAGGTGCACGTGGCACCGCCATCGGCAGTAGCCGAGTACCGTCATCGCTGGCTGTCGCTGACCCACCCCGAAGCACCCCTTGGCCTCTTCACGGCGGCCCGCGACCGACATGATGCACTGCGCCACCGCCTTGCACGCCGGTGTCGTTGAGCCCACGGGACTTAACCTCGATGATCACTCTGTGCTATTGATGAGGTAACAGTGACGCAGTGCGCTGCTTACCAGGCCGATGCCGTGACCACGCAGCACTTGGAGGGACATCATGGGAATCCCGCAGTCACCCCGCTTCGCCCGGGTCATCGACCTCGAGGCCATGCGCCAACGCCAACTGGCCC
>Ga0207414_1000842_pt1 | contig 12429 bp, 8 predicted proteins | sample PonA231FremontCA_2_FD_187269 | JGI IMG/M metagenome (GOLD analysis project Ga0207414, IMG submission 187269) | Marine sediment microbial community from Fremont, CA, USA - Pond A23 Sediment 1 (SPAdes) | ecosystem: Environmental > Aquatic > Marine > Unclassified | place: USA: Fremont, California... | reverse complement strand
AAAAAAGTTTTATGTTTTAGAGTTTTAAGGTTTTAAGGTGTAGAATAAGACTTTTCATCATTCGTTGTGGCCGCCAGGGCATGGGAGTTAATATGAAAAGGTTTTAAAAGGACTGGGCCGAAATTGCCCCTGTTTCGTTGTGTCCGCTGGGACATGTTAATTAACAGGAACTCACACCTGCAGTAACAAGTAGCCCAAATGGCGTTTCAAAGGTGCTGCCCTTGAAACGCCATTGTTTTGAAACACTGATTCCCGGCTCTGTAAACGGTTTTCAGAATAGTCGTACAGGATTTTTGCCTTTTTCGAATTCAACTGTCAAGGGTAGAGGCATGTGCCTAGCTGTTATAGCATACAACACCCATCCCAAGTACAGGCTTATCATAGCCTCCAACCGGGATGAATTCTATAGCCGCGCCAGCACCCCTGCGCACTTCTGGGATGATGCCCCGCACATTCTGGCAGGCAGGGATATGCAGCACAAGGGTACATGGTTTGGTATCACCACCAGGGGTAAACTTGCCCTTATTACCAATGTCAGGGATCCGGGAGCCATGAAAAGCGGCAGTCCATCCCGGGGTGAGATTGTAAAGCGCTATCTCCGGCAAGATCTCTCTCCAGATGCCTATCTGGAAGAACTCCTATCCCGGGGAAAAGATTTCAGCGGATTCAACCTGATATTCGGTACTGTCAGAAAGTTGTTCTACTACTCCAACCATCCGGAACATTGGCAGGAAATCACCCCCGGCATCCACGCACTGAGCAATGCCAATCTAAATACTCCCTGGCCCAAGGTGGAGTTCGCCAAGGAGCAACTAAGGAAATCAACAGAAAACAACCATTATATCGAGGATTCCGGCTTATTTCCCATCCTTTTCAACTCTATTGAATACCCAATGCAAAAGCTTCCGGATACAGGAGTTGGATCCAGTCTGGAAAAAATGCTCTCACCGGTATTTATTTACAGTCCAAACTATGGTACACGTAGTTCAAGCGTACTGAAAGTGGATTATAACAACCAAGTAACATTGTCCGAAAAGACCTTTGACAGACAGGAAGATGGAGACACCTATCAAAAAAGGTTGGAAAACAGAGCAAATTCTTTTTCCTTCCGGGTTGATTCGTAGTTGCAGCCCCGCTACTGCTCCCATGGAAATTCCAATGTCTGATCTTGCAAGGAATAGAACCCATGAAAAAAAATATTGGCGCGATTATCACACTATGGTTTTTGCAAGTGCTGTTTTGCAACCCAACTACTATTTTAGCCAGCACCCACACCCTGGGCAAGAAAATACCACACGAGATCAATGTACCGGACAAAGTCCACATAGGCGACCCCTTCAGTATCCAAATAAGCTCCCCTGCAAAATTAAAAACAGCGCAAGTCACTTGGCTGGGGGAGAAGGCATCAATGTCCCTGGACAAGAAAGACCAAAAATACCATGGATCCCTGCTATTGGGAACGGATGTAAAAAAGACTGACGCTGGAAACAAATCTATTGAAATAAAGCTGGCAAATTCAGATTGTAGTATAATACAAAAACGCAACATCCACATAAAGTCCAGATCCTTCCCGGTCCAAAGACTGCAACTTCCCCCTTCAGAGGTAAGCATAAGCGATGCAGCCCTGCAAAGGCACAAAAGGGAGAAAAAGCAGGTAAACAAAGCCCTGCACACTTATTCCCGGGAAAGATTCTGGGATTGTCCCTTTGTATCTCCGGTCCCCGGGAAAGTCACCTCTGTTTACGGACTGAAGAGGTTCTTGAACAACAAGCCCAGATCACCGCACCGGGGAATGGATTTTTCGGCTAAACGCTATAGAGCTATACAGGCAACAAACACCGGAGAGGTAGTGCTAACCGGTGAGCACTTCTTTGCAGGCAAATCTGTATACATTCACCACGGCCAAGGTGTGGTTAGCATGTATTTCCACCTCTCAAGAATTGATGCGGAAAAAGGACAGATGCTGCAAAAAGGCGATATTGTCGGATTGTGCGGCAAAACCGGAAGGGTAACTGCCTCCCACCTCCACTTCGGTATCAGTATCCTGGGACAATTGGTTAATCCGGACGCTTTGCTGGAGACCAACTGTCCGATCACCACAATATATGATATTTCTAAAAATTAACACAACAATTACAACACGTTAAAGACAGTTCACAATCAAACCCTTATATTGCGCAAATAAACATTACTTGTCTTGGCCTCTTTTTCTTGATAATAATTATCGTTAAAACCTACAGGTTGATTTATGCCTGACCGAAAAATGTGATAGGACGTAAAATGCACGTATACAAGGAACAAAAGACTTTGAAAGTGCACTGCATATTAATACATGGGGATTTCAAAGTCTTAAAGCATTAATGTCAGGGCAAATTTCTTTTAAAAGGAAATACACATTACATCAACAGGCATCGAAGTGGATGGATGAGTTTTCGTTCAAGCACTAATTAGTTCTTATCGTAAACCTCCCGGAGACAACTTGAAACATACGCCAATCCCCGGATAAAGAATAAATATGCAGATGGATAAACACAATCCCTGGTCATATGTAAGAGGCTTTCAATCCTACAGCTTCTGCGACTGGCCTGCAAAAATAAGTTGCGTAGTTTTTCTGGGGTCCTGCAACCTCAGGTGCCCCACTTGCCACAACTACCAACTGGCCTGGAATCCGGAAACATTGCCCCAAATACCCAGGGACAGGATCTTCGCCTATCTTGACAAACAAAAGGAGTGGCTGGAGGGCATAGTGATTTCCGGAGGAGAACCCACCTGTACACCGCAGTTGGAGTCCTTTTTGAATGAGCTGGCCGGTTTTGGCCTACCGATCAAACTCGACACAAACGGGTTAAGGCCAGAGATTGTAAGAAACCTGCTGGAACAGGGATTGGTTCAAATGCTGGCAGTGGATATCAAGGGTCCCTGGGACAAGTATCCAGTCCTGACCGGGAACAAATGTACTCCGCAGCAAGCCAGAGAGTCCCTGGAGCCCATAATGGATATGTCTGTAAACAAGGATTGCGAATTCCAGTTCCGCTGTACAAAAGTTCCGGAACTAACCTGGGATGATATCGAGGAGGTCAAATCCTTGCTGCCTGTAAACAGCAAGCTGACACTGCAGGATTATATTCCGGTCAATTGATTGGATCTCAGAAAAGTAGAGAATTAGAAAATTAGGGAATTAAGGAATTAGGGAATTAGGGAATTGGGGAATTGGAGAATTGGAGAATTAGGGAATTGGAGAATTAGAGGAGTGGAGAATTGGAGAATTAGGGAATTGGGGAATTGAAGAATTAGAGAATTGGGGAATTGGAGAACTGGAGAATTGGGAAATTAGGGAATTAGGGAATTGGGGAATTGGAGAATTAGAGAATTGGGGAATTAGAGAATTGGAGAATTGGGAAATTAGGGAATTAGGGAATTGGAGGAGTGGAGAATTGGAGAATTAGAGGAGTGGAGAATTGGAGAATTAGGGAATTGGGGAATTGGAGAACTGGAGAATTGGGGAATAAGGGAAGTTGAAAGTAACAAAATACATAAATTCAAAAATTTAACAACTACATAGCTTACCAGCTCAACACCTTGAACCCTTAAAACAGATAAACGTGTAATAACATAAAACTTATAACTTAATACTTACAACTATCCAGGAGGCAATGATGTTAATGGAGGATTTCGAAGAAAGGATTTCCGGCAAATCGGTGCAGGGGACCAAGCCGAAGCAAATCCAGAAACGGGACGGATGCCTGGAAACATGGGCATTAGACAGGGTTGCCCAAGCTATATTAAAGGCCTTGGAAGCCAGCGGAATCAAGGACCCTCTCCTGTCCAAGCGCCTGGCTGGAAAAGTGGAAAAGAAACTGGAGGGAATAGAGGTTCCCAAGCAGGAACAAGTCCAGGACATGGTGGAACAGGTGCTAATGGAGAGCCGCCTCTACCAGATAGCGAAAAAGTACATAGTGTACAGGGAACAGCGCAGGCAACTCCGAAGCCAGCAAGAGGCCTTCCTGGATATTGGCAGCACCATTGACAACTACGTGCAAAAACAGGACTGGAGGATAGCCGAAAACGCCAACATGTCACATTCCTTCCAGGGACTGATGTTGCACCTGTCCGGTTCGGTGCAAGCCAGATACGCACTGGAGAAATATCCAGAGGAGGTGCGCCAGGCACACGAACACGGCTACTTCCATATCCACGACCTTTCCTTCGGCCTGGCCGGATACTGCGCTGGATGGAGCCTGCGGGACCTGCTACTGGAGGGTTTCAACCTGGAGGGCCGCTGCTCTTCCGCACCTGCCAAGCACATGGACTCCATACTGGGACAAATGGTCAACTTCCTGGGCACCCTGCAGAACGAATGGGCCGGAGCACAGGCATTCAACAACGTGGACACCTATCTGGCCCCTTTTATCCGGGCAGACAATCTTTCCTACAAGCAGGTCAAGCAATCCATGCAGAAATTCGTGTTCAACCTGAACACCACCTCCCGTTGGGGCGGACAAAGCCCGTTTACCAACCTCAGCTTCGACTTGGTGCCTCCCAAGCACATAGCCGAAGAGGCGGTCATAATCGGGGGAGAACTCCAGGACGAGTGCTACAGGGACTATGGCCCGGAAATGGAAATGATAAACAAGGCCTTTTTGGAAGTCATGCTGGAAGGGGACTATCACGGCCGCATATTCAGTTTCCCCATTCCAACTTACAATATAACCGAGGATTTTCCCTGGGATAGCGAAGTCGGGGAGCTATTGCTCCAGCTAACCGCAAAATACGGCGTGCCCTATTTTCAGAACTTCATCAACTCCGACCTAAGGCCGGAGGATGTGCGTTCCATGTGCTGTCGCCTGCAGATGGACCTCAGGGAATTGCGCAAGCGAACAGGTGGCCTCTTTGGTGCCGGGGACTTGACCGGATCAATAGGCGTAGTCACCTTGAATCTACCCAAACTGGGATACTTGGCACAGGACGAAGAAGACTTCCTGGACCTGATCACCGAATACGCAACCCTTGCCCAGAATTCCCTGGAATTCAAAAGAAAATGGATAGAAGACAACATGGAAAGGGAAATGTATCCCTTCTCCCAGCGTTACCTCAAAAACGGATTAAAAGGCCATTTCAGCACCATAGGAATAATAGGCGGCCACGAAGCCTGCCAGAATCTTTTGGGAAAAGGCATCCAGACCTCGGCCGGCATCAGATTAATGCAGCGCACCCTGCAGCACCTGAGGGACTTGACCAGCAACTTCCAGGAAAAAACCGGAAATGTCTACAACCTGGAGGCCACCCCTGCTGAAGGTACCAGTTACAGATTGGCCAAAATAGACAAAAACCTCTACCAGGACATTCAAACTTCCGGAGAGGAAGTCCCTTATTACACCAACTCCACCACCCTGCCGGTGGATGCTACCAGCGACCTCTTCGCCGCACTGGAACACCAGAACATGCTGCAAACCTATTACACAGGGGGCACGGTCTTTCATACCTTCCTGGGGGAAGCAGTGGCAGACACCCAGTCACTGAAAAACTTCATGATCAAGGCCATGACCAAGACCAAACTGCCATACCTCTCCATCACTCCCACCTTTTCCATATGCAAGGACCACGGCTACCTGCCGGGCGAACACTTTTCCTGCCCTCACTGCGGTGAAGAAGCGGAAGTGTACACCAGGGTGGTGGGATACTACCGGCCGGTAAAGATGTGGAACACGGGAAAAAGGGAGGAATACAAGGATCGCCAGGTTTATACCCCCTTGGAGGAAGTAGCGGAATAACTCGCATTTTGTCCCGCCAGCTCATATCCTAATGAGCGGGCGGGACAAAATCTTTTTGCATCCAACCATCAACCTCAATTGAACTGATTAAACCACCATTCCAACCACTTATCCTCGAATTCACTTAGATTAGAATATTGCTTCCGAGTAAGCCGAAGAGGGAACGCAGGGTCTCTATCCTTCGGGATCATTTTTTTGGTAACTACAGCTGTAATCCTCTGCTTGGGGCTCAACAAAACATAACTCCCCATCCCTGCAACCCATTTTCCTTTTACTATTCCACAATAAACAGACCAGTTGAAGTGCTTGGATCCCGATTTTTCGGCTCCTGACTCGAATATTATAAAGGATTTGTCCACCGGAAAAGAATTTTTGTCGAATTCTCGTAATATATTTTCCTGAAAAACCAAATTGAGATAGATATTATCAGGGCCCTTAAAATTGAACTCTTTGAAATAACCCGGACCATAGACCGAACTGTTGGCATCCAAAAACTCAAAGTTCCCGGAAGCCAAATCGATCTTTTCACCGAAAGCAGATATTCGCATTGCTTCCCTGTCAAGTCTGACCTCATTTGAAAATTTTTGCTCTAAACGACCCAGGGAACCCTGAGCGAGCTGCGTCCATCCCTTTGAATACAAACACTGCAACAAATGGCTGTTATAGGTCTCTAGCACTAGAGCATTACCTAAAAGGCTCTGCTTGGTTGCAAGGTTATTTGCATTGTTTTGACAGTTTTTCAAATCCTGTTGGAAGACAACATCTTTATCCCTGTAATTATACCATTTTTTCTGGCTGCTGCATGCTGAAATCAAAAAGATAATGCCTAAAAGCATTATTTTAACTGACAAGTTTTGTTTACTTATTGACATAACCTGATCACTAGGATAAATATTTGTCCAATTGATAGACGGAACAATCTAAATTTGCATCAAAACTTTAATATCTAATTGGCGTAAATTATTGGTTCCAAATTGCCATGAACTAAATCCAACATAAATTTTGGAATAAGTGCCTATTTAACACCTGGATTTATAATTCCGCAGAATGCTGCTGTCAAACTTCAATCTCAAGTTTTTCAACAAGAGTTATTTTAACTAATAGAGGATATTAATGTCCAAAAGAATATACTTTTGGCTCCTTATTTTTTTCCTGATATTTTTCGGATTCTCAGGTATGCTGGGAATGGTTAAAACCCATGGTGCTGATGCAGAAAGGACACTTCCCAAAAAAAAAGAATCCATATTGCAAATTTTCACCCAAAATAAACAAACAGAAAAAAAGAATTATATATCCCAGGTGGCTTCTGAACAAGCCGATTATATAGCCTCAATAATAGTGCTCCTTGCTATTCCGGAACAGTCAAGGCCTGAGGATGAACAACATATTTCCTGGAATATGAGAAAAAACAATTCCAACAACACACAACTCTATTAAAAAAGACCTAACATCCCGAAATAAACAACCTAAAGCTACTGAACATTCTGAAAAGGAGGAAAACAGGTACCAACTATCCTGTTGTTTTAGCGAATATGAAACGAGCAAGCATTAGCAGATATAATGCATTATTTATACTTACCCTGCTACCTCTACTACTCGCCTCTCAAGCCACACCTCTCCAGGCACAACCCTCGGATTTGCAGGATCTACTCGATGCCCAGGAAAAATTCAAGAACGTACAAAAAAAGAATCAAAGACAGACCATAAATAAAGTGGACCAATCCGAACCAGAAAAAAAATCCGCTCAAGAAAAGGGACAAAAAGCGAGAAATGCAACCCAGGAAACTGTTGAGGTCTCGAACCTGGAAAAATCCTACAGGCTCCAATACGGAGATGCCTTGGTTGAACAGCAGATCCGGCTAGAGGAGTTTCCCTACCGAAAATCGAGAAGATACCAGCAAGAAAAGCTTAACAAACTCCTGGCCAATAAGAACCAGACCGAAATAAACGCTACTAAGCAGGCTTTATTTCCGGAGGAGTGGAGTCCGGGTAACAGAACAAGGATTCAGTTTTATCCTTATATTTCCAAATTCAAGGAAAGAACGACCCCGATTAACCTGAAAAAAATCATAAACACCCAACTTCGACAGTACGGATACGATTTTTTCCAAGACGTCTCACCCGAGGCGCAAAAAAACTTTTTACCAGATCAAGACTACCGCCTGGTTCCAGGAGATTTTATTCAAATCCGTATCTGGGGAAACGAGAATCAAATCGATTTTAAAGGAAAAATCCAATCCGATGGTACGGTTTTCATACCCAAAATCGGGGTGCTCACCTTGGCCGGGGTTAAATACGGAAACTTGCAAAAAGTGCTTGCCAAAGAGGCAAAAAAGTACCTGCAGGGAGTCAAAATTAATGCAGTGCTAAAAGAACCCGCAGATTTGCAGGTTTTTTTCGCCGGACACCTTAAAAATCCGGGCCTGCACACTGTTCCCCCTTTTTCCTCCATGATTTCCGCCCTTAGCCAAATCGGAGGTATCAAAAAACAGGGTTCCTTGAGAAATATACAACTTTTCAGGAACGGTACCTTGCACAAGGAACTGGATCTATACGAACTTATACAACATGGTAAAAATGGCCACGATGTAATACTCAAAGATCAGGACGTGATCTTCGTACCCTCGATTGGACCCACATTCGCTGTAGCAGGAGCAGCTGTAAATCCCGGTATATATGAGCTAAAATCCAAACGCAAAAATCAAACCAGCGTGTACCAAGCTCTACAAATGGCAGGTGGAGCACTGCCTCAGGCAGATTCCCAGATATACGTCCGCAAATTCTCAGACAATAGCAAGATGCAGATGAACGAACTTTCTTTACAAGAAGACAGGATAAAAGAAACTAAAATCCAACCAGGCAGCCTGATTGAACTGCGCTATTTTCACCCCAAGAACACCAGATCGGTGAAACTTCAGGGACATATCTGGAACCCCAAAGAAGTCTCCTACCACCAGGGTCTTAAACTATCCGACATCCTCCAGGATGACACAGATCTCAAGCCCGGGGCTATAACCGATTATGCTGTTATTAAGCGTTATTTACCTCAAGAAGCCGAATTCACCACTATCAAATTTCCCTTGAAGAAAGTTATAAAAGGCAAATACGATCAGGAACTACAACCATCTGATAAAATACAGATCCTGTCCAAAAAGGATTTTGGAAGGACTCAACCGGTTTTCATCAACGGAGCCGTATGGAAGCCAGGGGAATACGAGTTCGAGTCCAACTTGACCATAGAAGGCCTTTTGGCCAAGGCCGGAGGATTAAGATTCGGTGCCAACACCGATAAGATCCATATAACCAGTAAGTTTAAGACTGAAGAAAAGATAATAAATAAGCAACGCAAAATTGACCTAACTACAAATGATAAAATACGATTAAAGCCCTACGATTCCGTTACTATACCTCAGATGAAAGATTCCCAAAATGTCAAGAGATTCGAGATCACCGGGGAAGTTAATAATCCGGGTAATTATACTATTACCGAAAATATCAACGTTTCAGATCTTATAACCAAAGCCGGAGGATTCACTGAACAAGCCTATTTTTACGGAGCTGAATACACTTCCGAGGATGCTAAAGAAATCCAACAAAATAGTATTGATAAAATGGTCCAAAAACTGCAAATACAATTAAGACAAAACATGGCAAGTCAAGCCCAGACTGCGGTATCCCAGGAAGCTATCCAGGCAACCAGGGCGAACGTGCGAGCAGCTCAAAAAATAATAGAACAACTGAAACAAATTGAGGCAGAGGGCAGAATAGCTTTTAAACTCACTTCCCTGGATACTTTTCAAGGCTCCCAGTACGATTTTCCGGTAGAGAACGGAGACTCCCTGCATATACCGAAAAAGCCCAATTTCGTCAGTGTAGTAGGTAGCGTGTATTCTCCCAGCTCTTATTTGTATACAGAGGATGCAACAGTGGAATCCTATCTGAAAAAAAGCGGAGGAATAACGGAAAGGGGTGACGAAGCCCATATTTACGTCTTGAAGGCAAATGGGGAAGTCGTTTCCGCACCCGGCATAAACTCTTGGTTTTCAGATATTTACGATCACAAGCTAAGACCAGGTGACACAGTAGTGGTACCGGAAGACCTTGAAAGAATTCCCTATTTGAGGATGATAAAAGACGTAACAGACATTGTATTCAAGATAGCCACCACAGCCGGTGTCGCTATGAACTTTAACTGATAAATCCTATGTCGTTCCTCTATCTGTAAATTTTACCGCTGATTAAGTTTTATTATTACTAACACTGGTATCAAACTCTGTCTTTCTGGACACAACTAAACATGGACAATCTCGACTATGAAGTAGCAAGAAAAGTTTAGCTAGTTTTCATGTTGCTTAGAACTTTAAAACCTTAAGACTCTAAAAATATTCAAATTAATAAGTGCGTTATTGGTAATTCCCGGATATTATAAAATACAAGCCGTATCTTGTTCTTTATCTATACACTCCTGTATATTCATCTGTCTATTACTTGCTAGTATATTTTATCCGCACTCCCTGGCCCTATCCCGAACAGACCCGCCTCCTGCCTCCCTTAAACCCTCCACCGGGATCTGGCAGATGCCCAACTCCAGGGTACTCCCGGACTGGTCCCTGAGGTTCAAGTACGGTAACTATTCCCCTTACCGCTATTACGGAGCTGCCCTGGGACTTTTGGACAGGATGGAAGTATTCGGGAAATTTACCGAGATAACCACACTGGAACCCTTTTCCTACGATTACAAGGACAGGTCCATGGGAGCGAAATTCGTACTCCTAAAGGAAGAGGATGCCTGGCCGCAACTAGCCCTTGGGCTTGAGGATATAACCGGAACCGGGCTTTTTAGCAGCAGATACCTGAGTGCATCCAAGAGATACAAGGATCTGGATCTGACAATCGGCGTGGGACAGGGAACCCTGGCCGGAGATGCTGTTTATCTCGATTCCGGCGATGACAAGGCTGTGGATTTTTTCACCTCGGACTTTACACGCGAGACCAGTGTGTTCGGCGGACTGGAATACGATATCTCACCCTGGCTGACTCTGTCAGCTGAGTATTCCTCTTTGGAACCTGAAACCATGCAGGGATATCAGACGTCCTCCGGCAAGAGTATTAAGAGTGACGAATCCAGATATCCGCTGAATTTCGGCCTGAAATACAACTACGATAATCGCATACACATGCAATTGGCCCTGATGAGGGGCGATACAATAGCCGGGGGGATCGAAGCCCAATTACCACTGGATCCCCAGGGAATGCTAACCTGGAAAAAGGCTCCCCCTGCCTCAGCTGCAGAAAAGACCAGGTGGAGGGCTTACCAGGCTGACAACAGGGAATTGTCAAGACTTCTTGCCCACAAGATCCAAAACAGGGGATTTGCAAACGTTGCGGTGTCCAGCTGCAAGAACGCAACCTGGATAGAATTCAGGAACACCAGGCACTTGTCTGACAGCAGGGCCCTGGGACACGTGGGCAAGCTGGCTGACAGCCTTTTGCCACCAAGGATAGAAACCATATACCTGAACATCACTGACAATGGAAGTGTAGTCCAATCCTTGAACACGAGCAGGGAGACCCTGCGCTCCTATTTAAACAGTAGAATCGACAAGGAAGAATTCCTGTCATCATCGCAGCTTCTGCTCTACGGGAATCATCACCGGGAGGAATACAAGGATGCTGCCAACTGCAGTGAATTGTATCGATACAAAGACAATCTTTCCTATTCCATTAATCCCAGATTAAAGACCTTCTTGAATAACAGGGCGGGATTCTTTAAACACAAGGGCCTGATCGAAATAGCCGGGAGTTACGATTACAAGGAACTAACTGCCTACGGACAACTGGATCTGACAGCCTTCAACCAGTTCGATGAGCTGCAATGGACGCCCCTGGAAAAGGATGCTGTCAGGACTGACATTATCGAATACAAGGCCAAGAGCAAACCCAGGATCACCACCCTGGCCCTGGAATACGAGACTTCCCTCAGGCACAATGTACAAACCCAGCTCTATACGGGTATTTTCAGTACAGCCTATGCAGGTTTTGGTATGGAACTCTTTCGATACTTCCACGACGGTCTCTTCGGACTGGGCCTGGAATCGCAGGCAGTGAGAAAGAGGGCCGTAGACAATAACTTCCAACTAAAGCAAAACAGCAGTAAATGGTATTCCACTGGCTATCTCAACCTGTACGCCCAACTCTGGCCAAGCCAGGGAGTGGAATGCGGACTCAAGACCGGACGCTTCCTGGCGGGAGACCCGGGGATCCGAATCGAACTCAGGCGCTCCTTCAAATATTTTACCATCGGGGGCTGGACAACCTTCACCGATACCAGCGGTTTTGAATCCAGCAAAAACAAAAGGTCCGAGGACAAGGGAGTATATATCCGGATTCCGTTCTCGGTGTTCAGTGACCGCGACACACCCGGCCATTTCGAATATTCAATCCAGAGCTTCACCCGGGACCAAGGGCAGACAGTGAACACCCCCAGCAGCCTGTTCCCCTTGAATCCCTGGTCAACTCCGGATCATACCCGCAGGAACATTGAAAAGATGAAAAGATTCTAGTGTCTTGTCATACTTTAAATGTCGGTCAGAATAAGCATGTTAATTGCAATTCTGTCATCCCGGACCCCGTATCGGGGTACGGGGCAGGCTTTGAT
>Ga0207414_1000841_pt1 | contig 12440 bp, 11 predicted proteins | sample PonA231FremontCA_2_FD_187269 | JGI IMG/M metagenome (GOLD analysis project Ga0207414, IMG submission 187269) | Marine sediment microbial community from Fremont, CA, USA - Pond A23 Sediment 1 (SPAdes) | ecosystem: Environmental > Aquatic > Marine > Unclassified | place: USA: Fremont, California... | reverse complement strand
AACGACGGCAACCGGCTCTGTTAACAACCTCAGCTGTCGATCGTTTGTTTGCGGTGTTGAACTCATCCGCCGTATTCAGCAGCAAGCACCCGTCACGGTCTGAGGCGATCAACGACGTACTCCCTTGATTCGTGCTGGCGTGGTAGTCGACGATCGACTGTTCTAGTTACTCTCGTCGTTCGACCCAGAGTCGTTCGACGCACTCCCGTCGTCTGAACCCGAGTCCTCTGACCCGCCCTCGTCACCCGGTCCGGAATCGTTCGAGTCTTCCGTAGACGAACCGGACGAATCAGAACCGTCTGAGTCGGAGTCAGAGCTCGAGTCTGACCCCGACTCGGAGTCGGTATCGGAGTTACTGTCGTCGGCGTCGTCGGATTCGCTGGTGTCATCCGAACCGTCCGTGTCGTCTGAATCCGAGTCGCCGGACTCCTCGGATCCGTCCGAGCCGGTGTCGTCGGAGTCGGAATCTCCGCCTCCAGCGCCCTTGGATCCCTCAGAATTCTCACCAGACGAATCGGAGCCGTCAGCGTTCTCCGAATCGCTTTCGTCCGTGCCATCGGGGTTACTGGAGTCGTCCGAGTCGTCTGTCGAGGAGCCGTCTGAGTCGTCCGAGTCGTCTGAGTCGTCCGAATCGTTCGAATCGTTCGAATCGTTCGAATCGTCTGAGTCGTCCGTCGAGGAGTCATCCGAGTTGTCCGAGTCGTCCGTCGAGGAGTCGTCTGAGTCGTCCGTCGAGGAGTCGTCTGAATCGTCCGTCGAGGAGTCGTCCGAATCGTCCGTCGAGGAGTCGTCAGAGTCGGTAGTGTCGGAGCCATCCGAGCGACTATCCTCGTCAGCACCGGACGCGGGAGCGTCGTCTGCGTCCGACGAGCCGTCGTCACCGGATTCGTCGGAGTTGGTGTCATCAGAGGAACTGTCGGCAGACCCCTCTGAATCCGTGTCGTCTTCCGAGGTGGACGACCCGGTGTCGTTGGAGTCGTCCGCGTCGGCGTCGTCGGAATCCCCTGCGGCGTCCGACCCCGATTCGGAGGCGGTCGCGTTGGAGTCCCCGTCGGACGGGCTCTCCGTTCTATCGGTGGCGTTCGAGGCATTCTCCGACGACCCGTTGGACCGCCCGCGATCGTCGACTGTCGAGTTCGACGCGGTCACATTGTTCGTCTCGTCGGTCGCGTTGTTCGCCGTCTCGTTGCCGACAGCACCCGCGCCGGTCGGTTCGGTCGGCGAACTCCCGTTCGGCCCCGGAACCTCGACCACGGTGAGTGCGGTGTCGTTAGTGACGACCTGCGTACCGTTTTCGGTCCCGTTCAGATCGAACACCCCGAACGGGCTGAACCCGGCGACAGGAGCCGTCAGGACCACGGTTCCGTTGGCGTCGGTGACTGCGGTCGTGTTGAGCAGCTCCCAGCTCCCGTCGGTCCGGTGCCCGATTGTCAGGTGGCTTGAATTCGCGTTCTCGGCCAGAGCCGCCGGGAGTTCCACAACGAGTTCCGTACACCCGTCCCCGCAGTCGCGGGTCCGGGTTTCGATCCGGGTCTGCTCGGTGGACTGTCCCGCGGTCAGGGTCGCGTTCACCGTCTCTCGGTCTGACAGGAGTGAGACGGTCGTGTCGTCGGTCGTTGGCCCCCCTCCTAACGACGGGACGAACACACCCCCGACGGCTGACGTGAGGAGAATCACCGCGATACAGACCGTGACGACAGTCGTGTCAAGCGACGGTCCGGCGTCACGACGCGTCATGTTTCCTCCTCCTCGGAGTGTGAGTCCATCCCCGCAGGTGGGCCGTCAGCGTTCCAGACGGACACGCCGCCGGTCCCGGCCGCGCTCAAATCCAATCCGTCCATCGAGACTGTCGGGGTCCGTCGATCCGTGCCGGTAGCGGGGACCGGGGCATCACCCGCGGTGCTCCGGTCTGGCTGTCCCGAGGACGGCGACGGGGTTGAGTACGCGATCCCGTTCTGGAAGAAGTAGTACTGATCGCTTTCGAGATCCCAGATTACACATGTTCCGTTGCGAGCGGCCGCCTCGGACAGATCCGAGACCGATTGCAGCCGGACTTCCGGCCAGTTTCGGAGTGTCGACGGTAAACTCCCCACGACGGTGTGATCGGGTACTGTCGTGCTGGTAGCACGGTCTCCGTCGATCTGGGGCAGTTCAGTCAGATCCGACGACTGCGTCGACCGTTGTGCCGACTGCGTCGACTCGTCTTCACCGTCCAGCAGGAGGAGAGCGAGTACGAGCAGACATGCCATCGTCGATCCGACCGCGATTGACGCGGCCAGTGGAGTCCTACTTAGGTAGGCTCGATAGCCACTAGCGGCTGCGAGAGCGGCCAACCCCGCGACCGCGATAACGATGCCATTCCTTGTGATGACGACCCCGTCCCCGCCGTCGGCGGCCTCGTCGGCAGTCACGTCAGCGGTCGCCCCGCTCTCGTCTTCCCCGAGTGATGAGCCGTTCCCGTCCGGTTCGGCCGATTCACTCTCGCCGTCACGGACAGCCCGGACGAACGTCAGCAACTCCGAGCCACCGAGCAGGAACATCGGGATGCCAACCAGAACGACGAACCCGGTAGTTGTCCCCGCAAACTGGATGACGTAGCCAATGAGAGGGATGACGACCAGAGAGTGCCCGGTGAAAGGGGGCGTGAACGGCAGTTCCAGCACCTTTCCTCGCACGTCGGACGCAGCCGTGGGCGCAGCGTCGACGTTCTCATTACCGTCCCCCTTTGTGAAGAAGACGCGTTCCCCGTTCGATTCCTGTATGTCGACCACCCGGTGGGTCGTCGGGGGCGTCGCTGCGCCTCCACCGAACGTAATCACGTCGCCCGTTTCGACCTGCGAGGCCGGCACGTCGTCTACGAGTACCACGTCACCAGGCCCCATCGTGGGCTCCATGCTACCGCTCAAAACGACGTAACTCTGGTCGGCCCCGACGACCTGCGGAACGGCGAATACCACGAACGGGAGAACGACCGCGATGAGGAGCAGTATTCCAAGCCGGTGTAACATCTCCGTGCGCCTGAACGACCGGAAACGGTCTCCAAGTGTGATGTCTGTCATCGGTGGCAACGGCTCGTGATTTTGCCGCTCGCCGCGTCGATCTCGTATTTGTACGTCCAGCAGTATTCCGGGAAGGGGGCGTCATTACTCCGTGTAGGCTCGGCGTCAGGGAACGCCGAACTCTGCTGTTGGTACGTCTCGCCGGTACCGGCAGTGAGGCTCCCGTCAGATTGGACGGCGTCGAAGACGTCAAGCGCGGTCCCGTACTTGAGCGCGATGGCGTTGACCGACTCCGACGCGTTCCCCAGGTCGTACATCAGCGTCGTACCGCCGTCCGCCAGCGAGAACTCCAGTTCCGCCGTGTCGGCCGCATCGGTGCCGCCGAACGCAACCCAACTGACTTTCGACTCCCCAGAGGGACACCCACCGTTACACCTCCAGTCGGGGGCGACACGTTCGGGATTGGTAACGTGTCGGGCCTGAACCGCGTGGAAATCAAATCCAAAATCGACGACGGTCTCGTCGTTGACCGCCTCCGCGAGTTCCCACGTGACGACGATCTCCCACGGTTGGCCGGGCCGGAGCACTTCGTCGAGTCGACGGCCGGCTCCGAAGAACGCACGTGCCTCGCGGAGCGTCCCGTCGAAGAGCAACTCCGTATCGGTCCCGGTCTCTATTTCGAACGAGACGAGAACGCTCTGCTCGATCTCGGTACATCGAGGACAGTTCGTACGGAACCAGACGTACGCGGGATTCGCACCGTCGGGTGTGGCGACGGAAACGCGTCGTTGATACGTCGCACCGGGTTCCTGAAGCGTTCCGAGGTCGACTTCCGTGCTGTTGTCGTCCCAGGACACCAACAGGTCGAGTGAGCCGGCCGAAAAGACCGATTCGAAACGATCGTCGTCGTTGATCACGGCGACCGTCTCGGAACCGCCGGAGCCGATGACCCCCACGGTTCCCATCCCTAAGAGGAGGTTACGACGCGAGAGCCGTCGGCCGTCACCGGCGTCGCTCACGTGTCCCCGCCCCCGGTGGTAGTCGCGCCCCGCGTGATCCGAAAGCGGTTATCGGTGTTGCCGATGCGCGTCTCGGATTGTCCCCACCACGTCGGTGCCGCGTTTGCCATGTTACTCTATCCGTGTGCACATACCCACATTACAATGGCTTCATTTCGCCCCGCAGCGGCGGTAAACGGGGCATTAACTCCTCGACAGGGTCGTACACGGAACACCGGATACCGTTATCATAGGATTTGCGAGGCGAAAACCCACGGCTTCGGCCATCGGAGGAGGTCAGTCTCGCCTCCAGCCGGCTCCGCGGTACGTGTAGTGGGTGAGTTCGTCGGTCAGATCGAGTTCGTCTGCGAGTACGTCTGACGGTATAATCTATGCATGCCGCGCGGCCTTTCACTCCGCCCTCGGGCGGGTGCGGAGATCGCTGCGCGACTCACGAGGCGACGATCAGCCGTCAAGGATGTGTCCACGAGCCACATCTCATCATCAAACGCGGCGTGTTAGTTCGGTATAGTGTTATAATCTATTTATATAAAACAGCCGTTATTAATAATATTCACTCCGACCCCGAAAAAATATCGTGTTTGATAATAAAGTCAGGGAATCTGTTGTTCGAATAATTAAAAAGACAGTTGATATGAATACTACTATAAGTTATCAGTCCGTATGGAGTGATTTAGTGTGATGTTGGGGGAGTACAACGGAAAGCGTCGATTCCGAGCGTATCCGTACAGCTGCGACCGTGGCCACGGGATCACGGCCGGGAACATCACGATGCGCGTGTGCGGGTAAATGAGCGGTTATGACTGGGAAGACAAAAGAAAGTGCGCAACAGCGGCCACAGCCCGTGCCGAAGGATGAACTAACTGGTCCGGAGCCCCCACGGCTCGACGTGGTCTTCGGCACCCTACGGAACAAGCGCCGCAGGTGGGTTCTCAGGTACCTCGAGAACGAAGAGTCGGCAACGATCGGAGTGTTGGCCGAACACATCGCCGCCATCGAGAACGACATCTCTCAGCGCGAGGTCAACTCCAAACAGCGCAAACGGGTGTACGTCTCCCTGTACCAGTCTCACCTGTCGGCGCTAGACGAGGCGGGTGCCGTGTCATACGACCGCGACCGCGGTACCGTCGAACTGACGGCCGAGGCGGACGAGTTCTTAACCGTCCTCGATCACTGTCGCCAGGTCGAGTCCAGCTCGGCGTCCGCGACGCCGTTCTACCATCGCACGGAGACCGCACTTCTCGTAGCGGTGTCCGCTACTGCCTTTGTCTGGACTGTCGGCGGGAACGTCGTGTCGGCGGTGATAGGGGTCGTCGCCACCGTAGCAGTAATCAGCGTTGCCTTCATGCGAGTCCGTCGTTAGTTCCCAGCCGCACGCGAACGACGACTCGAACGTGAGCGTCCTGTCTTCCGAAAGACCGACTCGGACCGAGCTTTCCGTTTCACTCTTCGGGCGGAGAGATACACACCTCCGTCCCTCCTTCGACGGTCACGTGGCAGCCGCTGTAGTCGAATTCGAGACGGACGTCGGCCTGTCGGGAAACGAACAGCGCGTCTAACGCGTCAACGTCCAGCGTCTCTGATAACGGGGGGAGTTCCTCAATGTCGCATTCGAGTATGTCGATGATTCCCCGGGTGACTACGGAGCTCAGATTCTCCTCGGGGGAGCGAGAATACCGGTACCGGTCAAGATCGTCGTCTGACCGGTAATCTGGCTCGTCACTACGCATATTCCGAACCCAGTAGTTCGTTGTGCTGTGTTGACTGTGGCATTGTTTTAAATAGTCAGATGCGGATGATGGCTCTCTACCGTACCTACGGTTTATTACATAAGACCTTATCGGAGTGGGTATCCAGTGAGGCAGACGAGAAACCCCCGGACCCGAGTGTACGACGCAATGCGGGGTGTTGAGACCCAGAAGCTGGTCGGAGTTCAGTGTTCGTGCCCTCGGCAGTTTCGTGCGGTTTCACCGGAGAGCGCAACCGAAACGCTCCGCAACCAGTCCGAGACGTGTCGAACGATTGCGTGAGACGCTCGATGCGCTCGAAGTTGCTGAAACGAGACAAGTTCCCTGTCCAATGGGTGCGGGCACTGACCGGACGAGACGCGGTCGAAAATCGAACGATCCGGCTCACTGGGACGGCGACAGAGGAGGTCGTGTCCGTTACCGGTTACGTGTCGGTGGTAACTGAGAACCTCGCCGAGGTTCAGGCGGCCGTACCGGACGCCACGCCGTTTGTCTCCGGTTTGGACTGGTTACGCGGCGGGGATACGGCTGCAAGCGACACGGAGATTAGTCGGCTCCTTCTGATCGACCGCTCAACGGTTCCGGTAACTGCAACCGTCCCCGACTCAAAAGAGGGGCGGGCAATTTTGGGTAGAGGATTCGGAAACGGCGCTGTGCCTGCTCGCCGTTGCATGGCGCAGGGGCTCTAACCGTTCGTGACCGCCCCTCCTCGGTCTCAATGTCGTGATTTTCTAAGGGTCGAACCGTAAGTCGATCTCGTCTTCAAACCGCTGACCCTCGGACGCCGTCTCACCGATTAATTCGTCCATATATAAATCAAAACGACGTCGATTCGGCGTTAACCGGTGGATAACTATGCCCGATAGCACGAGTCGCTCACACGGAGCCCAGATCCGAGGAAGTCGGATGTCAGAACCCATGTTCAAAGAGCATCTCAGAGAGGCGTTAGACGAATCGGACCCCGTAGAGAAAAATTATCACATCCGGTCGGCGCTACAGTACGTCGTGTCACAAGAGGCGTCTGAGGCGACGCTCTCCCACGACTGAACTCGTGGGTTTCCTCGCCTACTGTGTATGGTCGACCGGGCACCGTCGGTGGTAATCTCCCCGCTTGCGACTCCTTCGGAACACGGCTGCTGTCCGCGACCGACACGTCACGCCCCGCTGTGACCCCCGGACCGACGGTCCCGTCGACTCCGTTCAACACGTCGCCGAGCCTCGCTCCCGCGTCGTCGGGTCGCCGACCGGACCGTGCGCATCGATCGGCTGTGCGACGCGCACGACGGTCACGGAGTCGACGTCGCCGTCGAGCCGGCCACAGAAGTACCGCGCGGCCGCCTCGTATCGGCGTTCGTCGGCGTAGCGGAGCCGGTGGCCGTACTGGTGCCAGACCGTCGTGGGGTACCGGTCGGCCGCGTCGGGCGGCGGCTCGAAGTCGACCGGCTCGCCGTCGACGGCGTCGATCGCGTCGCCGGACGCGAGTTCGGCCCGGACGACGTACCAGCTCGACGAGTCCGGCGGCTCCGGCGCGAAAAACGACCAGCTCACCTCGGTCAGCCCGCCGTCGCCTCCGCCTCCCGGCGCGTCGACGAGCCCGACGCCCGCGGCCTGCCACCCGACGAGTGCGGCGAGCGCGGCGACGAGCAGGACCGTCCGCGTCACGCGCACCGCCCGGCGGCCCCTCGGCCCGACGAGAGACGTCACCGACCCGGCGCGACCGCCCGCGTCCGGACCGTCGGCGACCGCCTCCGAGAGGATCGACGCGACCGCGTCGGCGGGCGGATCGACGACGGACTCGACGGCGTCCCAGACGCGCGGCGGGAGGTACAGACAGAGGATCGCGGCCATGACGAACGGGAACGCGCCGAGCCGCATCGTCGCGGCCATGCTCAGGTGCGCGCCGATACACGCGAGCGCCAGCCCGGCCCGGAGCCGGCCGACCGAGAGGACGAGCAGCGGGGAAGCGGTCAAGAGCGCGATCCAGACCCAGTTGACCGCCGTGAGGACCGCGGTCCACTCCGCGATAACCCGGCCGAGCCCGACCACGAACTCCTCGATCCGGTAGATGCGGGCCACCGCGGTGCCGACCATCCACGCGTCGCTCTGGTACTTCGTGAGCGCGTTCGCCGCGTAGATCGAGACGAACGCCAGGAGGACGACCGCGGTCCCGACCGAGCAGACGCGGCGCTCGACGGCGCGCAGAGCGGGAGTTCCCCGAAGCGCCGTGAGCGACCATCGCGCGTCGAGCGGGAGCGACAGCGACAGCGCCAGAAACGCGACGAGGACCGTGCTCCCCCCGTTGAGGGCGTACGGGTTTCGGGCGTACAGCGACGCGAGCAGGAGCGTCGACCCGGCGAGCGCGAGCCGCGTCCGGTGCCCGACGAGCAGGAGGCCGGCGAGCGCGACCCCGGCGAGCACCAGCGTCGTCTGGAACCACGCGGCTCCGGACAGCGCGTGAAGCGAGACGGCCTCGAGGGCGGGATACGTCGCCGCGAGCGTCTCGCGCGGGAGGACGCCGCTATCGGTATAAAAGGGGACGACTGCTGGCAGCCGGTAGACGAGCAGTTCGGCGAGGAGGACGAGGCCCAGCCCGATCCGGAACGCGCCGAGCGCCCGCGGGTCGATCCCGAGGAACGGCGCGATCCGCCCGCGGCGCGTCGCCCGAGTCGACTCGGACGGGGAGTCTCGGTCCGCACTCGGGCCGTCGCAAGCGTCGTCCGCGGTCCGAGGGGCGTCCGCTCCGGACGGTCGCTCGGGAGGGGTCGTCATCCGGTGTGAGACGTACGATCCGGCCTTCCCGGTAAGTGTCTTGCCGTCGACGACCCGACGGTGTTCGGACACGATTCGCACAGCGAGGCGGTACGATTTCAAACCGATCTCCCCCGGAGTGTTGTAAATGTGACCTTTGCGCGAACCACATATTTATACTGTACGCTGCTGTACTTGTTTTCGGTACCTAATGCACGGACGGCGACTTTCGACGTTGGAGGAGATCATCGTGCTGGCGGCCCCAGATAGCGACGATATGGTCGACAGAGTCACCTCGTGGGCAAACACACACGACATCGGTGTCACGACACTCGACGTCGGAACGCCGATCACCGACGAGCACGTCGACCGCACTCGGACGACACTGGGAGTTACCGTCGGTGGCGACGGCACGTTCCTCGAGGGGACTCGTGCATTTACGCCGTACCGGATCCCCCTGTTGGGGATCAACTCCGGCACGCTGGCGTTTCTCGCCCGCGTGAATCAGACGGACGTCGAGAACGCTTTGACAGAGACGTTCAGGGGGCGAGCCTCGATCAACGCCAGACAGCAGTACGAAGTCGTTTCCGACGATATCGATACGACGGGCATCAACGAGGTATTCCTCCGCAAACACCCGCCGGAGGAGCGATACGGCACGAAGGTCGGGTCGCTCCACGTGTTCGTCGACGACGAGTACATCGGACGATACTTCGGAAGCGGCCTCATCATCAGCACGCCGACCGGTAGCACCGGGCGAGCGTACTCGAACCACGGACCGATACACTACCCCAAAGACAACCGAACCCTACAGATCATTCCACACGAGACGATAAGCGCCGCCGTTGACCCCATCGTCGTGAGCTCCGACGCCGACGTGCGGATCGTCCTCGACGACGACTTTGACATCGACATCGACGGCGGACGGGAGTTCCGGCGGCTTGAGGCGGGGACCGTTGTCAACGTGACCGGGGCGGACCAACCCGCACAGGCCGTCAGAACGTCGTACGACGACCCGTTCATCACCGCACTGGTCGACAAGCTCGACTGGGGGCTCCGGGCGGTCGACGACGACGGACCGCGGTCTTCCCTGGCCGACGCGGCTCCCGACGAGCCAGCCAACTTCCGGACCGCGGCGGCACGGGTCGCGAGAGAGGCCGCCGAGTCGGCCGGCGAGCCGCTTCGCGAACTCCACGGCCAAGTCGAGAACGTCGAGTACAAGACCGACAAATCGGACATTGTCACCGAAGCCGACTACCAGGCCAACGACATCATCCGGACGGCGATCAACAGCGAGTTCCCCAACCACGCGGTGCAGTCCGAGGAAAACGACGACATCAGGCCGACCGACGGCTACGCGTGGCTGATCGACCCGCTCGACGGCACCGGTAACTTCGCTCACGGCAACCCGAACTACTCGATCTCGATCGCCTTGCTCGAGGACGGCGTCCCGATCGTCGGCGTGATATACGCGCCGGAGACGGACGAGATGTTCCACGCCGTTGCCGGGGGCGGTGCGTACCAGAACGGAAACCCGATCGAGACGACGACCCGGGACCGACTCGACGAGAGTATGCTCCTCTCGGGGTACGATCCCGACGGTGGGTTCCTCCAAGCGTTCTATCAGGAGACGCAGGGTGTTCGACGGCTCGGGAGCGCAGCCCTCCATCTCGCGTATGTCGCTGCCGGAAGCGCCGACGCACTGTGGGAGTACGACACTCAGCCGTGGGACGTCGCGGCCGGACTCTGTGTCCTCCGTGAGGTCGGCGGACGGGCGACAGACCAGCACGGTACTGATTACGAACTCGTGCTTGAGACCGACAAAACGGCGCGAACGCCGCTGCTCGCGAGCAACGGCCTGCTCCACGACCAACTGATCGAGAGTCTCGAATCGGCCGACGTGTCGTAACGGGGCAGTTCACGGAAGTCGGGACCGCACGAACGTGTCCGTCGGGGTATCCCGACCGAGTGGTGCGGCTGTTCGCCTCCGCGCGGAGCCGGCGTACCTGAACACCGCCCGTGACCCGCGCCACGGGCGGGCCGTCCGTCCCTTTCGCAGTCTTCAAGCCGGCGCGCCGTGAGGTGCCGGTCATGTCACGCACGGTCTGGGTCAAGGCTGACGGCGCGGTGGGCGACTGGGAGACGCGCAAGCGACGGGTCACGGCCGCCATCGAGGCCGGGGCGGACTGGGTGCTTGTCGACGAGCAGGACGTCGGGCGCGTCCGGGAGCTCGGCGACGTGAACGTGGCGGCGTTCCGCGCCGAAGCCGACGTGATAGACGACGCCGACGGCGACGCGGAGGCCGACGCGTACTTCGTAGGCAAGGACGGCGAGGGCGACGGCACGATCGCGCTTCCGGACGACCTCTCCGGCTCCGCCGACCTCACGACCGTTCGGCGTCGGGACGACCGCGCGCAGGGCGCGTACGTCCGCGTGCTCGGCACCGAGTACGAGCGCTTCGCGGAGGCGGCGGCCGCGGACGCCGCGTTCACGGTCGTCGTCGGCGAAGACTGGTCGATTATCCCCTTAGAGAACCTGATCGCGCGGGTCGGCGACGAGACGCACCTCGTCGCCGGCGCGACCACCGCAGACGAGGCCCGGACCGCCTTCGAGACGCTGGAGATCGGTGCCGACGGAGTGCTCATGGACGCGGACGACCCCGGAGCGATCCGCGGCGCGGTCGAGGCGCGCGACGCGGCCGACCGCGAGACGCTCGACCTCCGGCGCGCCGAGGTGACGGCGATCGAACAGACCGGGATGGCCGACCGGGTCTGTATCGACACCGGCTCGCTGATGGACGACTCGGAGGGAATGCTCGTCGGGTCGATGTCGCGCGGGCTCTTCTTCGTCCACGCGGAGACCGCGGAGTCGCCGTACGTCGAGTCGCGCCCGTTCCGCGTGAACGCGGGGGCGGTCCACGCGTACGTCCGCAACGCGGAGGGCGGGACGAACTACCTCGCGGAGCTGTCGAGCGGCGACGAGGTCCAGGTCGTCGACGTCGACGGCCACACCCGCGAGGTGATCGTCGGGCGCGTGAAAATCGAGAAGCGCCCGATGTTCCGGCTCCAAGCGGAGATCGAGACCGACGAGGGCACCGACCGGATCGAGACGCTCATCCAGAACGCCGAGACGGTGAAGGTAGCTACGAGCGAGGGACGGAAGGCCGTCACCGACGTCGAGCCCGGCGACGAGGCGCTCGTCTACTACGAGGACGTGGCGCGTCACTTCGGCGAGGCGGTCGAAGAGAGCATCATCGAGAAGTAGCGAGACCGAACGAAGTGAGGTCTCGTAGGCGAACGGCGAAGCCGTGAGCCGAGTGGCCGACCGCAGGGAGGCCACTTCCAAGCGAGCGGCCGACGGATCGCTGGTCGGGACGAACGTCGCCGAAGCCCCGGGCGCTCGGCCGTACGATACTGTTTCTGTGTTTGAGCTACCGATCGACGCGAACGTCGCCTGCGCCCGCCTCGCGCCTGCCCCTTCGAGTCCCGCCCCGCACCTCACGCCTCCCCAGCCTCGTCGGCGGCTCCCGCTGGTCGCCGCCGACTCCCTCGCGCGGCGCTCCTCGGCCGCGATGCGGCCTCTGAGGCGCGCGCCACCGCGTTTGGACCTCCAGACTCGCGTGAGGGTTTATAAGGAATCGCTGATTTGGTCGGGGAGGTTTATAAACCGTACAGCTCGCCGTACTTCTCGTCGACGTAGTCGAGGAAGGGGTCCGCGGAGAGCTCCGCGCCGGTCGCGCGCTCGACGAGCTCGTTCGTCTCGTAGCGGGAGCCGTGCCGGTGGACGGTCTCGCCGAGCCACTCGTGGAGGTCGCCGAACTCGCCGGCGGCGATTTGGTCGTCGAGGTCGTCGATGTCGCGGTCGGCGGCCGCGAACAGCTGGGCGGCCATCACGGAGCCGAGCGAGTAGGTCGGGAAGTAGCCGAA
>Ga0207414_1000840_pt1 | contig 12466 bp, 9 predicted proteins | sample PonA231FremontCA_2_FD_187269 | JGI IMG/M metagenome (GOLD analysis project Ga0207414, IMG submission 187269) | Marine sediment microbial community from Fremont, CA, USA - Pond A23 Sediment 1 (SPAdes) | ecosystem: Environmental > Aquatic > Marine > Unclassified | place: USA: Fremont, California... | reverse complement strand
CCCGAAGTAGATCGCAAACCCGGTGACGGCCGGCACGATGAGGAAGATGATGAGGCTGAGGCGCCAGTTGAGCACCACCATGAGCGCCACCGAGCCCACAAGCGAGAGCGACTGGGTCAGAAAATTGGGGAGCGCGTCCTTCACCGCGCTCCGCACCGAGCCTACGTCGTTGGTGAGACGCGAGGTGAGGTCGCCCGTCCGGCGGTCGGTAAAGAACCGCAGGCTCTGCCGGTGGAGGTGCCGGTACACCTTCTTGCGCAGGTCCGCGACCACGCGCTCGCCGGTCCACCCCAGCAGGTACTTGCCCCCAAAGGCCGCCGCGGAGCGGGCCAGGAAGAGGCCGATCAGCACCAGGGTGAGAAGGTCGAGCAGGGCCCGGTTCTCTTGCTGAAAGACTGCGTCTACGAGCTCGCGCAGGCCCAGCGGCACGACGAGCGCCACCGCCGCCCCCACCACGGTGAGCACCACGGCCCCGACGAGGCGGGCCCGGTAGGGCCACCCGAGGCGAAGGATGCGCCGGAGGGACGTCCACAGCCGCTCGGGGCGGAGCGACGGCTCTTCGGACGTGGACTCGGACTCCGGCATGGGCGATGCGGACGGCGTTTTGATCGTACGTATCGGACTCAGTGAGTCAACCTTTTCTGCGACGGCAGGGATTCGCGGGGGGCGTTCTCGTTTGGGAAAAAGACGCCAAACCAGTTGCCTAGCGCCGCGAATGGAGGCAGGTCGGCGCCCTGACTCGTTTCCCCAAACGGCCCCTCGACTGTGAAGCTGTGCGCAACAACCACGGGGCGTGCGTGTGCAAAGGCCAGGCTCGTGTCCCCCGCCCACTACCGCCCCCCCATGCGCTTCCCTACGCCATTTGTCTTGCTTCTCCTCGCGGTCGGACTCCTCGGGGCCTGTGCCACCGCCGGCGGCGCCCTGTTCGACGACGGCCGCGGGTCGTACGTCCAGGAAAACGCGCTGTCGGGCAAAGACAGCGTCCACGTGATGGAGGGCCGCATCTACCGCGGCATGCCGATCGACCACGCGCTGGCGGCCCTGGGGCCGCCCGCCGGCCAAGACACGACGACGGCCGACGGCGAGACGCGCGTCGAGTACGTGTACCGGTCCCGCCCCAATGCCTTCGACCCCGGCAACGTCCCCCGGGCGTACGTCTACGCGGAGGAGCAGACAGTGACCGACTGGACGGGCCTCGACCGGATCCCCCGGTTCGACGCGTACTACGAGGGCGGGATGTAGGGGCACCTCCCCACCCGGCCTACCAGAACCGCAGCAGACTCACGCCGACGCTCAGGCCGGACGCGTCGAGCCGCTTGGTGAGGTCGAGGCGCAGGGTATCCTCAAGCAGGCCGTTGACCGAGAGGCCCACCTCGTGGTGAAATCCGTCCGCCCGTTGAACCGCCGTGCCGCGCCGTCGAAGCCGCTGCTCGGTGCCGTCGTCAATCCAGGTGCGCCCGTGGCCGCCGTGCAGGAGGAGCTCAATGTCCTGCTCGACCGGCGCCTGCCACCCAAGGAGCTCGAAGGGCACCGTGCGGAAGTTGTGCTCCCAGAACAGGGCCACGTGGTGCTCGCCCTGGTACGGGCGATCGTCGAGCGTGCGGAGCGCCCCGAACGGCGTGTAGGGCTGCGGGCTCGCCTCGATCACGCCGAAGCGCTGTAGGGGGAGGGCCCCGAACGACGCCCCGGCGTCGACCCGAAGATCCAACGCGTTGGGACGGAAGCGGCGCTGGAAGAAGGTTTCGATGCGGGCATCGGCCACCGCCTCCACTCGCGTGAAGTCGAAGTCGCTCGCCGCAAGCCCTGGATCGCTGTGCTCCACGGACCCCTGCAGGCGGTTGATCGGGAGAACGCCGAGCAGCCCGCCGTCGCCCAGCGTGGCGGTGAGCGCGACCGACCGCAACCAGCCGTCCCCCACCGCGGGGTTCACCGGCTGCGTGACGGAGCGGCCGAGGGCATTGTAGTCTGTGCTCTTCGCGACGGAGAAGTGGCGCTCGTTGCGAAGCCGGAGGGCGAGGCCCAGGTTGGGACTGGAGAAAGCGTGCCGGACGGACACGTGGAGGCGCTCATTGCCGAAGTAGTCGAAGTAGTCCGGCGCCCCTGCGAGCGTCCAGAGGCTGTTTGAGAGGCGTGCCCAGAGCGGGGCGATGCGGGAGCGGGCCCGGTAGCGCGGCTCGATGCCGTAGTGGTACCCGGCGGACAGGGTCGTATTGTCGCCCAATGGCAGGGTGGCGTCGCCCCCGTACGACCACTGCGTGGATCCCGACGGGCCGGTGTTGTAGCCGCCCCGCCCCGTGACGGCGAGCGGCCCGACGCCGAGGTCGAGTCGCAGGCCAACGTGCCCCCCCTCCACGCGGTTGAAGCGAAGAATCGGAAGCCCGCCCTCTACGTCGACGAACGAGGCAGTTGCCTCGTCGCCGGCCCCATCCGTCGTGTCGGACGCGGCCGTCTCGTCCGCGTCCCCTCCAAAGCTGATCCCTCCCTCCTCGACGAGACCGAGGTCTTGAAGCCATCCGTAGAGCCCGCCCGGATCGAATGCGTCCTGCACCGTATCGGTGCTGTCGATCTGCTCGTACGCCGTCTGCTCGTCCTGCGAGTACGGCACGAACGGGCCGCCCCCCAGCGAGTCGGGCTGGGCGCTGGAAAGGGCCGGAATGCCCACTGTGCTATCGGCACGCACCGCGACCTCGTCGGTCTCGCCGTCGGCGCCGTAGAGCGAATCGGGAAGCGGCTCGTTGATCTGATACTCGTTCAGGCGGCTGACCTGACGAATGCGAATGTCGGAGAGCGAAATAAGCGCGGACAACTGCACGTCTAGGTCGCGGCGGGCCCGGAAGTCGACGGGCAGCCAGTACGGCCCGCCGAAGTTGGAGAATTGCTGCTCGAAGGTGATATCGACCTCCTTTAGCACCCGCGACGTGCTCAGCGAGGGGGTGGGGCGGAGTTGGGCTTCGAGTAGGGCGTAGGCGCTGTCGAGCACCGTCACGGTGCCCCGGAACGTGGACGAGAGGCGATTGGCCGGCTCCACCTCGATGCGGAAGGCCTGCCGTCCGTCGATGGCGCGCGTGGTGTCGAGCGTAAAGTCGTAGTAGTCGAGCGCGTCCGGGTGGGTGACGCCGACCATCTGATTCCCGAAGACCCCGACGTTGTCCTCGTACAGGTTGAGGACCGTCGCGGCGGCGGGGAGGGCCGACTCGGCAATGCCCTGCAGGTTGGCGGTGCCGCGCTGGGAGCGCACCACCTCTCGGGTGCCCCGCTCCGCGTCCCAGAACGCGGTGGTCTGGCTTTCGGCCACGGCGACAATCGCCGTGTCATTGGCCAGCGTGAACCGGTTGTACGCCTCCACCGAATAGCGTTTGAGCGCCGGCCACCACGCCTGCTTGTTCTCAATCACGCGCCGCATGATGGTCTCGCCGGGGTTTCCGGAGCCCGTCACCTGGACCTCGTCCATCTGCACGGTCGAGGGCGCCAGGCGAAAGGTCTGCCGCGGCGGCGTGTCGGTAGTGATGCGGCGGCGGGCGGACTCGTAGCCGACGTAGCGCACGACGACGGTGGCCGGCAGGCTGTCGAGCGCCAGGGTGTACTGCCCGTCCACGTTCGTGATGGTGCCCTGGTACGTGTCCGCGATGCGGAGATTGGCCTGCGGCAGGGGATCCCCGGTCTCCGCGTCCACCACGCGTCCCTCCAGGAGGGCGGCGGTCGTGTCCTGCGCGTGGGCGGCGGCCGGGCCGACTGCCAGCGGGAGAAGGGGCAGTAGGACGAGGTAGAAAAGACGCAGGGCGGTGCGTCGGGCCATGGGTCAGCTCCAGGGATCGTCCACGGGAATCCAGTCGAGGGCAAGTGGGTCGCGTCGCCTATCCAATCGAGATGTCCGCGCCCGCCAGCGCCGGTTCCTCCACCGTTTCCTCGCGCTCCAGCTTTCCGTCGCGGAGGTGGATGACGCGGCGGGCGTGATGGGCGATGGCCTCCTCGTGGGTCACGAGCAGAATGGTATTGCCCTGCCGGTGGAGCCCCTCCAGGAGCTCCATGATCTCGTCGCCGGTCTCGGTGTCGAGGTTGCCGGTCGGCTCGTCGGCCAGCAGGAGCGCGGGGCGGTTCACGAGGGCCCGGGCCGTCGCCACGCGCTGGCGCTGCCCCCCCGACAGCTCGTTGGGGCGGTGGTCCAGGCGGTCGCCGAGCCCCACGCTGCGGAGCGCCTCCGCCGCCCGCTCGCGCCGGTCGCGCTTCGACATGCCGGCGTAGATGAGCGGCAGCTCGGCGTTGCGCAGGCAGTTGACGCGCGGCAGCAGGTTGAACGTCTGAAAGACGAACCCAATCTCGTGGTTGCGGATCTCCGCGAGCTCATCGTCGGAGAACGTGCTCACGTCCTCGCCCCGGAGGTGATAGGTGCCGCTCGTGGGCGTGTCGAGGCACCCGAGCATATTCATGAACGTCGACTTCCCCGAGCCGGAGGGCCCCATGACGGCCACGTAGTCGCCTTCTTCGATCGAGAGCGTGACGCCATCGAGCGCCCACACTTCCTGGCTCCCCATCATGTATCGCTTCTTCAGCCCGTTCACTTCGATGAGGGCCCGGTCCGACGCGTTGGTCGGGGCCCCGTTGGTGGCGAGTGCTTCCATGGCGGTTGCGGATGTGCTGTGAGCAAAACGGGTGCGCGGACGTCGTGTGTCCAGTCTCGGTCGCCCTCGGCTGTAAGGTCGGCCCCCCGGCGGGGCCATGCACCGGCCCTCGCCGGGCTCCTCCTACTGGGTCATGGCGATGGTTTCGCCCGACGGGCCGCCCTCGTCGCCGGTTTGGATCTTCATCCCGGGCTCCAGCTCGCGGCTGACGGCACTGTACGGCCCGGTGATGACCGTCTCGCCCCCCTCCAGGCCGGCCGTAATTTCCATGTACGTGTCGTCGGCGATGCCGGTGTTCACCTCCACCATCCGGGCCGAGTCGCCCGCCGCCACGAACACGACGCGGCGCAGGTCCTCCGCCGCCCCGTCGCCCTGTGCGGCCGCGCCGGACGCGTCGCCGGAACGCGTCTTGGCGAAGTCGCGCACGGTGACGGCCTGGATGGGCACGGCCACCGCCTCCTCCGCGGTCTCGGTGTAGATGTCGACCGCCCCACTCATGCCGGGGCGAATCACCGGCGAGCGTGCGCCCTCGCGCGGGACCTCGGGGCGCGCAATGGCGCCCTCATCGCCGCTCGTAAGCCCGGTGTTGGGGTTGTCGAGCACCCGGATCGTGACGGGGAAATTGGTCACCTCGTTCTGGCTTCCCTCGTTCTGGATGCGGGCCGAGTTGGCGATCTCCGTGACGGCCCCCTGGAAGGAACGGTCGGGGTGCGCGTCGAACTCGATCGTGGCGGAGTCCCGTGACGCGACGTTCACCACGTCGCCCTCGTTGACGTCCACCTCCAGCTCCATCTGCCCGAGCCGCGACACGCGCATCATTTCGGTTCCGGCCCGCTGCTGGGTCCCCACCACGCGCTCGCCCTCCTCCACTTCGAGCCGTGTGAGCGTGCCCGACATGGGGGCGTAGATGCGGGTCTTCTGGAGCTGCTCGCGGGCGTCCTGCAGGTCGGCCCGCGCGCTCTCGACCCGGAAGCGCGCCGCCCGCAGCTGCGCCACGGCCTGCTCGTACGTGGACTTGGCGTCCTCAAAGTCGCTCGCCGAGACGACCTCCTTCTCGTACAACTTCTTCTGTCGGTCGTAGGTGCGGCGGGCCTGCACCGAGTCGGCCTTGCGCTGGGCGAGGGTGGCCTTCGCCTCCGAGACGCCCGCCTCGGCCCGCTCCACGGCGGCCCGGTAATCGTCGGCCTTGAGGCGGGCGAGCAGGTCGCCCTGCTGCACCACGTCGCCCTCCTTCACGGGGAGCTCCACGATCTCCCCCGACACGTCGGGGCTGATCTCGACCTCCACCTCGGGCTGGGCGCGGCCGAAGGCCGTCACCACCTCGGTGATGGTGCGGCGCTCGGCCCGCTCCGACTCGACCTGCAGGCCGCGCTCACCGCCGCCAAACCACCCCAGTTGCCACCCGAGGCCCCCAGCAACGAGGAGGACGAGCAGCAGGCCGCCGCCCGCGTACAACATGCGATTCGAGGTGCTCTTCGAGGAGGCCATGGCTGAGAAAATCTCTGTTCTGTAGAGAGGCACGAAAAGGACGGTGGGGCTCTACGGCTCGGCCGGCGCGCCCAGGAGGGGCGCAGACGGGGAGAGCCGTCCCACATTGTAGTCGATCCGCTTCTGCTGGAAGAAGAGCTCGTATCGGGCCCGCACCTGCTGGCTGGCCGCATCGACGTAATCGCGAATCGCGTTCTGCAGCTCCACGATGTCGGCGGACCCGAGCTCGTAGCGCTCCTGGGCGGCCGTGCGGGCCCGCTCGGCGGCCCGGAGGCGCTTGTTCGCCGCCTCCAGCTGCTGCACCGCATTCCGGTAGTCGAGGTACGACTGCCGCACCTGCAGGGCAATCTCCTGGCGCTGGTCCTGGAGCGCATACTCGGCGTCCTGCGCCTGCACCTGGGCCTGCTCCACCTGGTTGCTGCGCTGGAGCCGGTCGAAGAGGGGAATGCTGATGGACAGCGAGAGGCCGCCGCCCCGGTTTACGTCGAGCTGGTTGGCGAAGTCGTCGCTCGCATTTCCCGCCACCCCCCTGCTCGACCAGTCCGTCCCGTAGCTTCCGCTCAGCGACAGGGTGGGGTAGTAGGCCGACCGCGCAGACCGGACGCCCTGTTCGGCCGCCCGCCGCTCGGCCTCCGCCACGCGCAGGTCCAGGCGCTTCCGGAACGCCTCGTCGATCAGGGCGGGCAGCTCCTGCCGGCTGGAGTCCAGGGTTGCCCCCTCCAAATCGGGCACGCGGAAGTCGTAGGCCTCCCGGGGGTTGAGCTGGAGGGTCTGGATGAGCCGGGTCTGGGTGACCTCCCGCTCCCGCTTCCCCTGCAGGAGCTGCTGCTCGGCATCGGCCAGGTCGGCCTCGGCGGTGAACAGGTCCGACTCGGGCCGGGAGCCCGCCTCCACGAACTGCTCAATCTGCCGGAGGCGCTGGCGCTGGGCCGCCACCTGCTCCCGCCGCACCCGCACGATCTCGCGGCTCTCGACCAGCGCAATGAACCGGTCCATCACGTCGAACACCACCTCCCGCCGCGTGCGCTTCAGGTTGGTCTGGTCCGCCCCCGCCTGCTCGCGGGCCCCCCGGAGGGAGGAAATGTTCTCGAACCCGTTGAAGAGCGTGATGCTCGACCGGCCGCTCAGGTTGAAAAAGTCCGTCGACTGCGTGGTGAAATCGCCCGTCACCTGACTAAAGTTGCGCCCCACGCGCCGCGTGACGTCCGAATCGATACTCAGATTGGGCGCAAAGTCCATCCACTCGGACCGCACCTGCACGTTGGACTGCCGGGCCTGGGCCTGGGCCCGCTTGATGTTGGTGTTCTGGTCGAGGGCGGTGCGCACCGCCTCGTCGAACGTGACCTGCGTGGTGTCTTGCGGCGGCTGCATCTGCGCGGTCGCCGGGGCGACCCCGAACGCGAGGAGGACGGCGAGGAGGCTCAGCCCAGCCGAGACGGGACGGAAGAGGGGAAGTCGTCGCATAGAAAATGTCGAGAATGAGGTAAGAACACGAAGGGTCGGCGCCGACCGCTACTCGTACCGGAGGGACTCGATGGGGTCGAGGCGGGCGGCCTTGTAGGCCGGGTAGCCGCCGAAGACGATGGCCAGCAGGGTGACGCCCCCCACGGCAATGGCCGCCCACATCCACGGGAAGGAGGGACTGATGTCCCAGTAGAGGGCCGCCAGGTTGCCGCCCAGCCCCCCCAGCACAATGCCGATCAGGCCCCCAATCTGGCACAGGATGATCGCCTCCAGCAGAAACTGGCCCAGGATGTTGCGCCACTTCGCCCCCACCGCCTTGCGGATGCCAATCTCTTTCGTTCGTTCGGTCACGGAGACGAGCATGATGTTCATGATGCCCACCCCGGCGGCCAGCAGGGAGATGAGCCCCACGAGCGCCCCGCCTGTCGTGAGCGTGCTCGTAAACTGCCCGAAGGTGCTGCGGAGAAAGTCGCTCGACTCGATGTTGAACGTGCTCGGGGCGCCGGGCGCCACCTGCCGAATGACCCGCAACTGGCTTCGCACCTCGTCTTCCGCGGCCGTCAGTTGGCGGGGCGAGGCGGCCCGGATGCGCGTGTCGTCCATGTTGCGGCCGCCGCTTCCGTACGCCCCCGCAAGGTGCGTGAGGGGGGCGTACACCCGCGTGTTCGGGCTCCGAAACAGCCCCGCCTTCTCGGCCAGGACCCCCACCACCTCCAGCCGCACCCGCCCGATTCGCACCTGCTGGCCGAGTGGGCTGACGGCCGGGAAGAGCACGTCGGCCACCTCCGACCCGAGAAGGGCCACCGGGCGCCCCCCCTGCACGTCCTGCTCCACGAAGGGGCGCCCCGCCCGCATCTCGTAGCCGAAGTTGGACAGGAACGCCTCGTCGGTGCCGTAGAGCGACACGTTCGGGTTCGTCTCCTGCCGGTCCGACTGGGCCTTGACCCCGCCGTCGTACCGCTCGCTCACGCTGACCGTCAGGTCGGTGCCCACCCGTTCCTTGAGGCGCAGCACCTGGTCGTGCGTGATGGGCGGATGGTAGCGCCCGGGCCCGTCGCCGCCCCCGTAGTCGTACCGCTCCACCGAGAACGTAGACGCCCCGAAGCCCTGGATCGAGCTCTTGAAGTACTGGTCGATCACGTCCACGGCCGTCACGGCGGCGATGACCGCGAAGACCCCGATGACGATGCCGAGCAGGGTGAGGGCGGAGCGCAATTTGTTGGCCCGGAGCGCCTGAAGCGCCTCCCGGATGGTCTCGAGTCCGCTCATGGAAACAGTGATCTCATTCGGAAAGTGCAGGGGCCCTGCCCAGCCGGCCCGCCCCCTGCAGCGCCGCAAGGGGGCCCGCACGGCACGGGCCGCTACTCGTATCGGAGCGCGTCGATGGGGTCGGCCGTGGCGGCCTGCCAGGCCGGCGCGATGCCGAACAGGATGCCCACCCCGACGCAGATGGCGAAGGCCAGGCCCACCGTCTGGGCCGGCAGGGAGGCGTTAAGCCCCAACGCGCTCACCCCCATCGTCCCGAGGGCGGAAAGCCCGAGCCCGAGCACGCCCCCGATCAGGCACACAATGACGGCCTCGACGAGAAACTGGAACAGAATGGTGCGCCGCTTCGCCCCCACCGCCTTGCGGATGCCGATTTCTTTCGTGCGCTCCCGCACCGACACGAACATGATGTTCATTACCCCGATGCCCCCGACCACCAGCGCGAGCCCGGTCAGGAACAGTCCCACCCCGTAGATGGCGATGCGCACGCTCGCGAAGCTGTCCATGACCTGCTGCTGGTCGTTGATCGCAAAATTGTTCTCCTCCCCCGGCCCCACCCCGCGGGCCGTCCGCACGATGCCGGTCAGTTCCTCCTCGGCCCGGCTCATCAGGGCCGAATTCCCGACCTTCGCCATGACGGTCACCCCCTCTCGGCGACTGACCCCGAAGACCTTGTCGTAGGTGCGAAACGGCATGAGAATGCGCTCGTCCGGCGAGCCGGGCCCCCCGAACATGCTTTCTCCCTTCTTTGTCTGCACCCCCACCACCGTGCAGGGGACCCCTCCCATCTTGACGTCTTTCCCGAGCGGGGTGATGGCCGGAAAGAGCTCCTCGGCAATGGTGGCCCCGATTACGCACACCTGCCGGCCCGCCCGTTCCTCGGCTTGGGTGTAGAACCGACCCTGGCTGAGTTCGACGTTTCGGATGCGCCCGTATTGGGGCGGCGACCCCATAACCTCGGCCTCCACCTCTCGCCCCCGGTAGGTCGTCTGTTGGTCCGTGTCGATCATCGGCGCCGCGGCCTCGGCAAAGCGCGAGCGCTCCTGGATGGTCTCGGCCAGGGCCGGCTGAATGGCGGGGCGATTGCGCAGCCGCCACCATTCGCGATCGGCGTTTTGCCCCCACGGAAACTGGTCCACGTACAGCACGTCCGTGCCGAGCTGCGAGAGGGCCTTCTCAAACTCCTGGTCGAGCCCGTTGATGACGGTCGCCATCAGCGTTACCGCCGCGATGCCGATGATGACGCCGAGCGTGGTGAGCGTCGACCGCATCTTGTTGGCCCAGATGGCCTGCCCGGCAATGCGGACCCCCTCCACGACTTCGAAGACAAAACGGCGCATGGGCTCTCGCAAGCGTTCAACAAGCACGAAACGGCATTTCCTCCTCTTTCTCGTCGGCTTTCTCCTCGGCCGCGCCCCCACCGGAAGGGGAGGAACGCCGCCTGGCGCACCGGTCGCGGGCTGCTCTCGTTATGGTGCCCCCTCTCCAACACCAACGCCCCCCGCGTGATGCCCCCCTATCGACGAATCGCCCGGTTCGCCCGACGAATCGAAGCCACCGACCGACGAGCCGCAGGCGCCCCCCGACCGGCCCGGACCGTCTGCCGGAACTGCTCGCGGCCGACCGCAAACTGCGCGTGCACGATCGGGCCGTCCCGGTCGATGGTTACGTCGTTGAGCACCCCCCGCAGGCCGTCGGTCTCCGCGTCGTCCCCGGACAGCCGGAGCGCCGCCATCACGCCCTTGGACACGTCCACGACGTTGGCGGCACTGGTCTCGTCCTGCATCGTGAGGTACGCCTCCCCCTCCATCGACTCGGCGCTCAGGGTGATCGAGACGGCCTGCTCGCGCACCTGACGCCGCAGTCGCTCGAACCGACTGTCGTCCGGGGCCTCGAAGGACGAGGGGGCGTCGATCCCCAGCGTGCGGTCGGCCCAGGCCCCAAGCATTCGCTGGAGCCCGGCCTCGTTGGGATCAGACGCCCGCTCTGTCGTGTCGCCCCGTCCCGCCGTGGAGTCGCGGAGTGCAGTCTGCAGGACGTCGCGTCCCACGAGCCACGCCGTGCTGCCGTGGCCCACCCGCTCTATGAGCGTCATATACGACTCGTTGCCCCGGAGGCCGGTCGCCGCGTTCCGGTGTCGGTCCACCATGGCCTCAACGCGCCCGGCGTCCGGGGCCGCGGCGATCACCCCGTCGCGCACAAATCCCATCGTGAGGGTGTCGGGGGCGGAGGCCTCGTCCGTCTGGGCCCCCGAGACGAGGTGGTAAACGGGGACCTCCCGGTAGGTCGTTGCGCGGCCCGCCTCCGGCACGCGGTCCAGGTACCGGTCCATCTGAGACGGCGTCAGGTCCGCAAACACCACCGCACTGAACGACTGGCCGCGGCCGCCGGCCCCGTATACTGCCTTCAGGTCCGTCTCCGGCGCCATGCCCGTCGCGTCCAGGAACGTACCCAGGCGGGTGCCTTCTGCCTGCTGGAGCTGCTCCTGCAGATCCATCTCCGTCCACCCCCCAAGCTGCCCGGTCGCCGCTTCCAGGTCGACCATGCCGGCGAAGCGGGGCGCCTCCGGCAGGAGGGCCGTTGCCTGCCGCGTCTGCGTGGGAATGCGGTCGGTGAGGCTCATGTAGGGCTCGCAGCCGGCGAGTCCCACGGCGGCGACGAGCAGGAGAAGCCCCCAGAGCGGTGGGCGGCGGGCAGTCATGGCGGCCGGGATCATTCAGGAGACAAGAGCGGCACGCAGGGCAGCGTCGTGCCGTGCGCCTCTCCCATATGCTTTTTGCCCGTCCGTGATGCCGGTCCTGCGACGAACCGGCCGTGTGGTGCGACGAATGCCCGAGCGGCGGCGATCGGTGGGGCCGCTCCTCGCATTCCGCCTCCGCCCCCCGGCCAGCTCCCTCCTGCATTCGGGCCGCCCGTTCCTCCGCGATGCGGGACGGGCGCCCCACGACGAGACTACGTCATGGTGATGTGCTTCCGGAGGCGGTCCTCCGAAATGGAAAGTTGGCCTTCGTCATTCACTTTCTCGTACAGCGTTTCGGAGCACACCCGGGTGCTCATCTCCTCGCACCAGCAGGCAAACTCGTACCCGACGGCCCCGTGGTCGTCCCCGAACGCCTCAAACTTGGCCGTCCGCAGGCTCTCCTCCGGCGACGTGCCGACGCCCCAGACGATGCCGGTCGTTCCGTCGAACGTGACCCAGTAGGCCGGCGTGGCGACGCGCTCAAACTCGTCGAGCTTCGCCCCGAAGGCCGCGCCTCCTCGTTCGACCTCTCTGAATTCCGCGCCGGAGGAATCCCAGACCAGGTCCTTGGGGGCCACTCGTCCGTCCGTCTTTTCGACGTATCCGTTGGGGAGGCGCTCGGAGTGCGTGGCGTGGGAATCGGGCATGGCGTGTGCGGTTGACCTGAGCGGAACGGTGTGCGGTGCGAGCGGGCATCACAGAATTGTGCCCCGCTTAGGGCTGCACCGCCGGCCTTCGCTGGTGATTCGCCCCGAACGGCCCGTCCGCCTGCAGGCGCCCCTTTCCCACTACTTCGTTACGAGCCCACTACTTCGTTACGAGGACCGTGGCCCCTCGGGGGCCTCAGCCGCCCGCCAGGAACTTCTGCTCCAGATCCCGAAGCTCACCG
>Ga0207414_1000838_pt1 | contig 12480 bp, 10 predicted proteins | sample PonA231FremontCA_2_FD_187269 | JGI IMG/M metagenome (GOLD analysis project Ga0207414, IMG submission 187269) | Marine sediment microbial community from Fremont, CA, USA - Pond A23 Sediment 1 (SPAdes) | ecosystem: Environmental > Aquatic > Marine > Unclassified | place: USA: Fremont, California... | reverse complement strand
TGTTTATTCAACAAGTTGAGTACCTTTTCATCATTCGTTGTGGCCGCAAGGGCATGGGAGTTAATATGAAAGTAGTTGTTCTCGCCACTTCGTGGTCGAGATTTCCAAGCTCATAAGCTATTGAGTTTTTGAGCAAGAAAAAAGAGATTATGAGTCGTAACTTCTTAATTGCTTTTTGCTTAACAGCTTAATAACTCGGCAATAACGTGCTTACCTAAGAATAAGAGTTGAAAGCCTGTTATTCAAGAATTTAGGGATCTTTCATCCTCGAGTTTTCAATTGGTTGGAAAGTTCGGTATAATTACAAATATCTAGATTTTGTCTGATACAATTTGCGGTGTGAGAAAATGGCACTGGAAAAAGAACTGAAATTCCCCTGTAGGGATGCCTCCCTGATAAGGCAAGGACTGACTCGGGAAAATGCACTGTTTTTGGACAGTTATTTCGAAGCTAACCAGGTCTTTGATACCCCTGACCGTAAATTGAAGCAAGAGGATATACTTTTGCGGCTTAGGGAGGCGAATAAAAATGTCCTTTGCCTGAAGAGGCCTCCTGGCGGGAACCATTGTTCTGAGGTAAAGGTTTGGGAGGAATTTGAAACAGATTTGCAATCCCCTGAACAGATGAGGAACATCTTGTACGGCCTGGGTTATGTAACTGCTTTCTGTTACGACAAGTTCAGGGAAAAGTGGTCCCTGGGAGGTTGTAAAGTGTGCCTGGATTTAGTACCATTTGATAAATTCGTGGAGGTCGAAGGGGAGCTTGAAGATATAGAGAAGTGTGCAAGGCTTTTGGGTTTGGATATGGAAACTGCTTCCACAAAGACCTATCAGCAATTGAATAGGGAATATCGGCTCAATAATGGGCTTTCCGAGAGTGATTCCTTTGTCTTCCAGGAACCGGAGAGGTCAAAATTGATTGAAAAAGGTGGTTTTTTTTGATATTCTTCAAGAGTATAATAAAAATGGACAAGCCCTTTACAGATTACATATAAAGTTTATATTAATTATAGAAATTAATTCTCAAACAAGTTTGGGGGGTGTAAAAAACAATGATTTTGTAGGGGTAAAAAATGAGTATACCTTTGGAACGACCGGATATAGAAGAAGAAACCCAAAGCGAGACAGAAGTAAAAGAACCGCCAAAATATAAGGTTTTATTGCACAATGACGATTACACAACCATGGAGTTCGTTGTCCATGTATTAAAGACTGTATTCAATAAACAGGAAGAAGAGGCTATTCAAATAATGTTGAGTGTACATAGAAACGGCAGCGGAGTGTGTGGAATATACACGGCTGAAGTTGCTGAAACCAAGGTGGCCAGGGTAAGCCATCTGGCCAAGAATGAAGGTTATCCTTTAAAATGTACGATGGAAGAGGTATGATATGTTAAGTAAAGATTTGGAGAAAATATTCGCTTTAGCAGTGAGAGAAGTCAGAGCAAGACACCATGAGTTCTTGACATTGGAACATGTATTATATTCGTTTTTGCTTGATAACAAAGGTAAGACACTGCTATATAACTGCGGATTGGATATTAAGCGTTTAAGGAATCAATTGGAAAGGTATTTTATTGAGCACTTGGAGGTCTATCCACAGGGACAGACAAAGGAGGTGATTCAGACACTTAGTGTACAGAGGGTCCTGCAGAGGGCTATTGTGCATGTGCAATCCGCGGAGAAGGAAAAAGTGGACCTGGGAGACTTTTTGGCTTCAGTGATGGAGGAGGAAGACTCCTACGCCGTGTACTACCTAAAATCCCAGGGAATAGAAAGGTTGGATATACTGGAGTATATCTCCCACGGAAGTAACGAGGAACAGCAGGAATCCTGCGGAAGCTGTCAGACTGACAAGAATTCCTACTTGCAAAAATATACCCAGAATCTAGTGGAAAAGGCGGAGTCCGGTGAAATCGATCCGTTAATAGGCAGGAGCTACGAACTGGAGAGGACCGTACAGATCCTGTCCAGGAGAAGAAAGAACAACCCCTTGTACGTGGGTGATCCCGGAGTTGGAAAGACTGCTTTGGCAGAGGGACTGGCCCTGAAGATTGCTACAGGCGATGTTCCGGAGCCATTTTTGGAGACCCAGATATATGCACTGGATATGGGATCCCTGTTGGCAGGCACGAAATTCAGGGGTGATTTCGAATCCAGGTTAAAGGGTATAATCAATGAATTAAAGAAAATCAGATCGCAGGCAATACTGTTTATAGATGAAATCCATACCGTGGTAGGTGCCGGAGCTACCAGCGGCGGTTCAATGGATGCCTCCAATATACTCAAGCCGGTATTGGCATCCGGGGAAATACGCTGCATAGGCTCCACCACCTATGAAGAGTACAAGAATCTGTTTGAAAAGGACCGGGCGTTGTCCAGGCGCTTTCAAAAGATAGAAGTCCCTGAGCCCAGCGAGGAAGACAGTATTGCGATATTGGAGGGTTTGAAGCCCTATTACGAGAACCACCACGGTGTGCATTACACCCGTTCTGCATTGAAAGCTGCTGTTGATCTGACCTCCAGGCACTTGCCTGACCGCTATCTCCCGGATAAGGCCATAGATGTGGTGGATGAGAGCGGGGCATTGCTCAGCCTTAAACAGGACAAGAAGAAGAAAAAGCAGATAACTCCCAAGGACATGGAAAATGTGGTGGCCGGAATAGCCAAGATCCCGGCAGGAAGAGTGAGCACTTCTGACAAGGATAAGCTCCATAATCTGGAAGATCAGCTCATGCAGGTCATATACGGTCAGGATCAGGCAGTAAGCCAAATGACCAAGGCTATCAAGAGGTCCAGGGCAGGTCTAAGGGAAGAGAACAAACCCGTGGGCAACTTCCTGATGGTGGGCCCCACCGGAGTGGGTAAAACGGAACTGTCCAAGCAACTGGCGGAAAAATTGGGAGTGCACTTTTTGCGCTACGATATGAGCGAATACGTGGAACAGCATGCAGTAGCAAGATTGATAGGCGCACCTCCCGGGTATGTCGGTTTTGACCAGGGAGGTCTGCTGACCGAGAATATAAGGAAACATCCCTATTCCGTGCTCCTCTTGGACGAGATAGAAAAGGCACATCCGGATCTGTTCAATATCCTGCTGCAGGTGATGGACTATGCTACACTTACTGACAATAGCGGACGCAAGGCTGACTTTAGACACGTTATTATCCTGATGACTTCCAACATAGGTGCCAGGGAGATGAGTAGCCAGAGCATCGGGTTCGGAAAGGAGCAGATAGAAGAGAGGTCTGCCAAGGGCGTAAAGGCGGCGGAAAAGAATTTTTCCCCGGAATTCAGGAACAGGCTGGACGGTATTGTCCCATTCCAGAGCCTGAGTGAAGAGTTGATGGTAAAGATAGTCGAGAAAAGCATTGACGAATTGAATCAGCAGTTGAAAGAGAAAAAGGTCAAGGTGGAACTGAACGAATCTGCCAAGGCCTTATTGGCGCACAAGGGATACGATCCTGACTACGGCGCCAGGCCACTGGCAAGAGTGGTACAGTCTGAACTGAAAGACAAGTTGGTGGACGAACTCTTGTTTGGCAAACTGCAAAAGGGTGGAAATGTCCTCGTGGACAGCAAGCAAAAAGAGGGTTCGGAGACTGAGGAAGAATTGGTGTTCGAGTTCGAGGATAAGCAGAAATAGAGTGGCGGTACTTTCTTGCAGCTTTGTTACAATACTTTCACTTGCTGCATTTGTTCGGTAGAACCGGAGAAACGTCGAGAAGTTTGCAAACTGCTACAGACAAGATTAAAACAAATATAAAGGCCCTGTGTTGGGATGTAATTCCACACAGGGCCTTTTCTTATTTAAGTCCCTGCAACAGTGCCTTTATGTTGGGCCCCAGCATATCGTGGTTGTACCCGCCTTCCAGAACGGCAAAGATTTTGTCCGGACAAGAGTTCAGGGAGAATTCTTTTATCATTTTTCCGATCTCCTGGTAGTCTTGTGTTGACAATATTCCTCCCCAATCATCCAGATGGCGGTCAAATCCAGCAGAAATGCCGATGATGTCGCAACTGTCCTGTTGCTCCAGAGTCTTTTCCAGGTCCTCCAGGGTGCCCATATGGTAATAACTGACCCGCTCATCCTGCTTGAACATACCGTTGGTACCGTCCCCGAAATGCAGGTCGAAATCGATTATCAAAGCATTGTCAATCTTGTTTTCATTCTTTAATTTTTCTATTGCCACTGCAATGTTGTTGAACCAGCAAAATCCCCAGCAGGAATTCTTGCTGGCATGATGTCCCGGTGGCCTGATCAGGCCGAAGGCGGGTTCCTTGGCCAGGGCTAGTTCCGATGCCTTGATAGCCCCGCCCGCTGCAAGCAGGGAGAGTTCAAACAGTTGCTTCTTTTGTTTGATCCTGTCTATATGCGCGTCTGTGTGCATAAGTTGTATATCCTGCTCTGAGGCATAATCCGGTTCCACGAATTCATACTCCGGCTTTAGCACCTCGTAAGCCCTGTCCAGTCTACCCTGGGTGGCAGCCGGATCCGCACTGTATACTTCCCTGTATCTTTCGTGAAAGACTATCTTCATAAGCTTACCTCCTCAAAATTTGGGCATGGTTATTATCCTGGGATTGGATTCCTGGATAGAATAATAAACCATATCCAGTAATTTTTCAAAGATCTGAGCAAAAGTTCGCTTGCTAGTCAACGTCATTTCCCGGGGTCTTGCCGGTTTGTTCCAAGTCTTGCTTGAGCTTTTGCATTTACTGAAAATTTACAGGCTTATTCAAGTATAGGTTGAAAGTTTTCAAGTTATACTTGAATATATTCAAAGCAAAACAAACCGCAATTGTGATGGGTTTATTTATCATACTGAAAGAAAAAAGGATTTTTTAAAAAAAGAAGTGGCACGCAATTTGTAGGGAGTAATTTTGTTAAATAGGAATTTCAGCAGGGAGTCAAAGGGAGAATTGTGCAAAAAGCACATTACAGGCTTGTCTGCATAAGTCGTGAGCGGAGACCGCGATAGTTCTATGGAGGTCGAAAAGAATAATTGCGTCTTCAAGCCCGGGATCACAAACGGTTGCATGAAGTGTTGGAGGATAACTTTGTTGTTGCCAGTAAGTTGTTGAATTAAAAACAGCAACTGAATTGAGGAAATTATTGCGGATCTAGTTTAAATCAAGCGGATTTTAATTTAGGATCTTATATAAAACAAGGGGATTAAAATGAAATCATTAATCGTGGAGGATGAATTTAGTGCAAGGACTTTTCTACAGGAAGTTTTAGGCAGGTATGGGCCTGCGCACGTTGCAGTGAACGGTAAGGAGGCGGTTGATGCAGTACAATCGTCATTGGAGGCCGGAGAAAAGTACGACTTGATTTGTCTGGATATTATGATGCCGGAAATGGACGGGCAAGTGGCATTGAAGAATATTCGGGACATGGAGGAGGCTAGAGGGCTAACTTCCACCAAGGGTGCAAAGATTATCATGACCACTGCTCTGGACGATATGAAAAATGCGGTTTCAGCCTATTGGAACCTGTGCGATACCTATTTGGTCAAACCAATAGATTGGGACAATATGGTTTCTGAATTGCAGAAATTGGGCTTGATTGAGCAATAAAAATCCAATTTGGACCGGCTGTCCGAGATTGATTTTTGCCTGGGATTTGTAAAAGGAGAATTATGCAGGATACCGGAAGCAGGGATGTAAATGTTAAATCAGTAGCAGATAACAGTGGTGGGAGTGTGTTCTCGGAATGGGAAAACAAACTGGATTCCTTGAGCAGGGGATTGTCAGATGTGATCTCCGGACGGGAAAACAAGTTCCTGGAGATAAGCAGCGGTATACAGGACGTATCCAGCCGCGCAAAGCAGCTTTCCGCACTGTCCTCGGATTTGGCCAACAAAGTATCCGGGGAGGGGTTCGGAGGTTCAGTAAATGAATTGTCCGCCAAGTTGGAAGAAATGAATGAGATGAGCAAGAGGGTGGACCCGGAAAAAGGTTCCAAAAGATTGCAGGAACTTGCAGGATCCATAAATGGCCTGATGGAATACATGCAGAGGTTTAGGCCTATAATTCGCAGGCTCAAGGTCCTGGCTATCTCCACCAGGATAGAAAGTGCCCGTTTGGGAAGCGAAGGAAAGGGATTCGAAACCCTGGCCAATGATGTGGAGAAGTTGTCTGTAAAGACCGGGGAGTATTCCCAGAGAGTATGGAAGAAAATAACTGAGCTTCGCAAAATGGTGGATTCCGCCAAGGTTGGTGGCGGAACGGATTTGGGCAGCATATTTGAGGATATACGCTCTACTTTTGACAACTTGAGCGCAATGCAGGACAACTCCAGGCAAGTCACGGAATTCGTAACCGGACAAACCGAAGATATTGCCGGCAGTATAGGAGAAGTGGTCTCCTCAATACAGTTCCACGACATTACCAGACAACAGGTGGAACACGTAGCAGAGATTTTGCAGGAGATGGTGGGATATTTGAAGGAACACGAGGCCAATCCTGAAAACACGGAAGATACCGATGTGTTTGCAGCTTGGGTGGGAGAGGTGAGTGAACTCCAGGCCTCGCAACTGCAAGCTGCGAGTAGTGGATTCAATAGTGCATTGGGAAGAATCCGGGACAGTTTGATAGATATAACTTCGCGCATTGAAGACCTGGAAAAAAAGATGCAGGATTTTTCCCGGGATGAAAGCGGACAGTCGGTGCTGTTGCAGTTAAAGAACAAGATCCAGGGATTTTTGGGTCATTTGCAGCAAGGCGGGAGCGAGTTGGAAAAAGTGATGCAGATCATGAGCTCGGTGGCCAATACAGTGGGAGAAATGGGTGATTTTGTCCGGGAAGTTGAGGAAGTAGGTGAGGAGATGGAACTTATTGCCTTGAATGCAAGTGTCAAAGCGGCACATACAGGGGAAGATGGTTTGGCAATGGGGGTTTTGGCTGAAGATACCCGTAAACTCTCGGTGGAAGCTGGAGACAATACTTCCCAGGTGGCAAAAGGATTGGAAGAAATGTCTTCCAGTTCCGAGGAGTTAAAAGCCAACATCCGGGAAAGTACCGAATTCTCCGAGCAAAACAAAGAGACAGCTTCCCGCGTTTCCGAAATCGTGGAGAAGTTGGATCAAGTTAATCAGGAAGTCTCTTCATTGTTTATCGATGTTCGGGAAAGGGCGCAGTCACTCCGGGGTTATTTGGAAAAACTGGCGGAGACCCGGCAATTGGAGAGCGAAGTGACCGGGGATCTGGAGCGGGTAAGGAAAGATCTATTGGAAATCAAGGATCAGGCCAGGGAAATGGCGCCTAGCGTGGACAAGCAGGCACTTTCGGACAGGCTGCAGGATATATTGAACAGGTATACCATGGAGACGGAAAGGTTGGTGCACAAGTCTTTTTCCGGAGAACAGGACGAAGGCACTTCGGATCAGCTCCAAGACGAGGATGATGGCGATTCCCAGGAATTCGGGGATAATGTGGAGTTGTTTTGAGTTTCCTTCCAGGTACAAAACCTGAAAGATATGGTCCGGAATATGCAAGTATAACATGAAAAAGTTTTAGAGTTTTAAGGTGTTAAGGTTTTAAGTAAGAAAAAGAACCAAAAGCCCGTTTATTCTACAAGTTGAGAACCTTTTCATGCTTCGTTGTGCACGTTAGGGCATGGGGGTTAACATGAAAAGTTTTAGAGTTTTAAGGTTTCAAGTAAGAAAAAGAACTAATTGGCTGTTTATTCTACAAGTTGAGCACTTTTTCTCGCTACAAAAGTGTTTGTTGACGAGATTGCCCATGCTTCGTTGTGCCCGTGAGGGCATGGGAGTTAACAGGTAGGACCTGGAATTACTTAATTTTTTATCTTGTTGATATAACTTCGAAAATTGGAATCAAAATTGAAGAATTTTTATCGCTTGGCTTGGAGTTTCGCTGTAGAGTTATGAGTTTGCAAATAATAATTAAAAGGAAGATTAATTTATGAGTGACTCCTATCAGGACCAGATGAAATCCGCTTTTCTCGAGGAGGCCGGGGACTTGTTGCCGGCATTGGAAAATGCCCTGCTGGAGATGGAAGAATCTCCGGGCGATGAAGAGTTAGTAAACAAGGCATTCAGAAGCCTGCACACTATAAAGGGCTCCGGATCCATGGCCGGATTGACGGAAATATCTGAGTTTACGCACCAAGTGGAAACAGTGTTCGATTTGGTCAGAAACAAGGAGTTGGAACCGGAGAAGCAAATCCTGGATCTGGGTCTTTCTGCAAAGGATATGATCGAAAACATGCTACACGATCCGGATTCTGTAGATAAAGACCGTAAGTCCAAGATCATGGAATGGGTTCAAACTCTTATCTCCAGTACCAAGCCAGACTCCGCGCAGTCGGGTATTAGTTCCAATTCCGACGAGGCAGATGAGATTTCCTCGGAGGAAGGGCAGAACGCGACCTACAGGATACGCTTCAAGCCTCCTGAACATTTGTTCATGAGCGGCGGGGACCCGTTGAATTTATTGCAGGAGTTGGAGGAATTGGGGGACACCAGGGTTATCGCCCATACCGAAGACCTGCCGGATCTGGAGGAGATTAACGCGGAAAGCTGTTATATATGGTGGGATATAATCCTGGATACTGATCAGGGAATGGATGCGATTCAAGATGTGTTTATCTTTGTAGAGGATGAAAGTGAACTCACCATCCAGGTTATTGATCAGGAAGATCTGGTTGAGGACCAGGAGGATACCTATAAGCGACTGGGAGAGATACTGGTGGAACGCGGCGATGTGAGCGAGGATGAAATAAACAGGGTGCTAAGTGAGCAGCGTCCGCTGGGGGAACTTTTGTCCCGGGATGGTGCTGTGAGTGAACAGGCAGTGCAGTCCGCTCTTGTGGAGCAGAATACGGTCAGGGAAAAACGTAGTGAAAAAAAGGAGAAGGATGCAGGATCCAGTCTGCGGGTGGCAGCCTCCAAGCTGGATCAATTGGTTGATTTGGTGGGAGAGTTGGTAATTGCCCAGGCCAGGCTCAGCCAGAAGGTGGGTGAAAAGGAAGATCCCGAACTCACCGAGATAGCAGAGGAAGTGGAAAGACTGAGCGGGGAGCTCCGGGATAACACCCTTGGACTCAGGATGCTGCCGATTGGATCCTCGTTTGGCCGCTTCAGGAGAGTGGTCCGGGACTTGGCCCGCGACAAGGGAAAGGAAGTGAATCTGGTCACACACGGAGCAGATACTGAACTGGACAAGACTGTAATAGAACAGCTTACCGATCCCTTGGTACATTTGCTTAGAAACAGCATAGACCACGGTATTGAAAGCCCGGAAGCAAGGGAGGCTGCAGGAAAGCCCTCCCAGGGGACAGTATCCTTCCAGGCCTCCCAGTCCGGAGGGAATGTAATTATAAGTATAAAGGACGATGGACAGGGATTGGATCCGGAAAAGCTCCGCGAGAAGGGTGTAGAGCGTGGGTTGATCTCCGAGGAGGCTGATTGTTCGGAAAAGGACTTGTTCAGCCTGATATTCACTCCCGGATTTTCCACTGCGCAGGAAGTGAGCGATGTCTCCGGCCGGGGAGTGGGCATGGACGTGATCAAGAGGAATATCGACGCACTGCAGGGGAGTATAGATATAGACAGCAAAAAGGGAGAAGGTACGAGCATCAACCTGAAGATTCCCCTGACCATGGCTATCTTGGATGGCTTGTTGGTGAAGATAGGCGATGTGCATTTTGTGGTTCCCCTTTCTGCAGTGGATGAATGTATGGAACTTAGCAGGGAAGATGCGCAAAAGAACGGAAAAAGGAATATAGTGGACTTAAGGGGCGAATTTGTGCCCTATGTGTACCTGCGGGAACATTTCGAGATGCGGGATACCCCCCCGGAGATAGAACAGATGATAATTTCGGATGTCGAGGGGGCACGCATGGGTTTTGTAGTGGATCATATACTGGGGGAGCAGCAGACTGTGATCAAGAAACTGGGCAAGGTCTTCCGCGAGGCCAGTGAATTTTCCGGTGCCACTATACTGGGGGACGGTACGGTGGCACTGATCCTGGATATTTCCAAGTTGGCGGATCTGGTCAAACAGGCTAGTTAGTGCTTGGACGAAAATTCACCCATCTACATCAAAGCTTCAAAATTTTGAAATCCTCATGTATTAATATACACTGCGGTTTTAAAATTTTTCACTCCTTGTAACTGGGCAAATTTACGTCCAATCACGGTCTTTGGTCAGGCACTAGTTAGTTCCCATCCGGAAATTCTTAATCTCCGGATACGGAAATAGCATGTTTTCAATTCGGAAAAGGGCAATTTCCGGATGAAAACTTATATGTTGTAAGTAGTAAGTGGTAAAATAGGTGGGAGAAAAAAGTGGCGTTTACGTATTTTTTCCGGGACAGGCAAACTCTGGAGGTGATCAGGGATTTTGCCCTGCCCAAACTGCGGAGCAGAAGATATATACATATCTGGGATGCAGGTTGTGCCATGGGACCGGAACCCTACTCCCTGGCAATAACCCTGTGCGAGAACATGGGAAGCATGCTGTTCAGGAATTTGAGGATTCACGCCACTGACGTGGATGAAAGCAATCAGTTCCAGGAGATTATCAGGGAGGGTAAATACAGGTATGATCAGATCAAGAGTGTCCCAAAGCATGTGTTTGAACGCTATTTTGAAACTAACGGAGACGAAGGCAACGTCCGGATAAAAAAGGAAATCCGTGACAGCGTGGTCTTTACCAGGCACGATCTGTTAAGCCTGGAGCCGGTCCGCAAGAACCTTTCCCTGATCATGTGCAAGAACGTACTCTTGCACTTTCAGCCCGAACAACGCATTGAAGTGATTAAGATGTTTCATCATTCCCTGCACGACGAGGGCTATTTCGTTACCGAGCAGACTCAGCAATTGCCGCAAGAAGTAGAGCATTTGTTCGAGCCTGTTGTCTCCCATGTCAAGCTATACAAGAAAAAGGCACATTGCTGATCTGAGCATCTGCCTTGGTGAGCAAGGCAGAGCTGACAGTCGGTTCAGCTAGCATCAAACTCTCATCCCCGACAATTTCCGATTTTACTTGCCAGCAAAGTGTTTTTCTATTATCTTAGAGTCTGTCATAGAGCAGTTATTTAATGGTCGGTTGTAAAGTAGGAGGTTCTTTTGGCGTTGAACCCGGGAAGGTTGCAATGAAAGTGATCAATCTAAATGCCAGGACTTCTATTTATACTTGCAATGCCTATTGCCTGTTGGGAGACTGGAATGCCCTCTCGGACGTGAATACGATCATCGACCCGGGCAGGGACCCGGAAGTTGTCCAGGAGCTGCAAGAACTGAATACCGGGGTGGGTAAAAAGCGAGTGGAACAGGTGATTGTCACCCACAATCACTATGACCATACCAGTATGCTGCAAGAAGTAGTCAAGATGTTCAAACCCAAGGTTATGGCGTTTTCCCCTTTTGTTTACTGCGAGGACCGCTGTTTATACGACCGGGAGATTATCCGGTGCGCGGACCGGGAATGCGAGGTCATTCATATTCCAGGACATTCCCAGGATTCTATCTGTATCTATTGTCCCGGGGAAAAGGTGCTCTTTTCAGGAGACACCCCCTTGTTTATTCGACAGCCGGGGTCCAGTTATTCACAGGGCTTTCTTGATGCCCTGCATTATTTGACACAGAAGGATGTAGGGATCATCTATCCCGGACATGGTAAACCTATCAAAAATAAATGCAATCAAATGATTAGCGACTCCTATTTGAATGCTATCAAGCATTGAGAAAATTTTTTCTGGGAAAGAGGCTTGCGTTGTCAAGTTTTGCTTGAAAGTTGTCAAATTTTATTTGAAAAGCAGAAATGGATACTAGCATTAACACCAGAAAAGGCATTACAAATTATATAAACGACTTGATTTATGCCCACAAGTACGACTGGGTCCATTTGAAGCAGGGAGAATTCTTTGTCTCGGATGGTTCTCCAGTAGTGGTAAGTACGGTACTGGGGTCCTGTGTCGCGGTTACAATGCACCATCCCAAAACCGGTACAGGGGCGATAACTCACGGTTTCCTGCCTGATTCGAGACAGCAGCCAAGCAAGGGTTTGCAGGATCCGGGGCGATTCGTGGACAGCAGTACCGAGTTTATATACAGGGAAATGCTTAAATTGGGGGCTAAAACAGATGAAATCGAGGTAAAGGTTTTCGGAGGTGCCCAAGTATTCGATCACAGGCAGTCATCTCAGGTGGTGGGAGTGGGAAGTTCAAATTCCCGGGCTGCCTTGCAGGCATTAAACGCATTGGGCTTGAAGGTAAATGTAGTGGAAGTGGGGGGATCTCGGTCCCGGAAACTCTATTTCCTGCCCCAAAGCGGAGAGGTCTGGGTCAAGAAGTTTTCCCGCCTATAGCAGGGCGAATTTGTCCTCAACTAAATAGTCAATTTTATCAGTGCATTATGTTTTAAGCTGATTTATGTTTTAAGATTGTATAACAATTTTCAAGTTTGAAAGTTCAAGTTTTATCAACCTCTTGATTTTATTTTCGAATTTCG
>Ga0207414_1000835_pt1 | contig 12482 bp, 11 predicted proteins | sample PonA231FremontCA_2_FD_187269 | JGI IMG/M metagenome (GOLD analysis project Ga0207414, IMG submission 187269) | Marine sediment microbial community from Fremont, CA, USA - Pond A23 Sediment 1 (SPAdes) | ecosystem: Environmental > Aquatic > Marine > Unclassified | place: USA: Fremont, California... | reverse complement strand
CGTAACGGGTTCTGGAACAGGACGACCGTCATACTGCCTTACTACCGCGTACAGAACGTCATAGAGTCGGCGACGGTTCTACAACGCCGTTGGGGTATAGCGACCGTTACGTTCGACACCGCGGGTTCGTCGGGTCTACGTAACGACGAGGCGCGCGCGGTCGATATCGACGCCGACGAGGCGGAACGTATAACGGGCGAGGTACGCGACAGGCTACAGGGATCGCTCGCCGAGAGACGCGCAGAGAGACGACGCGACGGAACGTGGCTCGACTCCGTGGCTACCGACTCCCCCGACGCGTCCTTAGGGACGCGCCCTGACGCGGACGACGCACAAGAAACTTAGATCCCCGCCCCCAATCACCTACGTGGAGTACGAGAGCTACTTCCCGAAGGATTCGGCGTACCCGAACCAGGAGGAGGCGATGTCACGTATAGGCGACGCCGTCGATACGGGGCGCGACGTCGTCTTCGAGGGTGCGTGCGGTACAGGGAAGACGCTCGCGGCGCTGGTTCCGGCGCTCGAACACGCCCAGCGCGAGGATCGTACGGTTGTTATCACCACCAACGTCCACCACCAGATGCGTCAGTTTGTAGAGGAGGCGCGCGAGGTAAAGGCGATACAGGACGTGAGCGTCGCCGTCTTCCGCGGGAAGTCGGACATGTGCCATATAGACGTCGGGTACGAGGAGTGTCAGGCGTTACGTGAGAACACGTACGACCTCATGGAGGCGCAACAGGAACTCGACGAACTCGGCGGCGAGGCGACGACGGCGGAGGAGGAGGAACAGCGCGCGGCGCTTGAGGAGCGCGTCGAAGCGCTACGCGAGAACTCGTGCGACCGTTTCCACGACAACCTGAGACGTAACAACGACGGCTTCATGCGTTGGCTCGACTCCGACGTACGCGAACCCGACGAGGTATACGACCGCGCCGAGGAGGAGGGGTTCTGCGGATACGAACTCCTCAAGGACTCGATGGAGACGGTCGACCTCGTTATATGTAACTACCACCATCTCCTCTCGCCCGAGATACGCGAGTACTTCTTCGGCTGGCTCGACTCCGAACCCGACGATGTCGTCGCTGTCTTCGACGAGGCGCACAACCTCGAAGACTCGGCGCGCGAGCACTCGTCACGGAGCCTGACACGTGAGACGGTCGAGCGCGCCGAACTCGAACTCGCCGAGGAGGGCGCGGAGGCGGACGACGAGCGTGAGGTACTCGTCGGCTTTCGCGAGGCGCTTACGGATACCGTCGACGGTTCGTTAGGGTTCGGCGACGCCGAACGTCTCGGCACCGACTGGGAGGACGTAACGGTCGAGAGAGAAGACGGACGCGATGAACTTACCGACGGCTTCTTCGAGAATCTGAGGTACGACGAGGACGAGGTGCGTCGTCTCGTACGTTCTGGCGTCGAGACGGCGTCGGAGATAGACAGAAGGTACGAGCGCGAGTACAAGTCGGGCGACGCCCAAACGCGCCGAGACTGCGCCGCTCTCTCTGCTTTCGGCTTCATAGACTCGTACCTCAGAAACGCCGACGAAGCCGGATACTTCCCCGTCGCGGGCGTCCGCAGGGGCGAGGGCGACCAACGCGTCGCGGCACGCGCCGAACTCTACACCTGCCTCCCCGACGAGGTAACCGCACCGTTGTTCGACTCCGTACACGCCTCCGTTCTGATGAGCGCGACCCTCCGACCGTTCGACGTTCTCTCGCGCGTACTCGGTCTCGACGACCCCATGGAGCTTTCGTACGGTATGCATTTCCCGGAGGAACGCCGCGAGACCTTCGTCGCCGACCTCCCCGCCCTTTTTTCGAGCAGACGCGACGACGCCGACGTTATAAGCATGGTCACAACGTTCCTTGAGGACGTAATCGACCATAGCGCAGGAAACGTCCTGATCTTCTTCCCGTCGTTCTCCGAGGCGGAGCGTTACAACGACCTACTCGATGTCGACGCCGAAATCGTACTCGACCGCGTCGGCGAGTCGGCACGATCCGTACGCCGTTCGCTCGAAGACGACGGCGGAAAGGCTGTACTGACCTACCTCCGAGGAACGCTGACCGAAGGCGTCGACTTTCCCGACGACGTCGCGCGCACCGCCGTCGCCTTAGGCGTCGGCTACCCGTACCTGAGCGACAGGAAACGCGCCGTCGAGACCGCGTACGACGACGAGTTCGGCGACGGATGGAAGTACGCAGTCGAGGCACCGACGATCCGTAAGACGAGACAGGCGCTCGGACGTGTCGTACGGTCGCCCGACGACTACGGCGTCCGTATACTCGCCGACGCGCGTTACCGTGACGACACGGATATGGACGGCTACGGCGTACGCGACGCATTCCCGCCGGACGAACGCGACGAGTTCGTGGACGTTGACGCCGACAAGATAAAGTACGCCATGCACAACTTCTGGCGACGCGTCGGCGACAGCACCGTCAGCCTCGATGTCGACGGTTAGTACTTCGGCGTGGCTCCGGTTATCTCGTACACCTCTTCCATGAGTGCGTCGCGGTCGTCGCGCCACGCCTCAAAGCCGTCGGGTGACGATGGGTAGCCGTCGTAGATCCCCTTGATACGTTCCGCCTTCTTGTGGACGCCGTACAGTTCACGTAACGTTCCCCAGTAGCCGAACGACGACACGAGCGTCTTGACCGCGAGCAACGGCGACATCGAGACGGTTCCTTTGCCCAGACCGTTGACGAGCTGTTGTCCGGGGAGTGCGGCTACGATGTCGGTTAGCTCGTCGACGCCGTGCGCAGTACCGAAGATGTTGTAAAGATCCGTCGCCGCAAAACGCCCCCCGAAGCTCGACATAACGCGTTCGTTGTACATCCAGAGGTCGTCCTCGGAGAAGGAGCCTTCGGTCACTGCTTCGACCGCGGCTTCGCCCGCCCATGCACCCGCCTTCGCGGCGCTCGAAATACCTCCTCCCGTCGTCGGATTGACATGCCCCGCGGCGTCACCGACGGCGACGAAGCCGTCCGCGACCGCCGAGTCGTAAGGGCGGCGCGTCGGGAGCGCGGAGCCGCGTCTGTCGATGACACGCGCGCCATCGAACTCGTCGCGCTCGCGTATGTCACGCGCGAGCGCATCGGCGAGTTCCATAGGCTCCTCCGTCATCTGGTAGCCGATACCCGCGTTTATCGTCGTCGGCGTCCGTGGGAAGTACCAGACGTAGCCGAGTTCGTCCGCGGGCTTGAAGACGAGCGCGTCGTCCCAGTCGACGGGTTGGTCAACCTCGATTATCTCGCGGTACGCCGCGCAGTACTGTGTCGAACGTACGTCGGTATCGAAGGTGGCGTCGGATAGCTCCGCAAAGTCCTGTAGGACGGAGAGAGCTCCCGCCGCGTCGACTGTTACAGGGGCGCGAAACCCAACATCCTCCCCACGACGTACGCCGCGCACGCCTACGACCTGACCGTCCTCCTGCACCACGTCGTTTACGACTGTATCGTACAGAACCTCCGCACCCGCGCGCTCCGCCTCTTCGAGAAGAACCTCGCCGTAACGTTTGCGGTCGACAACCTTGCCAGCCTCTTCAAGATCTATCTCAACCGTCTCGTCCTCGGAGTCGAAGATACCGCGCCCGATGCTCCTGTTCGTGAAAGACTCGTCGGCGAGACGGTCGAGGTCGATAACGTCAGGGAAGGATCCGCGCCCTTTGAGCGCGTCGCCGCACGCTATACGTCCGCCTTCGTCGCGCGTCTTACGTTCAAGGACGACGACGTCGAGACCTTCGCCCGCCGCCTTCGCCGCGGCGAAACAGCCCCCCGTACCGCCGCCGACTACGACGACATCCGCATCTTGGCTCTCCATGTACGAACCGGCGTCCGGCGTGACTTAACCGTTGTCTCGACACGTGTCGAAAAGGGATGCGTTACGCGTTAACGAGGACGGGTGCCAGCACTGAAAGAACGCCAGCACTGAAAGAACGCCAGCACTGAAAGAACGCCAGCACTATTACGCGCGGGCGCGTACGCGGAGACGGATGAGCAGTGAATCTTTACCCGATGTTCAAGCCGCAAAGCCGGATGTCGAAGTCGGTCTCAACCGCGTCGGCGTAACCGACGTAAAGAAGCTCGTAAAGGTGTCGCGCGACGACGACCGACCGCTCGTCTTCACCGCCGAGTTCAACGTCTACGTCGATCTACCTTCGGGACGGAAAGGCATCGACATGAGCCGGAACATGGAGGTGACGAACGAGGTCCTCGACGACCTGACACGCGATCCCGTCTACCGCGTCGAGGATCTCTGCGCCGAGATAGCCTCGCGTCTGCTCGACAGACACAGCTACACGACGCGTGCGGAGGTCGAGATGGAGGCTGAGTATATGTACCGTGAGGAGACGCCCTCGACGGAGAGGGAGACACAGGGCTTCGCCGACGTCTGTGCGACCGCCGTTGCGAACGGAGACGGCGTACGTAAGTCGATAGGCGTCGAGGTAACCGGAACGACCGCGTGCCCGTGCGCTCAGGGTATGATGCGCAAGGACGCGGGCGACAAGCTACGCGAACTCGGTCTTGACGAGGACTCCGTCGAGGAGTTCCTCGACGAGATACCACAGGCGGCGCACAACCAGCGCTCGCAGTCGTACCTTGAGGTCGAGGCGGACGACGACGTACACGTGGGTCTTGACCGTCTTATAGAGGCGGCGCGCGACTCGATGTCGTCACGTATCTACAACCTCGCCAAACGCCCCGACGAACACAGCATGACGCGTGAGATGCACGAGAACGCGCGTTTCGTCGAGGATGTCGTGCGTGAGATGGCGCGGAACGTCTCCGAACGTTTCGAACTGCCTGACGACGCCGTGGTTACTATGAAGCAGGAGAACGAGGAGAGCATACACCAGCACAACGCCTACTCGGAGCGCGTCATGACGTTCGGGGATCTTCGGCGACAGATAGACGGCTAAAGGAAGAGGTACATAACGACTGCGAGAACGAGAGAGAGCATCAGAACGGTTTCGCCTATTCCTGCGCGTGTCCCCGTCTCACCCGGCTTCTTAGCTACGCGTTCGTCGTACCTCTCACGCGCCCCTTCGGGAAGCAGACGTCGTGCCGTCTCTGCGGGCTGGTTGACGGCGCGTGTACAGAACCCCGCAAGCCGAACCGCCCCGGAGTCGACGGCTGTGTAAGCCATCGTCGTAAACCGTGCAACGGCGCGTGTACCGTAGAACACGCCGGGGTTGTAGACGGAGTCGACATCGCGCGCGACACCGATACGGCTTATCGCCCCGCGTGCGACGTAGAAGCCGGCGATGCCGAGGGCGGCGAGTGTGAAGCCCTCAAGGAGATGCCCTGTCGTGAACGGATGAGCCGTCCACTCGCCGCTCAGGGGGAGTATACCGAACAGAAGGCCGGGTGCGACACCGAGGACGAAACACGCGACGGCGAGCGTCGATACGGTAAGCTTCTGACCGATGTTGCCGTCGCGTACCTTCCCTTCGTACGAACCCTTGACGAAGGCGTAGTACCCGAACTTGACGAACGACATGAAGGTTCCCACGGCACCAAGCATCATCAGCCACCATAGGATGTCCTGACCGCCGACGACGTACCTCTGTGTCTTGCCAGCGGCGGCGGTTATCATCCCCTTGCTCACGAAGCCGTTGAAGCCGGGGAAGCCTGAGATCGAGAGCGCCGCGACTGCGAAAGCGCCTGCGGTGACAGGCGTACGCCGCCACAGTCCGCCGCCGAGCTTCTTGAGGCTGTTCTCCCCCGTCCGGTAAATAAGGACGCCCGCCGTCATGAAAAGCAGTCCTTTGTACAGTATATGGTTGAAGACGTGCGCGAAGCCGCCCGCTGTCGCAAGCGCGCTCGTCATACCGATCCCTCCGACCATGTAGCCGACCTGCGCCTGTATATGGTACGCGAGGAGACGGCGCATGTCGGTCTGTAGAAGTGCGTAGACGACGCCGTAGACGGTCATACCCGCACCCATGTACGCGAGTGCGACGTTTCCGTCGGGGAAGGCGCGGTAAAGACCGTAGACGCCCGCCTTCGTCGTGAACGCACAGAGGAAGACGGACGCTCCTATACCCGGACGCGGGTACGTGTCGGGGATCCACGCGTGGAGACCTATGAAGCCGACGTTGACGCCGATACCGAGCGCGGCGAGCACCGCGGGAAGACCCGACGCCATTCCTTCGCCCGTGAAGACGAAGCCCTCCGCTCCTCTCTGAACGTAGTTGAGGACGACGGCGGACATGAGGAGCGAACCCCCCGCTCCGTGGAGCAGTGCGTACCTGTAGCCCGCGCGTACAGCCTTACCGCCGTAGTACCAGACCAACAGGGTGCTCGTGACCGCCATGAGTTCCCAGAAGAAGACGAGCGTTAGCCAGTCGCCGACGAGAACCGCGCCTACCGACGTGCCGACGTACGAGACGGCGAAGGCTGTCTGTATACGAGAAGCGTCGACGTAGTACGAGTACGCGACGGCGACAGCACCGAACCCGCCGAAGATGACAGCCATGACGACGGAGAAGGCGTCGATGTTTAGGAGCACGACGTCGAAGCCCATGAAGGCGGTCTGTATATAGTCGCCCGGCGACGAACGCAGTGCGAGAGCCCAAGGTACGACGCCGAGCGACGCGACGAACCCGATCGTGTGTCCGACACGGTCGGAGACGAACGGTATGACGAGCGCCACGGCGATGACGACGAACGCGGGCGGTACCGTCGTGAGTAGATCGACGGTCGCGCTCATACCGCCACCCCCGTTACGTTCTCAACGACGAGACGTACGATACGGAAGAAGTAGACCGTGGCGGGTGCGACGCCGATAACGACCGCACCCCCGACGGCGACGAGTATAGGTACGAGCACGAAGGGCGACGCCTCGCCGCCGCGCCATCCCGGTTTCTTCCATCCTCCGTCGTCCTCGTCCCCGTGACCGCCGTCTGTAAATGCCCCTCCGGCGTAATGGTCGGCGACACCGCTCCAGTAGCCGCCTATGTTGGCGTCTATGACGGGCTTCTCGTCGCTCCCCTCACGTGTCTCGAAGAAGGCTCCGTAGACGACGGGCCAGAAGTAGGCGATGTTGAGAACCCCTGAGAGGAGGAGTGCGAAGGCGAAAACGACGTTCCCCGCGGAGAAGCTACCCGCGAGAAGGTACCACTTGCTTACGAAGCCCGCGAGCAGGGGTATACCCGCCATACCGAGCGACGCCACACCGAACGCCGTCATGGTCACCGGCATACGTCTGCCTATACCCGCCATCCTGCTAATACGGTCGGTATGTGTCTCAACGTGTATCGCGCCCGCGCAGAAGAACAGCGTGAGCTTCATGAAGGCGTGCGCCGGGACGTGTAGAAGACCGCCGACGAGCGCCGCCGGCTTCAGAAGCGCGAGACCCATGACTATGTACGAAAGCTGTGCGATGGTCGAGTACGCGAGACGCCTCTTGAGGTTGTCCTTACGTAACGCGATTACCGACGCGGTTATGAACGTAAACACAGCGAGTCCCGCGAGCGGAAGACCCGCGCCTATCTCGGCGATAGCATCGGGACCGAAGACATCGAGAACGACACGCGCCAACCCGAAAGCGCCCGACTTGACAACGGCGACGGCGTGTAGAAGACCCGACACGGGCGTCGGCGCTACCATCGCGTCGGGTAGCCACGAATGGAGGGGCATGACAGCCGCCTTGACGGCGAACCCGCCCGCGAGGAGGGCGAAGGCGAGACGTGCGACGTTCGTACCCGCGCCGCCGGTTAGACCTTCGATACCGCCCGCGGAAAAGCCGACCGTCCCCGCGGCGACGTAGACGAGAACCGTCCCTGCGAGAACGGCTACGCCGCCACCGAAGGTGTACGCAAGGTACTTACGTCCCGCCGACCGTGCCTCGTCCGTCTCATCGTGCGCCACCAACGGATACGTCGAGACTGTCAGAAGCTCGTAGAAGACGAAGAGGACGACGAGGTTGGACGCGAACGCTATACCCATCGTTGCGCTCAGAGCGCCCGCGAAAGATGCGAAGTAACGCGTCTGACCGCCTTCGTCGAGACCACGCATGTAGCCGATGCTGTACAGGCTCGTCGGTATCCAGAGGAACGACGCGAGAACCGCAAAGAGGATACCCAGAGCGTCGGCGCGTAGAACGAAAGGCACGCCCGTCACGACCTCGCCCAGACGTGTCACGTAGACGGTTCCGTTGAGAACGCCGGGTACCATGCTCGCAACGACGCCGAACATGACCGTCGCGGAGACGAGCGTTACCGACTCACGTAGATTAGGGCGTCTGTGCGCCGCGAGTATACCGAGAATGGCGACCGCCGAGACGGCGACGGCGGCGAGCGGACGTAAAGACTCAACCTCCGTCATCCACCCAACACCTCCCCAAGCGCGAGCGTCTCCTGAACAGCCGATGCTGAGGGTCCAAGGGCGACGACGGCGACGGATGCGAGTACGACGAGCGCCACCATACCGCGCGTTACGCGAGTACCCCCACCGCCGTCTGCGACAGCTTCGGGTGCTTCACCGTAGTACATCCTGTCGAGAAGACGTGCGACGTACATCAACGTCAACAGAGTGCTTGCGAAGATGACGACCGCGACAGCCGTCTCGCCCGCGCGGACAGCGCCGAGAGCGACGTACCACTTGCCGACGAATCCGATCGCGGGGGGGACGCCGACGAGCGACAGGGCGAGGACGGCGAAAGCCGCGCCCGCGTACGGAACGCGGCGTGCCACACCCGCGTACTCGTCGAGACGCGTGACGCCGAACCTGTACGCGATTATACCCGCTGTTAGGAAAAGAGCGCCCTTCATGACTGCGTGCCCGAAGAGATGTACGACGCTCCCGAAGACCGACGCCGTGTTCCCGATACCGAAACCTGCGACGATGAGACCGAACTGTGAGACCGACGAGTATGCGAGTAGACGGCGTACGTCGGTCTGGAGGACTGCGAGAACGCTACCGGCTACGATGCTGAGAGCGCCGAAGTAGATGAGACCCGACGAGACGACGGGGTTCGCCGTGAGGAACCCCGGCGTGTAGACAGTAAGGATGACACGTCCGAGCGCGTAAGCCGCGACGGTAGAGACGAGCGCGGAGACGTACCCCGCAACACCGTACGGCGAGGCGGAGTACGCGTCGGGTTGCCACGTATGGAGCGGAAACAGCGCCACCTTGACGCCGAGACCCGCGATAATAAACGCGAACGAGGCTAAGACGATCGTATCGCCGTAGCCAACGTCGGCGAGACGCGCCGACAGATCCGCCATGTTGAGCGTTCCCGTCGCCACGAAGGCGTACGCGATACCGATGAGGTAGAGCGAAGCACCGACGGTTCCGACGAGAAGGTACTTGAGCGCGGCGTACGCCGAACGTCCGTCGCCACCGCTGGCTATGAGAGCGTACGCCCCAAGCCCGGTTATCTCTATGAAGACGTACAGGTTGAAGACGTCCGCCGTCACCGTGACGCCAACGAGTCCTGCGGTCAGTAGAAGGTAGCCGCTGTAGAACGAGTTCGACCGCGGACCCGCTGTACGTGTGTACGCGAGCGTACCGACGGAGACGACGGCGATTACGACCAGAACGGGTGCCGAAAGACCGTCGAGCGCGAGTTCGATACCGTACGGTACGGCTACGCCGCCGACCTCGTGGCTGAGAATACCCCCCGAAACGAAGGATCGTACGACCGAACCGATAAGAACGGCGTTCAGAACGAGAGCGACGACGGCTACGTACCAGCCGATCTCCTCGCGCCAGAAGGAAGCCACGAGAGGTACGACGGAGGCGATCACCGGTAGGGCTATCACGACGCCTAACAGGGCGTCAGTCACCGTCCATCACCTCCTGTATGTGTTCCTCGTCAAGCGTTCCGTACTCGTCGTAAACACGTATGATAAGCGCGAGAGCGAGCGCCGTGAGCGATACACCGACTACGATAGCGGTTAGTATCAGAACGTGCGGCAGAGGGTTGACGTACCGCCCCTCACCGTCGACTATAGCCGGACCCGCTCCTGCGAGATACCCCGACGAGACGAGGAACAGGAACAAGCCTACCTGAAATATGTTGAGACCGATCACCTTCTTTACTAGGTTTTTTGCGTCTATCATAGTATAGAGTCCAACACCGACGAGTAACACGAAGGCTATCTGATACTGATGTCCCGCGAACAGACCTATTCCGGTCACTCACCGTCACCTCCTTCGGAAAGAAGGAAGAACAGCGATGTCACGACACCCGCGACTATCGCACCGATAAACACCTCGACGGCTTCGATACCGTACTTGGTTGAGACGGGGAGGAGATCGACCTGTAGAACCGCTCCTCCGAGAAGGACGGTTCCGACAGTGACAGCGCCGAACGCGAGCATACCCCCCGCGAAGACGCCGACGACAACGCGCTCATCCACCCAGTCGACCGTCGGACGGACACCGAACGCGAACGCTACCGTGATTACCGTCGCGGCTACGACGACGCCGCCTTGGAAGCCTCCTCCCGGCGACTCGGCACCGTGTAGTGTGACGAAAGCCCCGTACGTCAGAGCGAAAGGTGCGACGAGACGTACGGTCGTCATCACGATGGGACTCTCGAAGTAGGTGCGTCTCATTCCTCGCCCCACCTCCTGCTACCTCCGAGAGCGACGAGCACGCCGACGACGGCTGAGAAGACTACAGTAGCCTCTCCGAAAGTGTCGAAGCCGCGGTAGTAGACCAAGACGGCGGTGACGGAGTTCTCGACGCCCGTCTCGTTGTACGCCTCTTCGACGTAGTAGCCGTAGGGCGTGAGTTCACCGTCGACCGTCTTCTGAAGCGCGGGCGCTTCCTCGCTACCGACCTCAGGGAGCGCGGGCACCGTCGAGACGAGGACAAGGAGCAGAAGACCGACGGCGGCGAGGGCGCGTGGGTTCACGGAGACGAGTGCACCCTCGTCGGAGGCGCGCGCCGTCTTCGCAACCGTCACGAGAAGAAGGACGCTCATGATACCCGCACCGACCGCCGCCTCGGTGAGCGCAACGTCCGGAGCCTGTAGAACGAGCCAGATGACGGATATACCGAGGCTAAACGCCGCAAAGACGGCTATGGAGGCGACTATGTCACGCAGAACCGCGGTCGCGACGGCGGTGGAGACGACGAAGACGACGAGAGCGAGTTCGAGCGCGACCGTCAAGACGACTCGCCCCCTTCGTCGTCCGTCGTCCAAGGCTCGACGCCTTGGTCGTACGCCGCGCGCGAGATAGCGTGCGCCGCCGTCGGGTTCGTGAAGTATATGAACGCGATAAGGAGGACGACCTTCAGAGCCGCACGGCTCGGACCGAATGCGACGGCGACAGCCGCGAGACCGAAGCCTGCGCCGAGCGTGTCCGCCTTGCTCGAAGCGTGTGCGCGCGTGTACAGGTCGGGGAGACGTAGAAGACCTACGGTGGCGACGAGCGTAAAGAAGACGCTTCCCGCCGCCAAGAGAAGCACGGTAACCTCCACCACCACGCCCGCATCGGTCGCCGTCATAGAACCTCACCCCAGTCTATGGTTAGCTTCGCGGCGGCTATCGACAGCAGGAAGTTGAGCAGTGCGTAGACGAGTGCTATATCGAGGAAGAAAGGTCTGTCGAGCGCCGCGGCGACGAAGCCTATAACCACGACCGTACTCGTTCCAAGTACATTAACGGCGATTATCCTGTCCTGCACCGTCGGTCCACGTACGACACGGTAGAGGACGACAACACCCAGGGCGACGACCGCTGTCGCGGCGGCGAGCAGTGTCGAACCGACTCCTATCATCCGTCGCCCTCCCTCTCTTGTCTCTCCTTGGGCTTCGGGTAGTCGAGAGCACGTCTTCCGTAGAAGACGAAACGGACGGCGCGTTCGAGCGCCCCCTCACGGAGACCGTCGCGGGCGTCCTGTGTCAGCGCGTGGACGTAAAGCGTACGTCCGTTAGCCTCGACGGTGAGCGTACCGGGCGTGAGAGTTATGCTGTTGGCGAGCGTCGTAACCGCCGCGCCACCCCAGACAGCCGCCTCGAAACGTTCGACAGACGGGTCGATAGGTAGGTCGGGATGGAGTACGACGTACGCGATACGGAAGTTGGCTACGACTATCTCACGGAGCAGGTACGGTACGAAGACGGCGAGACGTAGTGCGAGACCGGGCACGCGCCGCGCAGTCGGGGACGCCTCGAAGGAGACGCGTTCGAGCGTGACAGCGACGACGGCGGCTGTCACACCGCCGGTCACGAGGTCGAAGGTCGAGAAGGAGCCGAGTACGAGGTAGAATCCGTACGACAGGACGAACAGGGCTGTGAAACGCGAGGCACCCCCGCGGGTCAGAAGCGACGGACGGCGCGCGGGACGTTCGATAGGGGCTGTTTCGACGGAAAGTGTGTCGTAGCTCCTTATCTCATCGCTAAGGGGCTGGAGTGCGGGCGACGTGGCGCTAACCCTGTAGTTGGGGTCTAGGACGACGCGTTCGATACCGTTCTCCGACGCGTACTCGGCGAAGATCTCGGCGTAGTCACCGGGTCCGAACAGGT
>Ga0207414_1000834_pt1 | contig 12498 bp, 8 predicted proteins | sample PonA231FremontCA_2_FD_187269 | JGI IMG/M metagenome (GOLD analysis project Ga0207414, IMG submission 187269) | Marine sediment microbial community from Fremont, CA, USA - Pond A23 Sediment 1 (SPAdes) | ecosystem: Environmental > Aquatic > Marine > Unclassified | place: USA: Fremont, California... | reverse complement strand
GAGCTCATTGATCGAGGCCTCCGTGCCGCCCACGAGCATGGCCCGGGCGTGGCCCTGGCGCAGGAGCAGGAGCCCGTCGGTGATGGCGTCGTTGCCGGTGGCGCACGCGCTCACGACGCAGTGGTTGGGGCCGCGCAGCGTGTGCTCCATGGCGATCAGGCCGGCGGCCATGTTGCTGATCATCATGGGCACGAAGAAGGGGGAGATGTGCCGCGCCCCGTTCTCGTCGAGGTCGAGCACCGAGTCGACGAACAGGTCGCTGCCGCCCACGCCCGTGCCGAAGATCACCCCGATGTCGTCCCGCGTCTCCGGGGCGAGGGCGTCGGTGTCGAGGTCCGCGTCGTCGAAGGCCTGTTGGGCGACGGCCAGGGCGTACTGGCTGAACGGGTCCTGGCGTTCGGCCAGCTTCGCGTCCATGTAGTCGGTGGGGTCGAAGCCCGAAACCTCACACGCGATTTTGGTGCGGACGTCCGACGCGTCGAATTTGGTGATGGGGCCCGCCCCGCTCCTGCCGGCCAGGAGGCCGTCCCAGAACTCATCGACGGAGTGGCCAAGCGGCGTGAGGGCCCCGAGGCCGGTAACGACGACGCGGCGAGAGGGAGCGGTAGAATCCATGAAGCAGGCAGGCTGGTCGGCAGTCAGTGCGGGGCGACGCGAGCACAGCGGGGCCCTGCAGCGATGCCTCACGGGCAGGGCCGACGCTCGCAGGCGACGAGGCCGTGTGGGGAGAAAAGACCGTGACGGGGAACAGCCCCCGCCACCAAGGGAACACACGTCGATGTGCCCGAAACAGCGCCTGTACCTCCAGACACTGCTTTTGCCCTCGGAACTGTGTAGTGTATCGTCCCACCTGCTCCGAAACAAGGGGTTCCGATGGGGTCATGCGGATTTAACCAAGTGGATCGGGGGGCAGACGCGGGCGGCGGCGGCCGTCGAACCGGCTGGCCCCCAAGCGTTCACTCGGCTTTCTTCTGAACTTTGCATTCTTATATTGGGGGGTGACGGAGCACCGGTCGGGCCAAGTGCGTGCTCCCGGCTCCGTATGCTCTCTCACCCGACCCTTCATGAGCTGAATTCCGATACGCAATGTCTACCCGTTCTGCCTTTCGCTTTGATCCCCGGGCCATCGTCGGGTCCTTCCTTACCGGTGTGGTGTTCGTCGTCCTCTTCACCTGGATGACCGGAAATGCGCTGGGCGCGCCCACCTTTCCCCTGCTCGCCATGATCTCCGGCTTCATCCTCGCGGGGGCGACCTACGGGGCCCTGAGCGAGGGCGAGACGGTGCTGGAGCCGGCCCTGGCCGCGGTGCTGGTGGCCGTGGCGGCCTACTTCATCATCTCGGCACTCGGCCTGCAGGCGTTCGATCCCCTGGTGAGCGACGGGGCGTTCACGTACACGATGGTCGTTGCCTTCCTCAACGGGCTCGTCCTGACGTTTGGGGGGGCGTGGGCCGGGGAGACGCTGCAGCGGACCTACGCCGAATCGGAGTCCGCGGCGCTGTCCTGGGACTGGGTCATGGCCGGCACCATCCTCGGGTTCGCCGTGAGCCTGTTCCTGGTGAACTTCGTAATCTGGGTCTTCGGCCTCTTCGGCAACCCGGCGGCCGCCATCGACGCGCCCTACGCCTGGGTGATGCTGCTCGTCGTCTTTCTGGGGCTGGAGGCCACCGGGTACGTCTGTGCGTTCCGCTCGCCGGGCGACACGTCGTACGAGGCGGCCGTCGCGGGCCTCATCACGCTCGTTCTCCTGATCGATGTCTTCGTCGTCGCGCTCGGCGGGGCCAACATCCTCTCCTACGGGCGCATGGCCCTCGTCCTCGTCATCGGCCTCGTCGCGTCCCTCGTGGGGGGGTACATTGGGGAGCGGAAGCAGGCGCAGGTGGAGTCGGGGCGCCCGTCCGAGGCGTAGCCGCACCGGGCCGGCGGCCCTCGTCGGGGCCGAGCGGCTACGGGAACGCCGCGAAGGCCGGGCACTCGTCCGGGGCGAGCGAGGGCGGGCACTGAATCGTGACGTCCCGGGTGGCCTTTGCGTAGCTGGCAAAGACGCCGGTGCCGCCCTCCACGTCCTCGATGACGTTCGGAATTTCCCCGGGGCCGAGCCCGCCGCCCGGCCCGCCCGGCGACTGGGCCTGCTGGGAGCGGATGAGGTTGAACAGGTTGTCGTCGATGACGTGGACGCCGATCTCGTTCGGGCCGTAAAACGCCACGGAGATCCACGGCAGGTCCGTCGTGATTCGGCCGTTCGCGTCGCGGGTGAAGTTCGCTTCGTTCCGGACGCCCGAGGAGGTGGTGCGGTAGGTGCGAATGCTGTCCTCGTCCGGGGTGTAGAGGTCTGCGTAAAACGGCGTCAGGCCGCGGGCCAACTGGGACGCCGGCCGCCCGAAGTCGGCCAGCGAGGTGGCCGTGATGACGAGCACAGCCTGCTGCTCGCGGTCGCTCGCCGGCGGGGTGATGGTGAAGGCGGGCTGCCGGGTGGGGGCCCCGTGCACCGCCGTCGTGTTCGTGGCGTCCACGATCGAGATCGTGTCCGGCACGGTGGTGGTGGCGGAAAGGTCCGTTCCGTCCGGCGTGGTGACGGACAGCTCGTAGGTCGCGCGGGGCCGCACTCGTGACGAAGTGTCGGGCCGGTATAGGCCCGGCTCCTGTTCGGTAAAGCCGATCGTGTCGGTGGGCGTCCCCCCGTCGCTCAGGCGGTGTACCTCCACGGTGGCCTCGCGCACGGCCGTCTCGGATGCCCCATAGGTCTCGTTTGTCCCGACGGTGCGGGTGAGACGGATCGGGGGCATCGCGGCCCCGCCCTCCAGGTAGGCCTCCACGACGACCTGCGTCTCGGGGGTGGGGGCGGCCGTGTCGCAGCCGATGAGCCCGGCCGCAAAGAGCACGGGCAGAAGGGGAAACACCAGACGGCGCATGAACGCGAATGGGCAATTGGGGGGCACGAGACAGGACGCGCCGGGTCAGAACGTGAGGGAGAACGACACATTCGGCACCGGAATGGGGATCTGGGGCGTTACGTTTCGGTCGAGCGTGCCGTCCGACTCGTTCTCGAACTGGTAAAACCAGACGTTGCGCCGCGCATAGGCGTTGATGGCCTGCAGTTGCAGTTCATACTCGGCAATCCCCAAAAATTGCCCCGTCCGGGCCACGCCCACGTCGAGCCGGTGATAAGGGGGCAGGCGCGCGTTGTTGAAGGGACTCACGAGTACGTTTTGGGCCCCTCCCACCCCCGGACTGAACGAAAAGGGACTGTCCACCAGCTCGTAGCGCTGCTCGGGCCGCGTGTAGGCCTGGCCGGTGGCGTAGTTGAAGGTGCCGGACACCCGCCACTGGTCGGTGAGGTGGTAGTTCAGGGCGAGCGTAAGCTCGTGCGTGCGGTCGAAGTTGGGCGGGTAGTACTGCGGGGTGCCCGCCTCGGACCGGTTGATGTTTGGGAAGCGCCGCTCGGTGCGGCTGAGGGTGTAGCTCAGAAAGCCGTTCAGGCGGCCCTCCGGGCGTCGGATGAGCACCTCCGTGCCGTAGGCCCGCCCGTCGCCCCCCTGAAACCGATCGGCGTACGGGACGCCCGCCGGGTCGGGCAGAAAGGGATCCAGCTCGAACAGGTCCCGCATGGTGCGGGCGTAGCCCTCCACGTCCAGCCGCCACGCGTCGCCCACCTGGGCGTTGACGCCCAATGCAATCTGGTCTCCGTAGGAGGGGAGCAGGCCCTCGTCGGTCATGAGCCAGGAGTCGAAGGCCGTGAAGAGCTGACTCGTCTCCAGCGTCAGGAACTGGTGGTAGCGGCCGTAGGCGGCCTGCAGCTGGACCGACGACGTCAGGTCGTGCTCGACCGAGAGCCGGGGGGCAAGCCGCAGGTAGTCCCCCTCCGAAAAGTAGGTCGCCCTGAGGCCCCCCCGGATCGTCCAGTTCGAAGTCGGGGTGTAGGTGTCCTTCAGGTACAGGGCGGCCTGCTCGCCCTGCAGGCGCTGGTTGAAGGTTTCGTCCCCGTCGAACGTGCTCCGCAACTGGAACGTGAGGCGGCTGGCGTGCAGCCCGGCCTCCACGGTGTGCTGGTCCCCGGGCACGTACTCCACGCCCGCCTTGAGGGACGCGTCGCGCACCTCGTTCGTCTGGGTGAAGCGGGTCCCGCCGAGCTCGAACACCGGCGTGCTTTCGTAGCGGGAGCCCGCGACCGTGAGCGTCGAGAACAGCCGGTCGGAGAAGAGGTGCGTCCAGTCGGCGCTGAGGGTCCGGTTGCCGTAGTCCACGTCGAACTCCTGCCCGTCGCCGGGCCGCAGGAAGAGCTGGTCCTGCCCCCCATACACGGCCAGCGAGAGGTCGTCGTCGGGGCCCGCGTCGTAGGTCGCCTTCGCGTTCACGTCGTAGAAGTAGAAGGTGTCGGGGAGGCCGTCCACGTCGTCCAGCGCCGCGAGCAACGGTTCGAGGGTCGAGCGGCGCACGGCCACCATGTAGGAGCCCGCCGGGTCGTCGTCGCTGCCGCCGTAGGGCCCTTCGATGTAGCCCCGGGTCGCCAGGCTGCTGAGGCTGAGGCCCCCGGTGGTCTCGCGCCGGTTTCCGTCCTTGTTGTAGATGTCGACCACGCTCCCCAGCCGCCCCCCGTACTCGGCCGGGTAGGTGCCCTTGTAGAGCTGCACGTCCTTGATGGCGTCGGGGTTGAACGTGGAGAAGAACCCGAAGAAGTGGGTCGGGTTGTAGACGGTCGTGCGGTCGAGCTGGATGAGGGTCTGGGCCGGCCCGCCGCCCCGGATGTACAGGTTGCTGGAGTAGTCCGAGGCCGTGGTGACGCCCGGCAGGAGGGCGAGGGAGCGGAAGACGTCCGGCGTCAGGACGGACGGCAGTTCGGTGATCGTCGCGACGGGGAGCTTGTCCACCCCCATGCGTTGCTCGCCGGCATCGTCCTGCTCGCCGGTCACGACGACCTCCTCCGTCTGCAGGTCGGCGGGCGCGAGCTCCACGTCGAGGCGCGTCGTCTCGCCGGCCGTGAGGGGGACCGTCTCCGTGCGGGTCTGGTAGCCGAGGTAGGAGAATACGATGGTCTGCGGGCCGGGCGGGAGGCCCTGGAGCGTATAGTAGCCGTCGTTGTTGGTGGCGGCGCCGCGGCCGGTGCCCTCGACCACGACGTTGGCCTGGAGCAGGGTTTCCCCGGTCTCGGCGTCGCGCACGTACCCGTTTAGGGCGGCACGCTCTTGGGCCAGCACGGGGGGCGCGAGGCGCAGGGCGACGGCGCAGAGGCCGAGCAGGACGGCGACACGAACGTGGCGCATGCGCACGGGGAATTTGGGAGGGAGAGTCCGGCCGTCCCAACAGATCAGTCCGGCGTGTGGTGCCGCGGGCCCGCCGGGGGCGGCCGTCCCCGCCCATGAGGGCTGTGACGCCGCCGGACGTGCGGCTAGCGCTTCTCGCCGACCAGCGGGTAGCCCGCCTGCCGCCACCCGGCGTAGCCGTCCTCGAAGTCGATCACGTTCGTGTAGCCCTTCTCCTCCAGGGCGTGGGCCGCCTTGAGGGAGACGTCGCACCCCGCGTTGGCGCAGTACACGACGACGGGCTCGTCCTTGTTGGGGACGAGTGCCTCCATCCGGTCGATCTCATCCACCGGAACGTTGACGGAGCCCGGAATGTGAGTCGCCGCGTGGGCCTTTCGCGGCAGGGTGTTGATGAGAACCGGCGGGTGCTCCCCTTCAAGTTTGCCTTTGAGGTCGTCGGCGGAAATGGTGGCCAGCGTATCGGACATGTTTTACGAACCGGTGGGACAAGAAAGCGACGAAAGTGTATCTGTACGCAGTGCTTCAAAATTAGCGGCGTTCGGCGTAGGATCCTCCGTAATCGCAGGGAGAGGAGGCGTTACACGTCTTCAACGAATTTCCGGAGGGGGGGCGGATCCGCCCGCCAGGGCAGTCGTTGGGCGCCGCCGGTTCATCGTTGCACTCATTCTTGCCCTGGTATGCGTTCCGTTCGACTGTTTCTTCCGTGCCTTCTTGTTCTGCTGCTCGCCGTGCCCGTCCGGGCCCAGGACACGTCCGACGTGGCGTTTCGCGTGCAGATGGCCGATAGCGTCGTGGTGACGGCCTCCCGCGTGGCCTCGGCGGTGCGGGAGACGGGGCGCCGCGTGAGCGTGTACACGCAGCAAGACATCCAGTCCCTCTCCGTCAACAGCGTGGATCAGCTGCTCAACGTCGCGGCGGGGCTCGACGTGAAGAGCCGGGGCGGGTTTGGCGTGCAGAGCGACCTCACGATGCGGGGCTCCACCTTCAACGGCGTCCTGCTGCTGCTGGACGGCGCCCGCATCAACGACCCGTATACGGGCCACTTCTTGATGGACCTGCCGGTGCCCCTCTCGGAAATTGCCCGCGTGGAGGTGCTCCACGGCCCGGCGACGGCCCTCTACGGCCCCGACGCCCTCGGCGGGGTGGTCCACCTCATTACGAAGACGGCCCTCCGCAGGGAGGACGTCCGGCAGGACGGCCCCGCGGCGCGGGTTGACAGCCGGTACGGAAAGAACAATTTCTACGACATGGGCGCCGCGGCCCGTACCGCGGGGGACCGGACGACCGTGAGCGCGGCGGCCGCGGTGCAGGGAAGCGACGGCCGGCGTGTGTCGGCGTCCCCGCCGCCGGAGGGACGCAATCTCTCAAGCACCGTGCAGACGGACTTTGAGCGGCGGACGGCCACGGCGGCCGTGTCGCAGGACCTTGAGGGCGCGACGCTCTATACCCGAGCCGGGGTGGACGATCGCGAGTTCGGGGCCTACCACTTCTACTCGGATTTTGCCACGGATCGGGCCCGGGAGGCAACCTCCACGTTCTGGCTCCAGAGCCGTCTGTCAAGTTCCGACGCGACGAACACGCCCTGGCAGGTGCAACTCTTCGGCAAGCAGCACCGCGACCGGTACACGTACAATCCCGACGTGGGTGCCAACACCCACATCAGCCGTCGCCTTCGGGTGCAGGGGCAGGGGGCCCACACGTGGAACAGCGTCCGGGTGACCGGCGGCGCCTCCGCCGGGCTTCGTGGGGTCGACAGCAATCGGGATGGGGTGCACGGCGACCAGTCCGTCGGGGCCTTCGTGAGCCTGCGCTGGCGCGCCACCCCTCGCCTCACGGTCAACCAGAGCACGCGCGTCGACTACGACCCGACGTACGGGACGGAGCCGACCCCGCAGCTCTACGTGGCCTACAACCTCGGGCCGGCGACGCTCCGTGCGGGCGGGGGGCGCGTGGTGCGGGCGCCCAACTTCCTGGAGCGCTTCATCGATTCGCCCAGCAACCAGGGCAACGCCGACCTCACGGCCGAGACCGCCTGGTCCGGGGAGGTTGGCGTGGACGTGCGCCTGCCGGCGAATCTGTCGCTCTCCGCGACGGGCTTCCACCGCACCACCGATAACGCCATCGATTACCTCCGGAACGAGGCGGAACCGGTGTTTGAGGCCCAAAATCTGGACCGCACTACCACCACGGGGCTCGAAACGGAGCTGTCGTTCGACCGGACCCTCGGTGCCGTGGGCGTCAGCCTCGACGCGGCCTACACGCTCCTCGACGCTAGCCTGGATGGGCAAAAGCGCCCCTCCGCTTACAAGTACGGCCTCGATGCGGCGCGCCACCAACTACAGGGCAGTGCGTCGGTGCGGGCCGGGGCCGTGACGCTGGGGCTGCAGGGGCTGTGGAAGGATCGGCTCCGCGACGCGCCCCTGGCGACCGACCGCTACGGGGTGGTGCACGGCCGGCTGGCCTACGGCACACGCCTCTCCGGCGCCCGCACCACGCTGTCCGTCGAGCTCCGCAATGCCTTCGACCGGCAGTACAGCGAGATCTTCGACGCGCCGATGCCGGGCCGTACGCTCCTGGTCGGGGCGGAGGTGGCGCTGTAAGACGGGCGACGGGGCGCCGGCCGGAGGATGCACAGGGCCTTACAGCTCGGTGAGCACGAGCACTCCGAGCACGCCGCCGAGGAAGCCGAGCATCCCCGTATCGGTGGGGCCCCCGGACGGCGACGGGGTGCTGGCCGATGGGGACACGGGGGCGGCCATTGGCGCGCCCGGCGGGGACAGGTCGCGCTGCGTCTTTGCACGCGGGAGGACGACGCCTCGCAGCGACTCCACACGGGCCAGTGCGGGCACCTGATTGATGGGCAGCCGGCCCGACACCACCCGGCCGGCCGCCGCCGCGTCCGTGAGGCCGAGCGCGCACAGATCCGCCCGTAGCTCTTGGGCCGCCGACGCTTTTGCGATGGCATCGATAGAGACGTGCCCGTCGGTCACACGGGCCCCGGGCACGCTCGGTGCGAAGGAATCGCCGCCCTCTCGCCGAAACGCGCGGTACTCGTGGTAGAGCAACAGCAGGTCCAGGCCGGCCTTGGCGAGGGGGCCGTCCTTGCCCGCCCGGTCGGGCCCGTGGAAGTCCCGGAGGGCCTCCGCCCGAAGGCTGTCGGACCGGGGCTGGGCCGGGCTCCGTCCCGGAGCGAGAACGGCGGCGAGCAGGAGGAGGCCGGCGGGCAGCCACGACGGGCACGGCATAGGGCGAAGGGCACCTGGGCGCTATCGGACGCGAACGAACGGTCGGGTGGCGGTGAACGACGGGCCGGAGACGCGAAGGAAGTACGGGCCGCTTTGCAACCCGGGGCCTACCGTCAGGGTGTTCGGGGCGTTGGCCCGCAGAGGCCCGTCGTGCAGCCGCATAACTCGTTGGCCGAGCACGTTGTACACGTCCACCTGCACCTCCTGGGGATCCCCTACGGTGACCGACACCGAGGCCGCACCGGTCACCGGGTTCGGGGCGACGGCCGACACGCGGTGCGTGCCGGACAGGGAGCGCTTGAGGGGAACCTCCCGGCTGTAGGTGGACGACCCGTCGAGGTCCTCCTGCCGGAGTCGAAAGGTGTGGAGGCCGGGGCCGAGCGGCGCCGTGCGGTGGCGGTACGTCCGTGACTCGGCGGTCGTGCCGCCCCCGGCCTCGTACCCGATTGTCTCGAAGGTGCCGTCGCCGCGCTTGTGCTCGATCCCGAACCCGGCGTTGTTGGTCTCGCGGGTCGTCGTCCAGGTGAGCACCGCGCGCCTCTCCTCCACCACCGCTCCGAAGTCGGCCAGCGTCACGGGCAGGGCCGCGGCGGTCGCCCGCATGAACCCGTGCCCGCTCCACGCGTCGACGCCCGACGGGACAGACACGAACGCCCCGTTCCGGGTCTGGCGGTCCGTCACGTCCTGGGCACTCGATTTGAGGTGGTCGTACACCTCCGTGGGGGTGAACCCGGGATTGGCCTCCCAGACGAGGGCCGCGATGGCGGCGGCGTTCGGGGCGGCCGCCGACGTGCCGAAGAAGTTGGGGTGCGTGTCCGTGTCGTACGCCGAGTCAGTGCCAAAAAACGTATTGTCGACGCCGTCGGTCGCGGTGAGGTCGGGCTTCTCACGGGCCTCCGGGGCCAAGATGGGGATCCCGGTCTCGTCGAACCGAACCTTGATGCCCCCCTTCGAGGAGAACGGCTCCAGCACCGCCGGGTCGACGTTCGCGTTGTACGCCGCGGTGTTGAAGAACGGGGCCGCGGCGACCGCCAGTGCGCCCTCGGCCATGGGGTGGCCGTAGAGGGTGGGGCCGGACGGGGCGTGCTCCTCAATCTCGTAGTTGAACCCGGAGTGGATGTACTTTACGCCGTCGGGGGAGGGCCCGGCGGCCTTCTCGATCACGAGGTGATACGTCGAGTCCGCCGCGCCGTCCTGGTTGGCGTCCACGGCCCCGAGGTTTGTGTAGTCCAGCACCCCCTCCACCGGGAGGCCGAGGGCGTCGCTGTCGCGGGCGGACTGGGCGACGATGCCGAGCGTGTCGTTCACGAGGGCCACGTCGAGGTCGGTGTCCGCCTCCCTCGACCCGTCGACCAACGACGAGGGGTCGGTCCACTGCATCGTAAAGATGCGGAAGGTGCCGCCCGGCCGGATCGTGATGCGCTGCAGGGTGTCGACCGCGCCGCCGGACGGGGCGAAGTCGTGGGCCACGGCCCCGCTGCTGACGACGCCCTGCTTCCCGGAGTCGCGGAAGCCGTCCTGGTAGGCGTTTTGGCCGTCGTTGCCGGCCGAGGAGACGTAGGCAACGCCCTCGTCGGCCACACTGTCCACGACGTTCGCGACGGGGCCGTCCTGGAAGAAGGGCTCGGTGTTGTAGCGGACGTCGTCGACGAGGATGTCGCAGTTGCCTTCGTTGGGGTCGGCAAGGGCACGGATGCCCTGCACAAAGGCGGCAATGCCGCCGAAGGCCGTGTGGAAGCCGAGATCGGCCCCGGGGGCGATGTCGTGGATGAGCTGCAGCATCGCGCGCCCTTCGTCGCTGCCCGGCTCGCTGTCGTCGAGCACGTCCACCGGCGCGGTGCGGCCCGCCGGGTTGCCCGGCCCCGGCAGGTCGCCGGAGGCAATGTCGTCCTGTGCGGTGGTGGCGGCGGTGGGGCTCCGGTCGTAGCTGTCCGACAACGCACACACCTTCTGCCCACTGCCGTCCACGTTGAGGTCGGCCCGCCCCTCGAAGGCGCGGTGGGCCGTATCGGCCTCCGACCCGACGCGTCCGACGTGCGTCTGGGCGTAGGCGGGCACCATGCCCCGGAGGGACGCCAGCCGGGCGGCGTCGTCGAGGGCCGCGATCGGCAGGCGTCCCGACACCGCCGGGCCGGCCCGGGTGCCCCGTTCCAAGCCGAGGGCCCGCAGGTCAGACAGGAGGGCGCCCGTGTTCGTGGCGACGGCGGTGACCGTCACGGACCGGCCGTCCCGCGAGACGGGCCGGTAGTAGCGGGCGTTTTGGGCCTGGTGCGTGCGCTTTGTGCTCCCGAACAGGCGACGCACCCCTGCGGGGCCGGCCGCCTCGTGCTGGTAGTAGAGCGTGGCGAGGTGCGGCCCGAGCGGAGCGAGTGCACCGTTCCTCTTGGAAGCGGATCGGTTCCGCAGTGCGCGTCGGACCCGCTGCTGGGCCTGCGGGGTCGCGTCCTGGAGTCGGGGGGCGATTGCGGAGGACGCCTGCGGGGCCTGTGCCCCGGCCGTCCCGGGGACGCCCGCAATGAGGCCGCCAAGGAAGAGGGCGGCCCACCAGGGCCGGACAAGCCAGGATCGTTGCACGACGGGGTGGGGAACGTGAAGGGGGCCGGGACGGGGGCACGGACGCCCCTGCAAGCCGCCTTGGCAGGACTACCATTTTACAAACGGAGGATGTCTGGGTCCAACGTGATCTTTTTCCCGGGGGCCTCGTCCGGAAATGGCAAATACCGCTCCCGTCCCTGGCGACGTCAGGACATACCGTACGGGCGGCCTCCCGGGCGAAGGCGAAGCGGCCAGAGCGACATCGGCCCGTGGCCGCCGGTCGGGGCATCGGAGCGGGGGCGAGACGGCTCCGGGGACGGGTGCTTCGTGGGCGGATGGGGGCTCGGTGGGCCTTCGGGGAGGGCGCCCAGCCGAGCGGGAGGGAGGCCGGGCCCGGACACATCCCGTGGGGACGTCAGGGGGAAACTGTCCAGGTCGGCGCTGCGGTCAGTCAGCGCGTCGGGAGGCGATCCACCCGCCCCACAGAAGCTGCCGATAGATCGGTGTCGGCGGGGTGAAGCCGGCGTCGGTGACAATGTGCGTCAAGGCCGCTGGACGGACGAATGAGATGCCTTCTTCAATCTCCTCAAACGCATCCTCCACCGTGTCGGCGTCCAGGCGGGCGCGCATCTGTGTCCGCCACGCGGCCCAGAGCGTGCGGAACGCCTCGTCGGACGCCGGACGGTGAAGGTCGGCCCACACGAGGGGCGCGCCGGGGGGCAGCCGCTCGGCGAGGCCCCGAACGTAGCGCTGCGTGGCCGCCCTCCCGTCGATGAAGTGCGTGACGAGGAGCGACGTGGCGGCGTCGAACGACCGGGCACCGGGCATTTCCTCGACGGCCGCGTCGAGGTACTCGACTCGGTTCTCAAGCCCGGCGTCCGACACGTTGGACCGGCACCGGTCCAGCATCGCGGGCGACGGGTCGACGGCGGTGAACCGCCACCCCGAGTGTGCCTGTCCCATCCGCACAATTTCCGCGCCGGTGCCGGCGCCCGCCACGAGCAGGTGGGCCCGCTCCGGCAGCCGGGCCGCCAGGACGGACGCGACGGTGTCCTGGAGCACATCGTAGCCGGGACAGAGGCGCCGGATGCGATCGTCGTACCCGGCGGCGCGATCGGGGCCGAACTGCTGAACGGAGGGCGCGTCGGACATGCGGCCTGGAACTGTTCGTGATCGGCGTCGAGGGGCGACCTAATGCGACCGGTCCACGCCATCCCACCGCGATCGGGGCGTCGGGGCGTGGTCTCGCAGCACGTCTCGGGCCTCTCCTTGTTCGCCCGACGCCACGGCGCCCACCCGCTCCCGCAGCGTATACATCGACCAGGCCCCTTGAAGCAGGGCGTGGAGGGTGCGGAGCGCCGGTTCAGAGAGCGTGATGGAGACGGGCCCGGCGTCGGTGCCGGCCTGGAGCTGCCACTGGTCCGGCCCGTCGGTATCCTGTACGTTTTGCCAGGCGTG
>Ga0207414_1000832_pt1 | contig 12510 bp, 10 predicted proteins | sample PonA231FremontCA_2_FD_187269 | JGI IMG/M metagenome (GOLD analysis project Ga0207414, IMG submission 187269) | Marine sediment microbial community from Fremont, CA, USA - Pond A23 Sediment 1 (SPAdes) | ecosystem: Environmental > Aquatic > Marine > Unclassified | place: USA: Fremont, California... | reverse complement strand
AAGCCGTATCGAACTGATCGGCACCGCCGACGGCCGCGAAGCGGTGACCCGTGTCGAGGCGTTCGAGGTCGTGCTCGAGGGGGAGCTTGACCAGCCGGCCGAGGGGCATGCCGTGCTGACCCTCCAATCAGAGAGCATCACCGGCGGCAACGCCATCGTTGATGGCATGCTGCATGGCCACAACTGGTTCGACGTCGAGACCTATCCCGAGATCGTCTTTCGCAGTCAGGACATCCAGGCGCCGGCCGAGGGAGCATTGCGTATCGAAGGTGAACTCGAACTTCGTGGCGAGACCTATCCGCTGACGGTGCCGGCGAACTGGACGCGAGAGGGCGATCGGTTCCGCGTCAGCGGCCGGATGACACTGGATCGCACCGATTTCAACATGGGACGTAGTGCCTGGCGTTCCGAGGGCACGGTAAAGCATGAGGTCCATGTCGACTTCAACATCGAGCTGCTGGCGCCATCGACTTCCTGATACCCAAGGAGATTTGCCCGTGTTCACTCCCGTTATCCTGGCCGGCGGAAACGGTGTACGGCTCTGGCCGCTCTCGCGTCGGCAGCGTCCCAAGCAGTTCCTGTCGCTTGACGGTGAGTGCAGCCTGCTGGCCAACACCCTGACGCGGCTCGAAGGGCTTGGCATGGCCGCTCCTATCGTTATCTGCCATGAGGAGCATCGTTTCCTCGCCGCAGAGCAGTTGCGCCAGGCCGGCGTCGACGATGCAAGGCTGCTCCTCGAGCCCGAGGGACGGGGTACGGCGCCTGCCATTGCCTTGGCTGCCTTGCTGGCGCGCAGTGACGGTCGCAAGGAGCCACTGCTGGTGCTTCCGTCTGACCATGATCTGGCGGATGGCGATGCGTTTCAAGCGGCCCTTGACCGGGCAGCACGGCTGGCGGAGGCGGGTCAGCTAGTGACCTTCGGCGTGGTCCCGACCCGTGCCGAAACCGGCTACGGCTATCTTCAGGCCGGCGAGGCAGTGGGCGATGCGGGCTTCGCGGTGACGCGTTTCGTGGAGAAGCCCGACCTCGCTACCGCCGAGCGCTTCCTGGCATCCGGCGATCATTTCTGGAACAGCGGAATCTTCGTGCTGCGCCCCGATGACTACCTTGACGCTCTAGCTGCTTTCGCCCCCTCCATGCTGGCAGCCTGTTGCAGCGCCATGGACGGCGCAACGATCGATCTCGATTTCTTGAGGCCGGATGTGCGGTCCTTCCTGCAAAGCCCCAGCGATTCCGTCGATGTGTCGGTGATGGAACGTACCGACAAGGCGGCCATGGTGCCGCTTGCCGCCGGCTGGAGCGATATCGGCTCCTGGCAGGCCCTGTGGGAGGTCCTGCCCCGCGACGCTGATGACAACGCCCTGCGAGGCGACGTGGTCTGCGAGCAGAGCCACGGACTGCTGGTGCATGCTGATTCCCGGCTGGTGGCCACCCTGGGGGTTCGAGACTTGGTCATCGTCGAGACCGATGATGCCGTGCTGGTGGCAGACCGCACCCAGAGCCAGCAGCTGCGGGTCCTGGTCGAGCGGCTGGAGGCCCAGGATCGACCGGAAACCCGTTCCACGACCACCGTGCATCGCCCCTGGGGGCACTACCTGAGCGTTGATGTCGGACCCCGTCATCAGGTCAAGCGCATCACCGTGCGCCCAGGCGCACGACTCTCTCGTCAACTGCACCACCATCGGGCCGAGCACTGGGTGGTGGTAAGCGGCACAGCACGGGTCACCCTCGAGAGTGAGATCTTCCTGGTGGGCGAGAATGCCTCGACCTTCATCCCGATGGGGCGCGTTCACTGTTTGGAGAACCCCGGCCTGATTCCTCTGGAACTCATCGAGGTGCAATCCGGCACCTACCTCGGCGAGGACGACATTGTGCGGCTGGACGATTGCTATGGGCGCGAGTAACCGGGGGTAAGCGCGCTGCTCTCGGTCAATAGAGTCGGAAGCGCCGGTAATGGGGATGGCCCTCGGCCTCCTGCGGGGTCTTGCGGTAGCGCTTGTACTCCCACTGGTACTGGGCCGGGTCCAGCGCGATGGCCGCCTCGACGCTGGCGTTGACACCGGTGGCCGAGGTGGCCTCGTCAGGGTCGTAAACCCGTGCGTCGGCGGCCAGCAAGTGCACGGCGAAGCCCTTGCCGGGCACGCGCAGCGCAACGCCGGTGACCACTCGCGCTTCGGTACGTGCCACCAGCTTGGGCAGCAGCGTGGCGGTATAGGCGAGACGGCCATAGAAGGGCGCGAATACGCCGCTGCCCCAGTCGGGTTCCTGGTCGGGCAGAATGCCGATGGCTTCGGTGCGCTTGATGGCCTTGAGCAGGGCGGCCACCCCTCGAGGGGTGGTGGGTACCAGGCGTGCTCCGCGGCGTTCGCGGCCCTGGCGGATGATGGGGTCCAGCGGGGCAAGCTTGGGGGGCTCATACATGGCGGTGAAGGGGAAGTGACCGGAGAGCCAGAAGTTGAGCACTTCCCAGTTGCCGAAATGGGGAGCGAGCACGATCACACCGCGTCCCTCGGCACGGGCATCATCGAGCAGTTCGCGGCCGTTGACCTCGACAATCGCGGCCTCGACCCGCTCGGGGTTGCTCATCCAGGCGAAGCCCAGCTCGAGCATGGTAGCAGTGGAGTGGGTCAGGCTCCGCCGGCTGAGCCGGCGGAGCTCTTCCGCGCTGAGCGAAGGATAGACCACGGCCAGATTGGCTCGGGTGACCTCACGCTCCCGGCGACTCAGCCGCTCCACCCAGGGGCCTAATCGTCGGGCAAGTTGCCAGAGAGTAACCAGGCGGCGACCGGCGAGGGTACGCCACAGGGTGGTAATGGCACGGGCCTGAAATGCGCTCCAGCGGCGCTTAGCTCCCGCCATGGATCAGATCCACCAGCTGTCCACGTTGTCTGGCGCGCGTTGCTCGTTAAGGGCCTTGAGCCCTTTCACGCAGCGGATCACCAGCCAGACCACCGCGGCCAGCCAGGTGAGAAAGCCGATCAGGACCAGGGTCAGCAAGCCGGAAATGCCGAAATAGAGCAGGGCGATCCAGAACGTTCGTATCTGATAGCGATAGTGCTCGTCGAGCCACGCTGGCCCGTTGCCATGGTAGACGTAGGCAATGACAACGCCCACCAGGGACGTCAGGCCACCGGTGACCATCCCCGCGAGATGCAGCACGTACACCACGATAGGGATGGTCGTGTCCGGTGCACTGCCCCTTTCGGCGATGGAACGGTCGTCGTGTTGCGGCAGATGGTCGTTCATGGGAGTTCCTGAAGGTCGAGTGACTGGCGCCAATCATACCGGCCGGTGTCGTCAATGCCACCGGGCCTCAGTCAGCCCGGGGTTTCACGGGGCGGCTGATCTCCAGCAGGTTGCCATCCGGGTCCCGAAGGTAGAGCGAGCTTATTTCGCCGGTCGCCCCCTGTCGGGTGACGGGGCCGAGTTCCACGTCGACGTCCAGCGCCTGGAGGTGACGCTGGACCTCATCCAGCGGCAGCAGGCTGCGCACGCAGAGATCCAGGCTACCAGGCGTGGGCGTGGCGGCACGGGGTGTTACGTCGGTCGCGGTCCAGTGCAGCCGAAGCGCGACGTCACCCAGCATCAGATCGACGCGCTCCCGGTCTCGATAGCGCACTTCCAGTCCCAGCACGCGTGAATAGAAGTCCACGGCGCGAGAAATGTCGGTCACGGTGATGACCAGGTGGTCCAGACCTGACAGCATTCGGGGCTCCTTGCGGGGTTCTGTCGACAGCAGGGGAATTCTGGGAGAACGTGTTCCGGCACAGAGGATACGATGATGTTGACCTGTCCGCTATGTGCGTCTACTGACACGAACCATTTTTACCGTGATCTGCGACGCGACTATCACCGCTGCCGAGAGTGTGGGCTGGTATTCGTGCCTCCCGATCAGCGACTCGGGCCGGTGGAAGAGCGGGCGGTGTATGATCAGCACGAGAACTCGCCGCACGACGCCGGTTATCGGCGATTCCTGTCGCGGCTCGTCGATCCCTTGCACGAGCGGCTTCCGCCGAGCGCACGGGGGCTCGACTTCGGCGCAGGGCCCGGGCCGACGCTGTCGGTGATGTTCGAGGAAGCAGGCCACCCCATGGCGATCTATGATCCTTTCTACTCGCCGGACACGAGCGTGCTGGCGGGGAGGTACGATTTCATCACCGCCACCGAGGTCGTTGAGCACCTGTTCACGCCAGGTCGAGAGCTGACGAGACTGGCAGGCAAGCTCTCCGACGGCGGTTGGCTGGGACTGATGACCAAGCGTGTGTCTGACCTTCAGGCCTTCAGGAATTGGCACTATATTCTCGATCCAACCCACGTGGTCTTCTTCAGCGAGGCGACGTTCCTGTGGCTGGGCGACCATCTGAACATGGACGTCGAGTTTCCGGCTGCCGATGTCGTACTGCTGCAGAGGCGGTAATGCCATGCGGGCATGACGTTCCTGACGGATGGTAGGCAGTTCGAGCGGTTGACCGGATCGGTCACTCGGTATCTTGCGCAGCTGGGCTGCGCGATGCGCGAGATATACCGCTGTTGCTACAGCAGGGACTCCACGGGCAACAGGGACAAGACGAAGACCAGTGCACGCTTCAGTGCCCCAGTGTCAGGCTCCCGGCTGTGCCGGCGGGTCTCATCGCCCGTGATGTCCAGCCAGCGTAGGTCGCCCCCGGGCGTCAGTACTACCTCGTACGCGGTCAGCGCCACCTGGTCGCTGAACCGGGATTCCATGGTGCCGGCCAGTTCAGGACTCTCTATCAGAAACCCCAGCTCGGTGTTGATATGCGTCGAGCGAGGGTCGAAGTTGAACGAGCCAACAAAGAGGGTCTCACCGTCGATGGCAAAGGTCTTGGCATGCAGACTGGATGCGAAACTGCCGAAGAGACCTGGTGATTCCGGCGGTTTTTCGTGCCCTTCTCCGAGTCCTGTCGCGCGCATTTCAAACAGCTCGACACCGGCGCGAAGCAGGGGCTTTCGATATTTCGCGTAGCCGGAATGCACCAGGGCCACGTCGTTGGCTGCCAGGGAGTTGGTCAAGATCTGCACCTCGACGCCCTTTCTTTCCAGATCCCGGAACAGGTCGACCCCGGCTTGACCGGGCACGAAATAGGGCGAGACCAGCGTGACGGAATGTTCGGGGGTGCCAAGCGCCTTCACCAGCTGCCGGCTCAGGAGGCCATCGGGCCCTTGCTTTCCCAGTGCCTTGGCCGGGTCGTCGCTGACCATCTCCACCGGTGCCCAGGTGAAGGCAAGCTCTCTTGCCGTCAGGTCCTCAAGAAAACTCGAGGTCTCGATGGCGTCAATGAAGCGCTGCGCCGCTTCGCTCTGTGCCAATGCAGCACCTCGCGCCCCCAGCGTGGCCAGATCTTCCGTCGTGGCCTCCGGCAACAGGCGCTCAGCAGGATAGGCGGCCTCGCTCGCCCAGTAGCGGTCGAAATCCTGTGACATCCGATCGACGATCGGCCCCACCGCCACAATATCCAGATCTGCAAACAGCGCCCCACTGCCAATGCCGAAATAGGCATCGGCGATATTGCGCCCGCCAATGACCGTGGCCTGGTTGTCGGCGGTAAAGGACTTGTTGTGCATACGATGATTGAGGCGCTGGAAGTCGGTCAGGTAGCCGAGCATCTTGGGACGTCGCACGACAAAGGGGTTGAACAGCCTGACCTCGACATTGGGGTGCTGATCCAGTGCCGCCAGCGACGGGTCCATGCCGGAAATGCCGTTGTCATCCAGCAACAGCCTGACGCGGACGCCGCGTTTCGCGGCCTTGTACAGTGTGTGCAGCAGCAGGTTACCTGCCATGTCGTCCTGCCAGATGTAGTACTGCACATCCAGTGAGCGGTCACTGGCCTGGGCCAGTAGCGCCCTTGCCGCAAACGCATCCAGCGGGTCTTCCAGGGTGGCGATACCGCTTCGGTCCGGCTTGCGGCTCACGTCGGGATGGATCACCTGGCCGAGGCGCGTGTCCTTCGTCTGTTCCGGCGACAGCGCCTCGCTCGAGCTGCGATCTTCCAGCGTGGGTAGCGTACAGCCCGACAGGCTGATCAGGAGCAAGCCGATGACCATCGTGGCAGGGCATCGCCCATTGATCGTATGCAGCAAGAGCGTGTCTCCCCCTCATGGCGTGCCTTCGGTCAGGGTGTCTGACGCGTTCACGAGACGACCATGCGTTTCGTGATCGTCGCACGTCATCGGCCTGTTTCAAGGCGAATGCGGGTTTCCAGGTAATACCCGAGGACATGGTAAGAGGAACAGGATCTACCTCTGCTTTCTTCTGAAAATTAGCGTGGCATACGCTGTCCAGTAAAACAAAAATGCCATGTTCCATGTTTGTCGAACATCAAGGTCCATCGCAGGGACATAACGGGCTCGGCAGGCAGGAACAAAACGATTGACTCGACGCCGGTCGAGCGTATTATCTCCGCGCTCGTCGATGCTCCCCACGGCCCTCTGGCCCCGGCCTGAAGGCGCTATCCGGCGTGCTCTCCTCTCGTTCGATCTGCTGCTGTGAGGCCCTTCATGTCGCGGCACCTGCTGGCCATGGCGCTGGCCCCCCTGCTGGGGCTTTTCATCCTCGGTATTGGTAACGGGTTCCTGGCCACGGTGATCACCTTGCGCCTGGACGCCGCCGGAGAGTCGGCAGTCGTCATCGGCTGGGTCTCCTCGGCCTACTTCATCGGCCTGGCGCTGGGTGCCATGCTCAATGACCGTCTGCTTCTGCGCATCGGGCATATTCGTGCCTACGGCAGTTTTGCTTCGCTGGTGGCAGTGACCGTATTGATGCAGGGGCTGGTGGCCGAGCCCTGGGCCTGGTTTGTCCTCCGTCTGATTGGTGGCTGGGCCACGGTCGGCGTCTATCTGGTGATCGAGAGCTGGCTGCTGGCCTCCGGCGACGCCAAGGTGCGCGGCCGCCTTCTAGCGCTCTACATGATCTCGCTCTACGCCGCCGGTGTGCTCGGTCAACTGTTGCTCGGCGTGACCGAGGCCATGGGAGGAGCGACCTCGTTCATGGTGATCGGCATGCTGGCCTCGCTCTCGGTACTGCCCATGGCACTGATCCCGCGCGTCTCGCCGTTGATCGAGAAGGCCGAACCACTATCGCCCTTGCGCCTGATCACCCTCACGCCTACCGGCGTCATGGGCAGTTTCGGCTCGGGATTGATGGTGGCGGCGGTCTACTCGCTGCTGCCGCTGTATCTGCAGCGTACCGGTCTCGCCGTCGACCGGATCGGTCAGATGATGGCGGTAGTGGTGCTCGGTGCCATGCTGCTGCAGTACCCGGTGGGGCGCTGGTCGGACCGGCATGACCGGCAGCTGGTGCTCATCCTGATCGGCGCCTTCTGCACGCTGATCTCTGTAGCAGTGATCCTGCTGCCGTTGAATCTGTGGATCCTGGCGGGGCTGCTGTTCCTGCTGGGCGGTGGAGTCTTCTCGCTCTATCCGGTGGCGGTGGGTCACTCCGCCGACCGCGCTCCGGCCGGTGCCCTGGTGCGCATGAGCCAGGGGCTGCTGCTGATCAATGCCATCGGCTCGGCGCTCAGCCCTCCCCTGGTCTCCCCGGCGATGAGCCTGCTGGGTGATGCGGGCCTGTTCTGGGCCTTCGGCGCCATGGGAATCGTGCTGGTGGCTTTTTTCGGCTGGCGGCGTAGCGTGCGTCCTGCCCCGGTGCCGGTGGCTCCCTTCTCGCCCAGTACACCCATGTCGGCGGCGGGCGCTGAACTCGCTGTCACCCAGGAGCTGGTGCAGGGCGCGATGGAGCATGAGCACGTGGAGGACCTTTCCGGGGCAGTTTCCGATGTGGCGGTAGCCGAGCCCCTTGTGGGGCCACCACCGCCCGATGAAGCCCATATCGCCTACTATGACGACGAGCCCGACAAGGACAGCCTCTCGTGTCCTTGACGGGCTCGTCGGTAGGGTATCGGCTCCCCTGCTGCAGGCATCGCGGCGAGAGCGACTTAGGGCTAATGGTTAACGAAAAGGTGTGAACCTACTATCGTGGGCGTTATTTTGTCCTGAGGTGATCCACGATGCCCTATGCCGCCCCTGTTCGCGACGTCCGATTCGTGCTGGAGGAAATGCTCGAGCACGGCTCGCTTGCCCTGCCTGGCTTTGAAGAGTCCAGCCCCGATCTGGTGGAGGCCGTGCTGGACGAGGCGGCCAGGCTTGCCGGCGAAGTCTGGGCTCCCCTCAATACCAGCGGCGATCGGCAGGGCTGTAAGCGCCGTGACGACGGCAGCGTGACCCTGCCCGCCGGCTTTGCCGAGGCCTACCAGGCCTATGCCGAGGGCGGCTGGAACGGCATCGGCGTTTCCGAGTCACTGGGCGGCCAGGGTCTGCCCGAGGTGGTGGCCAGTGCCGTTCAGGAGATGCTCCATGGCGCCAACATGGCGCTCGGCCTGTGCCCCATGCTCACCGCCGGGGCCATCGAGGCACTCGCCCACCACGGCAGCGACGAACAGAAGGCCCTCTACCTGCCGAAACTGGTGGAGGGTGCCTGGACGGGCACGATGAATCTCACCGAGCCCCAGGCCGGCTCGGACCTCTCCAGGGTGCGCACGCGTGCCGTGCCCCAGGAAGACGGCGTCTACCGGCTCTATGGCCAGAAGATCTACATCACCTGGGGGGAGCACGACGCCGCCGAAAACATCATCCACCTGGTGCTGGCGCGCAAGCCTGACGCCCCCGAGGGCAACAAGGGGATTTCGCTGTTCCTGGTGCCCAAGTATCTGGTCAATGCCGACGGTTCGCTCGGTCAGCGCAACGACGTCACCTGCGCTTCCATCGAGCACAAGCTGGGCATCCATGGCTCGCCCACCTGTACCCTGAGCTTCGGCGAAGGGGAAGGTGCCATCGGCTACCTGGTAGGCGAAGAGGGGCGCGGCCTCAACCACATGTTCACCATGATGAACGAGGCACGCCACAAGGTGGGCGTTCAGGGCATCGGCGTGGCCGAGCGTGCCTGTCAGCACGCCTTCGCCTACGCCAAGGATCGTACCCAGGGCCGCAGCCCGAGGTCAGGTCGCGACGATTGCCCCATCAGCGATCACCTGGATGTACGCCGCATGCTGCTTTCCATGCGTGCCCGCACCGATGCGCTGCGCGCGCTGGCCCTCTATTGCGCCGCGCAGCTCGACGTGGCCCGCCACGGTGCCGACGACAGCGACCGCGCTGCCGCCCAGGCACGGGTCGACGTGCTGATTCCCGTGGTCAAGGCCTTCTCTACCGACCAGGCGGTGGAGATCGCCTCGCTCGGCATACAGGTTCAAGGGGGCATGGGTTACATCGAGGAAACCGGCGCCGCCCAGCTGCTGCGCGATGCTCGCATCGCGCCTATCTACGAGGGTACCAACGGCATCCAGGCCCTCGATCTGGCCGGCCGCAAGCTTCAGCGCGATGCTGGAGCGGCGTTCAAGAGCTTGATCGACGAGGTGGAGGCCACCGCCGCGGCACTCGAGGCGCACGGCCATGCCGAGATGGGCAAGAGCCTGGCCGGTGGCGCCATCGACATGCGTGCTGCCATGGTGAAGGTTCTGGAAGACGGGGCGGATCCCGAACAGGGTGCCGATGCCGTCCAGGCCCATGCCACGCCCTTCCTGTCGCTGGCCGGTCACGTGCTTTGCGCCTGGCAGATGGGCAAGGCGGCCCTGACGGCCAGCGCAGTGATTGCCGAGAGCCACGATGCACCCGGACGGCCGGACCCTTTCTATCGGGCCAAGTGCCAGAGCGCCGACTATGCTATCCGTCAGTGGCTGCCGGTGGGCCGTGCCCAGCGCGCGGTGATCGAGGCCGGGAGAGAGAGCTTGACCGCCTTCGACGCCGAAGCTTACTGACTCCTCCGCGATTCGCCGCCGGCCCTGCGCCGGCGGCGACCCTTTTGAATCCGATTCCACGCCACGGAGCCAGCCATGAGCCAGAGCATCTTCGAACAGGGCCTGCCCAAGACCCCCGCCAACTTCGTGGCGCTCTCGCCACTGACCTTCATCGAGCGAACCGCCTCGGTCTACCCGGACTATCCGGCGGTGGTCTATGGCGAGATCCGACGTGACTGGGCTACCACCTGGGAGCGCTGTCGGCGGCTCGCCTCGGCGCTGGCGACACGCGGCATCCAGCCCGGCGAGGCGGTGGCAGCGATGCTGCCCAACGTGCCGGCGATGTTCGAGGCCCATTTCGGTGTGCCCTTGGCCGGCTGCGTGCTCAATACCCTGAACATTCGCCTGGACGCCGACGCCATCGCCTACATGCTCGAGCACGGTGAGGCGAAAGCGATCCTGGTCGATCCGGAGTTTGCGGACGTCATCGAGGAGGCAGTGGGCAAGCTCGAGAACAGGCCGCTGATCGTTGACGTGGCAGACGAGCAGTTCATGGTCGACGGCCGCGCTATCGGCGAGGTGGAGTACGAGGCGCTGCTGGACGAAGGGGCCCCCGATTATCCCTACCGGCTACCAGAGGACGAGTGGCAGGCGATCTCGCTCAATTACACCTCCGGCACCACCGGTAAGCCCAAGGGCGTGGTCTATCACCATCGTGGCGCTTATCTGAACGCCACCAGCAATATTCTGGTATGGGCGATGCCCCACCACCCGGTCTACCTTTGGACCCTGCCGATGTTCCACTGCAATGGCTGGTGTTTCCCCTGGACCATCGCCGCCGCTGCCGGCACCAATGTCTGCCTCCGCAAGGTCGAGGCGAAGAAGGTGATGGACCTTATCGCCGACGAACACGCCACCCACTTCAGCGGTGCGCCCATCGTCCTCAATGGCCTGGTCAATCTGCCCGATGACGACAAGCGCATCTTTGACCATGCGGTGAAGGTCACTACCGCAGGGGCAGCGCCTCCCGCCTCGGTGATCGCCGGCGTCGAGACGCTCGGCATCGACGTGACCCATGTCTACGGTCTCACCGAGGTCTATGGCCCGGTGACCTCCTGCGCCTGGCGCGAGGCCTGGAACGAGCTGCCCATCGAGGAGCGGGCGAAGCTCAAGTCTCGCCAGGGCGTGCGCTATCACATGCTCGAAGCGCTCTGCGTGGCCGATCCCAACACCCTTGAGCCGGTACCCAAGGACGGCCAGACCCTTGGCGAGATTCTGATGCGCGGCAACAACGTGATGAAGGGCTACCTCAAGAACGAGGCCGCCACCGAGCAGGCGCTCGAAGGCGGCTGGTACCATACTGGCGATCTGGCCGTCTGGCATCCGGACGGCTACATCGAGATCAAGGATCGTTCAAAGGACATCATCATTTCCGGCGGCGAGAATATTTCCACGATCGAGGTGGAAGACGCGATCTACGGCCATCCGGCAGTGGAGGAGGCCGCGGTAGTGGCCAGGCCCGACGAGACGTGGGGGGAGACGCCGTGCGCCTTCGTCAAGCTCAAGGTCGGCTACGGCGAGGTCACGGCGCAGGAGATCATCGATCACTGTCGCGAGCACCTGGCACACTTCAAGGCGCCCAGGACGGTCATCTTTACCGAGCTGCCCAAGACCTCCACCGGGAAGATCCAGAAGTTCGTGCTGCGCGAAGAAGCCCGCAACCAGTAACGGTGCGACGCTGGCCACCGCGGCGTCACCCAGCGAGAAACAGATCACAGGAGAGTTCAGATGAGCCAACAACCGATCGGCGTGGTGGGTGCCGGCACCATGGGTCAGGGCATTGCCCAGGTCCTGGTCACGAGTGGCTTCGCCGTCAAGCTCTACGATGTCGCCGATGCGCAGCTGGAACGCGCTCGCGGTAGCATCGACAAGGGATTGAGCAAGCTGGTGGCCAAGGAGAAGCTTGTCGAGGCCGAGCATGGTGCCGCCCTGTCGCGACTGGACACCACCACCGCACTGGATGCCCTGCGCGACTGCGAGGTGATCATCGAGGCGGCTCCCGAACAACCTGCGCTAAAGGAACAGCTGTTCCGCGACCTGAGTCAGCTGACTCATGACGCGATTCTGGCCTCCAATACCTCCTCTCTGTCCTTGACGCGTCTCGCCGCCGTCTGCGAACGCCCCGAGCGGGTGGTGGGCATGCACTTCTTCAACCCGGTACCGATACTCAAGCTGGTCGAGGTGATCCGTGCCGAGCAGTCCAGCGACGCCACCGTGGCGCGCATCGAGCAGCTGGCGACCGACCTCGGCAAGACGGCGGTGCCGGTGGGGGATTCACCCGGTTTCGCGGTCAACCGCCTGCTGGTGCCGATGATCAACGAGGCGGCTTTCCTGGTGCAGGAGGGCGCCGCCACCCCCGACGCGGTGGACGAGGCCATGAAGCTCGGCGCCGCCCACCCGATGGGGCCGCTGGCGTTGGCCGACCTGATCGGTCTGGACGTCTGCCTGGCGATCATGGAAGTGCTGCAGCAGGGCTTCGGCGATCCCAAGTATCGCCCCTGTCCGCTGCTCAAGCGCATGGTCGACGCCGGCTATCTGGGGCGCAAGTCCGGCCGCGGCTTCCACACTTACGAATGAATGGCTCGGGGCTTTTCCAGGGACAGGTCTACGAGGAGGCGCTGTGAATACTTCCCTGTACGCT
>Ga0207414_1000831_pt1 | contig 12539 bp, 12 predicted proteins | sample PonA231FremontCA_2_FD_187269 | JGI IMG/M metagenome (GOLD analysis project Ga0207414, IMG submission 187269) | Marine sediment microbial community from Fremont, CA, USA - Pond A23 Sediment 1 (SPAdes) | ecosystem: Environmental > Aquatic > Marine > Unclassified | place: USA: Fremont, California... | reverse complement strand
ATAATTTTTTCTCCTTCAGCTATAAAAAATCCTTTCTTTATTCTGTTTTTCTTTTTTTTTAGTGAGTTAATAAATTTAATTTTATTTTTGCTTAACATATTACTAATATATTTGTGTTTAATGAGTCATTGCAGAGGCAATTTTTTATGGAAGATTAGAAGTTGTAAATTTAAGAAATTTTTATTTCTGTGTGTTATTGTTGTTTTAGCCTTTTCCTCCTGTAAAACGACAAAGCACGTGCCCGAAGATAAATATTTGTTAGAGGGATATGATGTAAAAATTGAATCTGACGGTGCGGATATTAAAAAGAACGAGTTAAAATCCTACATAAAGCAAAAACCCAATCGAAAATTTTTGGGTCTGAAATTCCCTTTGTTTATCCATAGCCTTTCTGGTAAAGATAAAGAAGGAGGATTGAACAAGCTTTTTGAGAACCTTGGAGAAAAACCTGTTGTCTGGGACAAATATATGACAGCGGAAGCCAAAAAGCAGATTCGTTACTTTTTGGAAAATAAAGGCTATTATAATTCTACTGTGGAGGATACTGTTATTTTTTCCGGCCGGAAGGCAAAAGTGAGGTATATAATTGATTTAAATGAACCCTATACAATCAATGATGTTTCTTATGACATTCGTGATTCAGTATTGCAACCTTATGTATATCAAGACACTACAAAACGTTTAATACACAAGGGAGATATATTTGCTGTTGAAAAAATGGAAAAAGAAAGGAAAAGAATTGAAAATTTATTGAAGAATAATGGATTTTATGATTTTTCTAAAGATTTTATAAGTTATGTGGCCGACACAACACATAATAAGAATAAGGTAGATTTAATATTAAGAGTAAGCAAATATCCCATTAAGACTGAAAATGGAGAGTTACAGAATGTATCTCATAAGCGATATAAAATTAATAATATCTATATATTTCCGGACTATAACCCTAAACAAGCTATTGCGGAACGAAACGAATATATGGAGAATTTGGATACCACAAGCATTAATGACTTGAATTTTATCTATAAAAGTGACCCCGGAATAGATCTAAAGACATTAGCGCAAGCGAACTATATTTTTCCCGGGGAATGGTATAATCAGAAAAATGTAGACAGAACATATGAGCATTTGAATTCTTTAAGAATATTTAAATTGATAAATATTAGGTTTAATGAGCTTGATCAGGACTCACTTCAGAAAAATAATAGATTAAACTGTTACATCTACCTTAAAAAACTTAAATTACAGTCCTATACCATTGAATTAGAAGGTACAAATTCCTCTGGAAACCTTGGAGGGGGAGGAAATCTATTATATAGTCATAAAAGCCTGTTGAACGGAGCAGAAAATTTTGAGACAAAGTTCACAGGAGCCTTTGAAATTTTGGATCCTGAAAAATTTAACCGTTTAGATAATACATTAAAATTAGGCACAGAAGTTAGCCTTGATGTCCCAAAATTTATTATACCTTTTTTTAAAGGAGAGCAATTTGTAAAAAGATACCACCCCAGAACTTCTTTTTCTGCCATGTATAATTATCAGGAAAGACCAGATTATACACGTACACTGGCGAATTTATCGTATGGTTATAAATGGGAAGCCTCTTCAAAGTTAAGTTATTTTGTAAATCCTTTTGAGTTAAATATTCTTAGATTACCATATATTTCGGATGATTTTTTTTCTGATATTCGCGATTCTTATTTAAGGTTTAGTTATGATGATCATTTTCTTTCGCTGACTAGTTTCAATATGATTTATAATAATCAGAGCGAGAAAAAGGGTGAAGATTTTCAATATTTTCGCCTTAATTCTGAACTAGGAGGCAATCTACTTACCGCAGTTAATAAGATTGCTGATTCAAAAAAAGTTGACGGAGATTATCAACTGTTTGGCATTCGATATGCTCAATATGCAAAGATGGATTTGGATTTTCGTTATTACGATGTGATAAATGAATCGAATAGAGTTGTATACAGATTTTTTTTAGGGGCTGGATTCCCGTACGGGAATTCAAGCGCATTGCCATTTGTTAAGCAATATTTTTCGGGCGGAGCAAATAGCATTCGGGCATGGAATGTGAGATCTCTCGGTCCGGGTTCGTATAGGTCTGAAAATCAAAAGGGTTATCCTAATCAAACTGCTGATTTGAAGTTTGAAACAAATGTGGAGTATCGTTTTAATATGTTTTGGATTCTTGAGGGTGCTTTTTTCGCTGATATTGGTAATATTTGGTATCTTGAACAAGGTGGTGATATTCCGGATGAAACTATTTTTTACCCGCATCGTTTTTTTGACGATTTAGCTATTGGAACTGGTTTTGGTCTGCGCTTTGATTTATCTTTTTCAATTTTAAGGCTGGATTTAGGCTTAAAGTTCAGGGATCCCTCCTTTACCGACGGGGAGAAGTGGTTACCTGGAAACAGGGGTGTATCAGCAAATACACTTTCATGGAATATTGCTATCGGTTATCCATTTTAATGCTTCATCTGGGTATCTTTTCTTAATTTTTTTTATCTCATTTGAATAAATCGCAGTTAATGTTCTTATTTTAAGTATTTTGAAAATTCAACCAGCTTATTGAAGTTTTATTAATTTTCTTTTTATCAATAGTATTATTTTAAGATTTTGCACCTATGGAACCCCATAAATTATTCAAATTCTTTTGTCTACATTTTCTGGTTGAGGGTTTCATTACTTCCAATTTATTTCTTAATTTTGTAGAGAGTTATAAAATCTAAAAAACAACTAATTATGTCATACGATAAAATACTTGAATTATTGGGAGAAAATGCTGATGATTTATTAAATCATAAGTGTAAAACAATAAAAAAAGATCAATTACATCTACCTGGTCCAGATTTTATAGAACGTGTGTTCTATCACTCAAACAGAAATCCTCAGGTCTTAAGTAGTTTACAAAAAATGTTTGATCGCGGTAGATTGGGAGGTACAGGATATCTGTCTATTCTTCCTGTTGATCAGGGAATCGAGCATTCAGCAGGAGCTTCATTTGCCCCCAATCCAATTTATTTTGATCCTGAAAATATCATTAAACTGGCAATTGAAGGAGGAGCTAACGGAGTTGCATCTACTTTTGGCGCTTTGGCTGCCAATTCTCGTAAATATGCACACAGAATTCCATTTTTGGTTAAGCTTAATCACAATGAATTATTAACTTATCCAAATACCCATGATCAAATAATGTATGGTACTGTCGAGGAAGCATGGAACCTTGGAGCTACAGCAGTAGGGGCAACAATCTATTTTGGAAGTGAAGAATCTAACAGGCAAATAATGGAAGTTGCAGAAGCCTTTGAACGTGCACATGAATTGGGAATGGCAACTGTTCTTTGGTGTTATTTGAGAAATGATGCATTCAAAAAGGATGGTACCGATTATCATTTAGCATCAGACTTAAGTTCACAGGCAAATCACATTGGTGCCACCATTCAGGCTGATATCATTAAACAAAAAATGCCCAAGACCAATGGAGGATTTAAAGCCGTTAATTTTGGAAAAACACATGATAAGGTTTATGATGAATTAACGACAGATCATCCAATTGATCTAACACGATATCAGGTGGTAAATAATTACATGGGCCGTATTGGCCTGATAAATTCAGGAGGAGCATCAAAAGGAGGCTCTGATTTAGCCGAGGCTGTTGCTACAGCAGTGATAAATAAACGTGCCGGCGGAATGGGATTGATTAGTGGAAGAAAAGCTTTTCAGAGACCTATGAAAGAAGGAGTGGAATTACTTAATGCTATTCAGGACGTATACCTGGCAAAAGAGATTGATGTTGCATAGAATGATGAAATTTACAGAATAAGCAAAACAGGAGAATCGCACCGATTCTCCTGTTTTGTTTTTAATTGCTTTTTTTATAATATTGTTCAGCATATTTAATCCATAAAAAAAATATAAGCATGGCTAAATTTGATCCCACAAAAAGAGATAGTTTCGGAACAAAATTTGGAGTTATAGCCGCTGCTGCAGGTTCAGCTGTAGGATTGGGGAATATCTGGAGATTCCCATATGTTGCTGGTGAAAATGGAGGTGGCGCATTTATCCTAATTTATCTTCTGTTTATTATTGCCATCGGAATACCGGTTATGCTATCTGAATTTACTATCGGGAGAAGAGCTAAAAGAAATGCATTTGGTTCATTTAAAAGGTTAGCTCCGAACACGTATTGGTATCTTATTGGTTTGTTGGGAGTTGTTGCAGCCTTCGTGATTCTTTCGTTTTACAGTACGGTTGCCGGTTGGACGCTTGAGTATATATATCTTTCCTTCTCAAATGCGTTTGCAGAAAAAACACCAGACCAATTGACAACCATGTTTGAAACGTTTAAGGCTGGAACTTTCCGTCCTATTCTTTGGCAATTGTTTTTTATGGTGTTGACGGCTTGGATTGTTATTGCCGGGGTTAAGAAAGGCATTGAAAAATATGCAAAAATTTTAATGCCTATACTGCTTCTGCTTATTATTGTGTTGGATATTAGAGCTATTACTCTTCCCGGAGCATCAGAAGGCCTTGATTTCTTATTTCGACCAGATTTTTCTAAACTTAATACAAATAGTATACTTGAAGCCTTAGGCCAAGCCTTCTTTTCCCTTAGTATTGGAATGGGAACCCTGATTACCTATGGTTCATACATTAATAAAAAACAAAACCTGACAAGCACCGCGATTAATGTTACTGCAGCGGATACAATCATTGCAATTTTAGCAGGAGTGGCGATTTTTCCTGCTGTATTTGCTTTTGGTATTGAGCCTAATGCCGGGCCGGATTTGATCTTTAGAACTCTGCCAAACATTTTTCAGCAAATGCCGGGTGGTTACTTTTTCTCTTTAATTTTCTTTATACTTTTGGGTGTTGCAGCCCTGACTTCTTCCATCTCAGTTCTGGAAGTGGTAGTTGCGTATTTTGTGGAAGAACTCGGTATGTTAAGAAAACGCGCAACTATTGTTGCAGCTGTTTCAATAACAGCCCTAGGTATTTTGTCAACTATGTCTTGGGGTGTCATGGATGATGTAAGAATCTTTGATTTCAATATTTTTGAACTTCTTGATTTTACTGCATCAAGTGTGTTTTTACCAATTGGAGGGGTGTTTATAGTAGTCTTCCTTGGATGGCACCTGGGCAAACGAAATATTAAAGAAGAAATTACCAGTGATGGCCTTTATAAGGCAAAACTAATTAATTTATTTGTCTTTATTATTAAGTTTCTTGCGCCAATAGCAATAGCTATGGTGTTTCTTCATGGAATTGGATTATTGAAATTTTAAGGAATTATAAGTCTAACATTTATTAATAAGGCTGTCGGCGAGAGGAATTAATCATGAATTATTCTGGATGAACTAATCCGACAGGGTTTTATACAATCTTTAAGCAAAATAAATAAAAAATTTCTTTATAATACAGGTTTCGCGTTAAGTGTTTGTGAAAAACCAGAATAAATTGTAAAATTTATACGAAAAATTTTAAACACAACTCACCTCTGATTTTGATGGGGTGGGTTGTACTATAAAACATATTTTGTGAGAGATTTTTTCAGAGAACTATTTTCCTTTTCCCGGAGAGAAAAGATAGGTATATATGTATTACTGACTTTGATATTTTTACTTATCGGTTTTAGGTATTTTTATCTCCCTCGTCAGCATTTTGGCAGGGAAGTTGACCATTCTTGTTTCAAAGAGGAGGTTTTCTCTTTTAAGGAGTCTTTGAAAAAAGTAGAGCAGAACAAATCAAAAAGAGCAAATACATTTCAGGAAATTGACGATGTTAGTAAAACAATAAACAGAGAACTGTTTAACTTTAATCCTAATAAATTAGACAGAAATGGCTGGAAAAAGCTCGGTCTTAGAGAAAGAATTATTGACATAATAGAGAACTATAGGAAGAGCGGAGGCGTATTCCAAAAGAAAAAAGATTTGTTAAAAATATATGGATTGGATCAAGCGCATTATGAAAGACTTAAGCCCTATATTATTTTGCCAGACAGAGCAGATCCAAAAGATAGTCATCGGACGCAGAAAAATTTCAAAAAGAAAGAAAACGAGTACTTTATAAAAGACACTTCTATTAATCTCAATAAAGCTGATACGTTTAACCTTATGCTGGTTCACGGTATTGGTCCATACTACGCGAAAAGAATTTGTAAATACCGTGATTTATTGGGTGGTTTCTCAAATATTGAACAGCTTAAAGAGGTTTATGGTATTAATGACACTGTATACAATAAAATAAATGCGTCTTTAAAGATTGATACTTCAGAGATAGAAAAAATACACCTAAACAATGCAACTTTTAACAATTTGATTAGACATCCATATATTAATGCCTATCAAACTAAAGCAATTATGAAATATATTGATTATAAAGGAAGTATCCAATCAAAGAAGGAACTTGTTGAAAACAATATTTTGGACAAACAAACATATAAAAAAGTGAGTATCTATTTAGAGCCGTAGAATTTTTTAGTTGAATTTTTAACTTTTTTTTATTATATTGTTATGATAATTAATAAATTAAAAACACAGAATATTTTTTCACATGTAACGTTTTGAAAAATTGGGATTAATTTAATAGCTTTGCGGCTCAATAAAAAATGGAGGATAAATATGATCATAGTACAAGTTAAAGATGGCGAAAACATTGAAAGAGCATTAAAGAAATTTAAACGAAAGTTTGAAAAGACAGGTGTTATAAAGGAATTGAGAGAAAGACAAGCGTATACTAAACCTTCTATGCAGCGGAGAGAGCAGAAGAAAAAAGCTATCTACAAGCAAAAATTACAAGAAAACGAGGAATAATAAGGCAGCTATCTATTTCTTATCTTTTTTACGGACAGTTTTATTAACTGTTTAACTCTATGCTTATAGAACAATTTTTTAAATATCTTCAGCACGAAAAAAGATATTCCAGACATACTTGTCGTGCTTATCAGAATGATCTAAACCAATTTTTTGATCACATTGATAGTATTAATAAGGATAGAGATATAAAAAAACTGAAGAATCCGGATAAAGTTGTACGTAGCTGGATTGTTCAGATGATGGAAAAAGATATATCTGCTAGTACCATTAACAGAAAGCTTTCCACATTAAAGTCATATTTTAGATTTCTCAGAAGGCAAGGTGTTATTGAATACGATCCTTTAGCAAAAATTTTTACTTTAAAGACAGAAGGAAGACTTCCTTCTGTTGTAAATGAGAAACAGATGAGTTATCTTGAAAATATGGATTTATTTTCTGATGACTTTTTTGGTATTAGAGACAGATTAATTATTGAAATTCTTTATCAAACAGGAATGAGAGTATCTGAATTAGTTGATTTGAAAGATGATAATGTGAATTTTGCTAAAAAGCAACTGCATATACACGGTAAAAGAGATAAGGAAAGAATCGTACCTCTCAACGATCAACTTATTGATTCTGTCAAGAATTATACGGCCTTGCGTAAACAACACTTTCATGACAGTGATGAAGGGTCATTGTTTGTTACAAATAAGGGAAAAAAATTATATCCCAAAGCTGTTTATAGAATAGTAAAAAGTTACCTTTCAATTGTAACGACAATGAAACAAAAAAGCCCGCACGTATTACGACATACATTTGCTACTCATCTGTTGAATGACGGTGCTGATTTAAATGCAATTAAAGAACTTTTGGGGCATTCAAATCTGTCTGCGACACAAATATATACACATAGTACTTTTGAAAAGTTAAAGAAAATTTATAAACAAGCTCATCCAAGAAATTAATTCGGAGGAAAAGCATTATGGACATAAAAATTCATTCAGTGCATTTTGATGCAGATAAACAATTAGAAGATTTTATTGAAAATAAAGTAAGTAAATTGGATCAATTTTATGACAATATCATCGGAGCTGAGATTTTTCTTAAAATAGAAAAAAATCAATCTCCAGAAAATAAAGTTTCAGAAATTAAACTTCAAATTCCTGGAAGCGATCTTTTTGCCAAAAAACAAGCAAGCACTTTTGAAGAATCAACCGATTTAGCTGTTAATGCACTGGAAAAGCAGCTAAAGAAAAGAAAAGAAAAACAGAGAGGAAAATAATTTAAAAAAAATAGAGTAATATATTTTGTAAGATAAATAAAATATATACCTTTGCGAACCGATTTTCGAAATTAATAACGTTCTTTTTTTGATATATGAAAATGCCGATGTAGCTCAGTTGGTCTAGAGCAGCTGATTTGTAATCAGCAGGCCGTGGGTTCGAATCCCTCCATCGGCTCCTGTTTTTATGGGGAGGTACCAAAGCGGCCAACTGGGGCAGACTGTAAATCTGCTGGCTTATGCCTTCGTAGGTTCGAATCCTGCCCTCCCCACTTTGGCTATAAGCGGGAGTAGCTCAGTTGGTAGAGCATCAGCCTTCCAAGCTGAGGGTCGCGGATTCGAGTTCCGTCTCCCGCTCTATTTTTGCCGATGTAGCTCAGGGGTAGAGCGCTTCCTTGGTAAGGAAGAGGTCACGGGTTCAATTCCCGTCATTGGCTCGATCCTTTGGCTTAATTTTTTCATATTTTTATATATCAAAATGAGAAAAATATAACCAAATCGTAAATTTTAATATTTTGAAGCTATGGCAAAAGAAAAATTTGAGCGATCGAAAGAGCACGTAAATATCGGAACGATAGGTCACGTCGATCATGGGAAAACTACCCTTACCGCAGCTATTACCAAAATTTTAGCTGAAAAAGGCCTTTCTGAAGTTAGATCTTTTGATTCTATTGATAATGCACCTGAAGAAAAAGAAAGAGGTGTAACTATTAATTCTGCACACGTTGAGTACCAAACTGCAAACCGTCACTATGCACATGTGGATTGTCCAGGACACTCCGACTATGTAAAAAACATGGTAACTGGTGCCGCCCAAATGGACGGTGCTATTCTTGTAGTTGCTGGTACTGACGGCCCGATGCCCCAAACTCGTGAGCATATACTGCTTGCAAGACAGGTAAATGTACCAAAGATTGTTACATTTTTGAATAAAGTAGATTTAGTAGATGACCCTGAACTACTTGAATTAGTCGATATGGAAGTTCGTGAATTATTAGACTTCTATGACTTCGATGGAGATAATGCTCCTATTGTTCATGGTTCAGCACTTGGTGCATTGAATGGTGAAGAGAAATGGGTGGAGAAAGTAATGGAACTCATGAATTACGTTGATGAGTATATTCCGGTTCCACAAAGAGATGTTGAAAAAGCTTTCCTGATGCCTGTTGAAGACGTATTTTCAATTACAGGACGCGGAACTGTTGCTACTGGTCGAATTGAAACTGGTGTTATCAAAACCGGTGAAGAGGTTGAAATTATCGGACTTGGAGCTGAGAAGAAAAAGACAGTTGTGACAGGTGTAGAGATGTTCCGTAAGATTCTTGACAGAGGTGAAGCTGGTGACAACACCGGATTACTTCTAAGAGGCGTGAACAAAGACAATATTAAGAGGGGAATGGTTATAGCACGTCCTGGAACAATCACCCCACACACCAAGTTTAAAGCAGAGGTGTATGTATTGAAGAAAGAAGAAGGTGGACGTCATACTCCATTCCATGATGATTATAGACCACAATTCTATATTCGTACAATGGACGTTACTGGTACTGTTAAATTACCAGAAGGAACCGAAATGGTAATGCCTGGAGATAACGTTACAATGTCTGTTGAATTAATTTATCCAGTAGCCCTTAATGTTGGTTTACGTTTCGCTATTCGTGAAGGTGGACGAACAGTTGGAGCAGGACAGGTTACTGAGATAGTAGAATAATATTGAAAAAGGGTGTTTCGTTATATTTTGAAGCACTCTTTTCGTTTATATTTTCCACACGGGTGTAGCTCAGTTGGTAGAGCAGCGGTCTCCAAAACCGCCGGTCGTGAGTTCGAGTCTTACCACCCGTGCTAAATCGTTTAAAACATGAAATTAAAAGGTTACGTTCAAAATTCATATAACGAGCTTATACATAAAGTCTCCTGGCCAACATGGAGCGAACTGCAACGTAGTGCAGTTATAGTAATGGTTGCTTCCTTAATAATTGCGTTGATTGTATTTGTAATGGATTTTTCATTTGAAAATTTGATGGATTTTATTTACAGTATGTTTTATTAAAGTAAATGTGTGGTAATGGCTGAAAATGAAGAAAAGAAATGGTATGTGCTTAGAGCTATTGGGGGTAAGGAAAAACAAGTAAAACAATACTTGGATAATGAAATCGCTAAAGGAAAATTAGGCGATTATATTAATCAGGTATTAATTCCCACGGAAAAAGTATATCAAATACGAAACGGGAAAAAGATTAGTAAAGAAAGAAATTTTTTCCCGGGTTATGTATTAATAGAAGCTGCTCTTTTTGGGGATGTACAACATATACTTGAAAATATACCCAATGTTATCGGTTTCCTCCGAACCGAAGGAACACAGCCCACACCTTTACGAAAGTCAGAAGTTAATCGTATTCTTGGTAAAGTTGATGAATTAGCTGAAGGTGATGAAGAACTAAATGTCCCATTTTACGTCGGTGAAACGGTAAAAGTCGTCGATGGGCCATTTAATAACTTTAATGGTGTTATCGAAGAGGTTAACGAAGAAAAGAAAAAACTGAAGGTAATGGTAAAAATCTTTGGAAGAAAAACTCCATTAGAACTCAGTTTTATGCAAGTAGAAAAAGAATAAATTTAAGACAAAAACTATGGCAAAAGAAGTTGAAGGTGTTATAAAATTACAAATTAGAGGTGGGCAAGCTAATCCCTCTCCTCCTGTAGGACCTGCATTAGGGGCTAAAGGAGTTAATATTATGGAGTTCTGTAAGCAATTTAACGCCAGAACTCAGGAAAAGGCGGGAAAAGTTATTCCTGCAATTATAACTGTTTATTCTGATAAATCATTTGATTTTGTTATAAAAACTCCCCCTGCTGCTGTTCAACTTTTGGAAGCTGCAAAGTTAAAAGGTGGTTCCTCAGAGCCCAATAGAGATAAAGTAGGGGCTGTTACTTGGGAACAAATAAAAACTATTGCAGAAGATAAAATGGAAGACTTAAATGCTTTCACAATCGATTCTGCAATGTCCATGATAGCTGGAACAGCGAGAAGTATGGGTGTTACAGTTAAAGGTAAGTTCCCCGGGAACAAATAAAATATTTAACAATGGCGAAATTAACTAAGAAAAGAAAACAGGCTTTAGAAAAGCTTGACCGTAGTCAGCAATATAAACTCGATGAAGCTAGTAAACTTGTAAAAGAAATCAATACAACTAGTTTTGATGCTTCAGTAGATATTGATGTTCGATTAGGCGTAGATCCAAGAAAACCTAACCAGATGGTAAGGGGTGTTGTTACTTTGCCACATGGTACAGGTAAAACAAAAAAAGTTCTTGCGCTTTGCACCGCAGATAAAGAAGAAGAAGCTAAAGCTGCAGGTGCTGATTATGCAGGATTAGATGATTATATTGAAAAAATCAAGGAAGGATGGGTAGATTTTGATGTCGTCATTACTATGCCATCTGTTATGCCTAAAGTAGGTCCCTTGGGCAAAGTTTTAGGGCCAAGAGGTTTAATGCCTAACCCAAAAAGTGGTACAGTAACCAATGATATTGGACAGGCTATTGAAGAGATTAAGAAGGGTAAAATCGACTTTAAAGTCGATAAATATGGTATTGTCCACACATCTATTGGAAAAGTTTCTTTTGAGGCAGATAAAATAAAGGAGAATGCTAAAGAGTTCCTTAATACAATTAAGAAACTGAAACCTACTTCTTCAAAAGGTACCTATATTAAGAGTGTTACTTTATCTACTACTATGAGCCCCGGTGTCAGAATTGACCCGAGCGATTTAAGAAAGGCTGTATAAGCCAGAACTTTTAAAGAATAGAAGCTTTATGAAACGCGAGGAAAAAGAACAAATTGTTAACTCAGTTAAAGAAGATATAAATAATTCGGCCCACTTATATGTAGCTGATATTTCAGGATTGAATGCAGAGGATACATTACTTTTAAGAAAACATTGTTTTGATAATGATTTAAAATTAAAAGTAGTAAAGAATACCCTGCTTAAAAGAGCCCTTGATGAGGTCGATATTGAAGCAAATGAATTGTATGATATTTTGTACGGGCCTACCTCTATCATTTTATCGGATAAAGGGAATGCACCTGCAAAGGTTATTAAAGACTTCAGGAAGAAGAAAAAATATGAGAAACCTATTCTTAAAGGGGCTTATGTTGAAGAATCTGTGTATATTGGTGATGAGCAGTTAGATGCTTTAACTAAGATAAAATCTAAAGAAGAACTTATTGGAGATCTTATATTACAATTACAATCACCGATGAATGACGTGATTTCAGGAATGAAATCTAGTAGTCACATCCTAGCTGGTGTAATGAAAACTTTATCTGAAAGAGAAGAGTCGTAGAGAAACAAAAAAATTAAAACAAAATCATTAAAATTTAGAAAACAATGGCAGATTTAAAAGCGATTGCAGAAGAATTAGTTAACTTATCAGTTAAGGAAGTTAACG
>Ga0207414_1000830_pt1 | contig 12540 bp, 12 predicted proteins | sample PonA231FremontCA_2_FD_187269 | JGI IMG/M metagenome (GOLD analysis project Ga0207414, IMG submission 187269) | Marine sediment microbial community from Fremont, CA, USA - Pond A23 Sediment 1 (SPAdes) | ecosystem: Environmental > Aquatic > Marine > Unclassified | place: USA: Fremont, California... | reverse complement strand
CTGCTCGGCAAGTGGGCGCTGCCGTGCCCGCAAGGCGGCCAGCGACTCACGCGCATCGCGGCGCGCCCGCTCGAGCCGTTCTCGGCTCTCGGCCCCCTCCTCCAGACGGGTCATGGCCGCCTGCCACTGCTCGCGTGCCTCCTCGAGCGCCAGGAGGGCCTCCTCCCGGGATTCGGCCAGCCCTTCGAGCTCCTCGCTCAGTTCGGCGGCCCGCTCCTCCAGATGTTCTAGCCGGCTGGCCAGCCCGCTCTCCTGAACGGCCAGCTGCTGGCGCTGCTGCTCGAGCTCTCGCTCCTCAAGTCGCATCTGCTCCAGCCCCGTTTCCGCCTGCTCGATCCGGGCCTCGACCTCTTCGAGCATGCGGTCCTGGTCTTCGAGGCGCACTTCCACCTCGGCAAGCTCGTCGCGTACCTCCGTCTCACGGCGGCGGCTGACCAGCAGGGCATCCTGACCGTGGCCGGCGCCACGGTGGCAAACCCAGCCGGGTCCCAGCCAGAGCCCGTCGGGAGTGATCAGGCTCTCGCCGGCTCCCAACTGCTCGTGAGCCGCCCAGGCCAGATCGCGCTCCTCGATGCAGCGAATGCCGGCCAGCCACTGGCTCGCCGCGCCGGCACCGCGCACTCGGGCTGCCAGACTGCCGGCAGGCGCCGATGACGCGCAGGGATCGAGCAGGCCAAGTTCGGCATCCGGCGGCGAGGCAAGCGCCTCATGGGCGCCGGAAAGCGATGCCAGCCGGGCCCGCAGCCAGGGCGCCAGCACCCAGGAAACCGCCAGCTCCCAGCCGGGCTCAACCTCGAGGGCCTCACCCAGGCGGGGGGCCTCGACCAGGCCATGGGCGGCCAGGTGGGCATCGAGAGCCTCGTCGTGATCGGTCAGGGCCGCCCGGATCAGTGCCTCCAGCGACGCCAGCTCGCCTTGCAGGGTACTGCGCCTCTGTCGGTCGGCCTCGCGGGCCGCCTCGACCTCTCGGACCTTCTCCCGAGAACCGTCTCGGCTGGCCTGATGCTCGCCGCGGCGCGTCTCGAGCTCGGCCAGGCGGGTCTCGAGCTCGGCCCGGCGTTCCGCCAGTTCGCGGCGCTGCTCGCCCAGGCTTGCGATGTCGGGCAGCTCTTCGCGCTGCTGACGGCGACGTCGCTCATCGGCGGCCAGACGCTCCAGACCAAGCTCCAGATCACGCAGCCGGTCCTGAGCACGTTCCGCCTCGCGGCTCTGCGCCTGCCAGCGCTCGCCAACCTGTTCCCAGGCGGCGTCAGCTTCCTCGGCCCTGGGCTCGGCCTCCTCCAGTGCGGCGTCCAGCTCGGCAAGCTGCTCCGCTACCGCCTCCTGCTCCGGACCCAGCGTCTCGAGACGCTCTTCCAGACGCATCAGGCGTTCCGCGTCGTCATCGCCAAGGCGGGAAAGATCGGCCTGCTCACGCCGGGCGGCATCCAGGTCGCGAGCCAGCTGCTGGTCCCGGGAGCGCGTGTGTTCCAGATCCTGTTCCAGGCGGGCGATGGCGGTGGTGGTCTCGAAGAAGGTCGCTTGACGACCGTCGAGCTCCTCGGCGAGACGATCATGCTCGGCACGCGCCGCCTCCAGGCGACCTTCGGCCTGCCGCATCCCCAGCACCTCGCGTTCCACGGCGGTCTCGAGCTCCCGGACGCGGGTCTCTTCCTCCGCCTGGCTGGCACGCAGCGCGCGGCTGCGCAGCAGGGCCAGCTCGCCCTTGAGGCGATGCTCCTCCTGCTTGAGCGCCTGATAGCGACGCGCCGCCTCGGCCTGGCGCTTCAGGCGCTCGAGCTGCTTGTCGAGCTCCTCGCGGATGTCCTCCAGGCGTTCCAGGTTCTCCTGGGTGCGCCGCATGCGGTTTTCGGTCTCGCGGCGCCGCTCCTTGTACTTGGAGATGCCGGCCGCTTCCTCGAGCGTCGCACGAAGTTCCTCGGGGCGTGCCTCGATCAGACGCGAGATCATGCCCTGACCGATGATGGCATAGGAGCGAGGCCCCAGGCCGGTGCCGAGAAAGAGGTCGGCGATATCTCGACGACGACATTTCTGGCCGTTGAAGAAGTAGCTGGACTGAGCATCCCGCGAGACCTGGCGCTTGACGGCGATCTCGGCGTACTGAGCGTAGGCGCCACCCATGGTGCCGTCGCGGTTGTCGAAATGCAGCTCGATGGACGCAAGCCCGACCGGCTTGCGGCCGGTGGACCCGTTGAAGATGACATCGGTCATCGACTCACCGCGCAGGGTCTTGGCCGATGACTCTCCCATGACCCAGCGCACCGCATCGATGATGTTGGACTTGCCACAGCCGTTGGGGCCAACGATGGCGGTCATGTTGCCGTCGAAGGGTACCGTGACCGGATCAACGAAGGACTTGAATCCTGCCAGACGGATCGACGTGAGACGCATCGGGTTACTCGACGATCCGGTTGATCACCACCTCAACGGGCTCGCCATCGATGTCGCCCACCGTGACGCCCTCGAGGGTGCCGAACAGATCGCCAGGCTGAGGCGTGGCCTGGCCGCTCTCCGAGACCCGCACCATCAGTCTCGCCTGATCCACGCGGGAGATCCGTGCCTCGGGGGACATGGCGCGACTGTCATCGAGCACCACCGTGATCGGCAGCTCGCCCAGACGGGCACGCGCCACGGCCAGTGGCGGCAGCTCTCCCTGGAGATCCCTGGCCACCACGAAGACGCTGGCATCGGCGTCGAGCCGGTCCGCGAGCGCGTCATCCAGGCGAACCCTGACGGCGATGCCCGGACCCTCGGCAACGGCCTGCCCGGCCTCCTCCGGCGCGATCCCCAGGCGCTGCTGAGCAACGCGGATGCCCTGACGCAGCGCCTCGGCGGTATCGGGATCCTCCATGCCGGCGATGGCGCGACGCCACTGATCGATGGCGGTCTCATAGTTGCCCTCGTCGAAGGCATTGATGCCGAGCATGCCGAGCACCGTGGGCTGGCTGGAATCCATCGCCAGCACCTCGTCGACCAGGGCCTGAACGTCGCCGGTCATCTCGCGCCCGGCCGCGAAGTAGCGAATCTGGGCCAGCTCGGCCAGCAGCCGGGGCTGGCGCCCCTCGAGCTCGATCAGTCGCTCCAGGGCTCGGGTCGCCTCGGCGATGCGGCCACTGTCGCGATAGAGCGGGAACAGCGCGCGCCAGACGTTGGGATTGTCGGGCTGGCGGGTCGCCTGCTCCTCGAGCCGCTCGACCAGCATCGGCAGCGACGCCTCGGGGTCGTTCATCACCTGCTGCTGAACCGCGTACAGGGTAAGGTCGCCCTCTGACCCCTCCTGGAGGTACCAGGCGACGCTGGCCACCACGACGGCCACCATCACCAACGGTACGGCCAGCTTGCCGGACGCGGTCGACTTCAGCGGCGCTCGCTCGAGACGCTCGGTATCCTCGAGCAAGCTGCGTTCGAGTTCGAGGCGATCCTCGTCAAAACGCGAAGCGTCAATGTCACCTCGATCCCGTGCGGCCTCCAGGGAGGCTAGCCGACGGCGATAGATGGCGAGATTCTGGTCGACCGTGCGGTCGTTGGCCTCGAAGTCACGCTGGGCGGCACTTACCGAGGCGGCGCGCCGAAGGGGGGCTACCAGCAGCCAAAGGGCCGGCAGTAACAGGACGGCAATGGCGATCCATAGCAGGGTCATTCGGTCCTCTCGCGTTTGATCAGGGCTTCGAGGCGCTGCCGCTCCTCGGCGCTCAGGTCGCGGGCCGAGGTACGCCGACGCGCACGTACCATGAACACGACCACCAGGGCGCCCAGCAGCACCAGGCCGGCGGGGAGTCCCCACAGCAGCAGGGTGCGCCCCTCGAGACGCGGGTTGTAGAGCACATAGTCACCGAAACGGCTGACCATGAAGTCGAGTATCTCCTTGTCGGAGCGGCCGTCCTGGAGCTGGCGATACACCCGTTCGCGCATGTCGGTGGCGATGGGTGATTCCGAGTCATCGATCGCCTGGTTCTCGCACTTGGGGCAGCGCAGAGTCGCGGTGAGATCGCGATAGCGCTGTTCGGTGACCGGGTCATCGAATTGACGGACCTCCACCGCCGCCTGTCCCAGAACGGGCAACAGCAGCAGAGCGCACAGCAGGAGTCGGATGATCAACGCCATTTTTCCACCTCCGGCAGTATGGTCTCGCTCACGTCTTCCGGCCGAATGTAGCCGGTGTGGTGATAACGGATGATACCGTCACGGTCGACAAGGAAAGTCTCCGGCGCGCCGTAGACGCCCAGATCGAAGCCGAGACTGCCTTCGGGATCGAAGATATTGACCTCGAACGGATTCCCGAACTCGGCGAGAAACTCGCGCCCCTTCTCGCGGGTATCCTTGTAATCCACTCCCACCAGGCGCACCCCGTCCTCGGCAAGATCGAGCAACTGGGGCATTTCCTGCTTGCAGGTCGGGCACCATTCTCCCCAGACATTGACCAGCGTCACCTCACCCTCGAGCAGCGACGCATCCACCACCCGCTCGGGATCCTCAAGGGTGGTCAGCTCGAAGTCAGGGAACTCACGGGCCATCAGCGCCGAATCACGATCGAAGGGATTGATCGACAGCCCCATGTAGAGGAAGGCACCGAGTACCAGGAACCCGATCAGCGGCAGCAGCAACAGCAGGCGCCGCTTCATGGCAGGGCCTCTCGCGGCGCGGCGATCGCGGCACGCTCCGAGTCACGCGTCGGGTCGCGCGCCGTGACGGTACGGCGGTAGCGCCGATCGGCCACGGCCAGAACGCCGCCGGCCGCCATCAGCAGAGCGCCCAGCCATAGCCAGCGCACGAAGGGCTTGTGCTGGATGCGCATCGCCCAGCTGCCATCCTCCAGGTCCTCGCCCATGGCCACGTAGAGATCGCGAAACAGCCCCGGACGCAGCGCCACCTGCGTCATCGGCATGCCCCGGGCGAGGTAGAGGCGCTTCTCGGGCGTCATGGTGAAGCTGCGCTGGCTGTCACCACGGCGCACCTCGATCTCGGCAGTATCGGCCAGGTAGTTGGGGCCACGACGGCTGGCGAGTTCGGTCATGGTGAAGGTGTAACCGGCCACCGCGGCGCTATCGCCCACGCCCATGCGCACGTTGCGCTCGATGGCATAGTTGGAGACGACGGTGACACCGATGATGGTCACCGCAATGCCCAGGTGACCGAGAATCATCCCCCAGTAAGAGAGGGAAAGGCGCCTGAGACCGGCCATGCGGCCGTCGGCGTGACGAGACTTGACCCAGAGATCACGTGCCATGGGCAATACGACCCACAGGGCGATCACCACGCCCAGGCTCACTTTCAGGTTCCACTCCCCGCGATAGAGAAGCGGGGCGACTGCCCCGATCACCAGGGCCGCCAGACCGGCCGTCCAGCTGCGCTTGAAGAGGTCGCGGGCCGGGGTATGCTTCCAGCGCGACAGCGGTCCGAGCCCCATGAACAGGCAGAGCACCACCGTCAGCGGCACGAAGAGCGCATTGAAATAGGGAGGGCCCACGCTGATCTTGCCCAGGTTCAGGGCATCCAGAAGCAGGGGGTAGACCGTACCGAGCAGAACCGTGACGGTCATGATCACCAGCAGGATGTTGTTGATCAGCAACAGGGCGTCGCGCGAGAGCCAGCTGAAGCCCACCTGATGGCTGACGCGCGGCGCGCGCAGCGCAAATAGCAGCAGCGACAGCCCCACGGTGATGCCCAGCAGCACCAGAATGAAGAACCCGCGGGAGGGGTCATTGGCGAAGGCGTGAACCGACGTGAGAACGCCCGAGCGCACGAGGAAGGTCCCCATCAGTGACAGCGAGAAGGTCGAGATCGCCAGCAGCACGGTCCAGCTCTTGAAGGCGCCTCGCTTCTCGGTGACCGCCAGGGAGTGGATCAGCGCCGTGCCGGCCAGCCAGGGCAGCAGCGAGGCGTTCTCCACCGGGTCCCAGAACCACCAGCCGCCCCAGCCCAGTTCGTAGTAGGCCCACCAGCTGCCCAGCGCGATGCCAACGGTGAGAAAGGCCCAGGCGATGTTGGTCCAGGGGCGGGCCCAGCGCGTCCAGGCGGCGTCCAGACGCCCGCCCAGCAGAGCGGCAATGGCGAAGGCAAAGACCACGGAGAAACCCACGTAGCCCATGTAGAGCATCGGCGGGTGAACGATCAGGCCGAAGTCCTGAAGCAGCGGATTCAGGTCGGCACCGTCCTGGGGCACGTTGGGCAGCAGCCGTTCGAAGGGGTTGGAGGTGATCAGCACAAAGGCCAGGAAGCCCAGGCTGACGAGTCCCATCACGCCCATTACCCGGGCCAGCATGTCGCGGGGCAGCTCGCGCGAGAACTGACTCACCGCGAAGCCCCAGCCGGCCAGGATCAGGCTCCACAGCAGCACCGAGCCTTCGTGGTTGCCCCACACCGCGCTGGCCTTGTAGTACCAGGGCAGCAGGGAGTTGGAGTTGTTGGCGACGTTGGCCACGCTGAAGTCATCCAGCAGGTAGCTCGCGGTGAGACAGGCGTAGGCAATGGCCAGAAACAGGAACTGTCCGGTGGCCATGGGTCGCGCGTAGGCCATCCACAGCGGGCGTCGCGTCGCCGCTCCGGCCAGAGGCATGATGCCCTGCACCAGCGCCATCAACAGGGCAATGATCAGGGCAAGGTGGCCAATTTCGGGGATCATCAGGGTCTGCATGGGCACTCCGCTCAGTTGGTCGGGCCGTCGCCGCTGTCTTGCGCCCGGGCATCCATCATCTTGCCCACTTCGGCGGCCTTGGCCTGGTAGTCCTCCGGTGCGTAGCCGGCCTCCTCCAGGGCCTGGGCCACTTCGGGGGGCATATAGTTCTCGTCGTGCCGCGCCAGCACCTGGTCAGCGCGCAGCCACCCCGCCTGCTGAAGCTGGCCGACCACCACCACACCCTGCCCCTCGCGGAACAGATCGGGCAGGATGCCGCTGTAACGCACCTCGAGGTCATCCACGTAGTCGGTCACGATGAACGTCACCTCGAGGCTCTCCTTGTCGCGATCCACCGACGCTGGCTTGACCATGCCACCGGCGCGGATCTGGCGTTCCACCGGGGCGTCTCCGGCAGCGATCTGCACGGGGCTGAAGAACAGATTGATATTGCTGCGCAGGGCATAGAGGGTCAGGCCCACGGCGATGGCGGCCAGCGAAACGAGGCCCAGGATCACGAACAGTTTCTGCTTGCGTTTAGCTCTCACGGGCGTGGCCCTCTTGATGTGAAACGGGAGTCGCCACGGCGTCGGACGCGGCGTGGCGCTGCTCGCGACGGACGCGACGCCGCAAGCTGCGCAACAGGGCGCGACGCTCGGCGCGGGCATGAACCACCACGCCCAGCAGCAGCAGTCCGGTGATACCCCACGAGGCCCAGACGTAGACACCGTGGCCACCCATGGCCAGGAAAGCCGACAGGGAATCGAACGCCATCAGCTCACCTCCCCGATCAGTTCACGTACCCAGCGCTTGCTCGATTCGCGGCGCAGGATCTCGCTGCGAGTGCGCATCAGGGTCACTGCAATGAAGAAGCTGTAGAAGCCCAGCACCATGATCAGCAACGGTGCCCACATTTCCAAGGGCATGGCCGGGCGCGACGTGACGCTGAAGGTGGCAGGCTGGTGAAGGGTATACCACCAGTCGACCGAGTACTTGATGATGGGAATGTTGATCACGCCCACCATGGCCAGCACCGATGCGGCCCGGGAAGCACTGTCACGGCTGGCGAAGGCGCCGCGCAGGGCAATGACGCCGAAATAGAGGAACAGCAGGATGAGCATCGAGGTGAGGCGCGCATCCCACATCCACCACGTGCCCCAGGTCGGCACGCCCCAGACCGCGCCGGAGAACAGTGCCACGAAGGTCATGGCAGCACCCAGCGGCGCCATCATGGCGGCCGCCATGTCGGCGATCTTGATCTTCCAGACCATGAAGATGAAACCGGCAACCGCCATGCTGACGAAGATCGACTGGGCCAGAAAGGCCGCCGGCACGTGCACGTAGATGATGCGGAAGCTGTTGCCCTGCTGGTAGTCCGCCGGGGCGAAGGCCAGCCCCCAGACGCTACCGACCACGATCAGCAGCGCCGCTGCCGCCCAGAACCAGGGCTGGAGTCGGGCACTGATGGCGTAGAACCACTTGGGTGACCCGAGCTTGTGTATGAAGGCCCACATGCCGATTGTCGTCCTCAACCGTTGATACTGATGCGCAATGATGCGGCGATCGCCCAGGGAGCAAGGCTCAGCGCCACTGCCAGAAGCGCGCCCAGGATGGCCAGGTGCGCCGATACGCCATCGCCGAGAATGGCGGCTTGAACGGCACCGGCACCAAAAATCAGCACCGGAATATAGAGCGGCAGCACCAGCAGCGAGAGGAGCACGCCGCCACGCGAGAGCCCCACGGTCAGCGCGGCGCCGATGGCGCCGATCAGGCTCAGGCTAGCGCTGCCCAGCGCGAGCGACAGCGCCAGCACCGCATAGCTGCCTGCTGGCAGCGACAGCATGATGCCTAGCAGGGGGGCCATCAATGCCAGCGGCAGCCCCGTCAGCAGCCAGTGAACACCTACCTTGGCCAAGACCAGCGCCGGAAGTGGCTGAGGCGACAGCAGCAGCTGCTCGAGGGAGCCGTCGTCGAAGTCGCTGCGAAACAGACTGTCCAGAGAGAGCAGCGCGGCGAGCAGCGCCGCCACCCACAGCAGACCTGGCGCAATGGTCGCCAGCAGTTGCGGATCCGGCGAGATGCCGATCGGGAACAGGGTGATCACCAGAGCGAAGAACACCAGCGGATTGAGCACCTCGCTGCGCCGCCGCATCAGTAGCACGAGATCACGTTTCAACGTCGCACGAATTGCGACCCCGACGCCGCCCTGGGGTTCCCGTAACAAGGACACGTCACCTCGCTCCCTGACCAGGCGTGACTCAACGTGCGGCATCATCCCCTCCCTGCCCCAGACGGATACGACGCAGTGCCGGCGAGTCGGCCAGCTCGTGGTGAGTGGTGACCAGCACACAGCCGCCGCGGCCCGCATGATCCGCCAGGCGTTGCTCCAGGTCCGCCACGCCATCGCGGTCGATGGCGGTGAAGGGTTCGTCGAGAACCCAGAGCGGACGCGGGATCAGTTCCAGCCGGGCCAGGGCCACCCGGCGCTGCTGACCGGCAGAAAGCTGGCCGGCAGGCAGGTCCTCGAAGCCAGCGAGCCCGACGGCGGCCAGCGCCATGAAGCGCGCTGTCTCGTCGTCGGGCTCGCCTGCCAGAGCCTGGTACCAGGCAAGATTCTCCAGAGGACTCAATGCCGCCTTGACCCCCGGGGCATGGCCCAGATAGAGCAGGTTGGCCAGAAAATCCTGACGCGTGCACCGCATGGGGTGATCGTTCCAGTAGAGCTCCCCTTGAAAGTCGGCCAGTTGCCCGGAAAGTATCTTGAGCAGGGTTGTCTTGCCGCTGCCGTTGGGGCCTTCCACGCGCACGATCTCGCCGGCATGTATATCCAGGTCAAGATCTTGAAACAGCCAGCGATCGTCCCGCTCACAGGCCAGCTTTCGGGCTTGCAGACGCAGGCTCAAGGCTCTCTCCGGCGTGGGGTATTTCGCACGAAACTCTACACGTAAAGGGGTCTCGCTACCAGCCGGGCCGGCCGCGTCCGCCGGTCGCACTTGCCCTGGGTCAAGCCTTGCGTGGACAGCCATCCCTTGCCAGATCCCAGCCCGCTGCTATGCTCGTGAAAGACTGTATGTATCGACAGGCTTCGACGACAGGGGGAGACATCGCATGCCCAACGTCACACCGCAGTACCTGGAGCGCCGCCCCAACCTTCCGATGGCACAGGCCTGGGCCATCATCGAATCAGACGAGCTTATCGAGATTCCGCTTCTCGGCCGCGTCTCGGCGGGCATGCCCATCGAGGCATGCCCTGACGCGGGCAGCATCCAGGTGCCCACGCGGATGGTCCGTCGCAATACCTATGCCCTGCGGGTGCGCGGCGACTCCATGATCGATTGCAACATCTTTGACGGAGATGTGATCGTTATCGAACGACGCGAGAGCGCCGAGAACGGCGAGACGGCCGTGGTGATGATCAACGATCAGGAAGTTACGCTGAAAAAGCTCTACATCGAGAAGTCGGGCGTGCGGCTGCAGCCGGCCAATGAGGGCATGGCACCGATCTATCTGCGCAACGACGACATCCAGGTGATCGGCCTGGTGATGGGCGTGGTGCGCCAGGCGGAGCTGGCTGCCTGATGCGCTATACGGTCCCCGATGTACCGTCAGGACGCTGGCAGCAGAGCGAGCTGGAGGTCGAGAAGAGTCGCTTCATCACGTGGATCAGCCATGCAGCGGCGTCGACCGACCTCGAGGCAATGCTCGCCGAGGCACGTCGCATCCATCCCAATGCCAGCCACCACTGCAGTGCCTTCATCGCCGGCCCCCCCGGCGAACAGAACGCCGTCGGCTTTTCCGATGACGGAGAACCCGGCGGCACTGCCGGACGCCCCATGTTCCAGGTACTGCAAGGCGCGGAGATCGGCCGAATCGGCTGCGTGGTCACGCGCTACTTCGGCGGTACCAAGCTCGGTACCGGCGGCCTGGCGCGCGCCTATTCGCGCGCCGTGGCCGAGGCCCTGGACGCTCTGCCGAGACGCGAAGTGATCGAGCGTACTTCGCTACACCTGCGGATCGATTTCGCCGGCGAGGCCGAGGCCCGCGCCTGGCTGACCGAACAGGACATTCCGATCGAGCAAGCCGGCTACGACGCCGATGGCGTGAAGCTAAGGGTGGGCTGGCCAGACGATACCCGTGTCAACCTGTCCCCCCTCGAGACGCGCCTTCGCGGTCGGTTGACGGTGCTGGAGGAATGACGGCCACATGATGAACGGCACCCAGAGGGTGCCGTTCACGAGCCAGAAAATCCAGCCGCTTATCCCAGGTATTTGATCATCACCCCGGCGGCCACCGCCGAGCCGATCACGCCGGCCACATTGGGCCCCATGGCATGCATCAGCAGGAAGTTGTGGGGGTTGGATTCCAGCCCCACCTTGTTGGCGACCCGCGCCGCCATGGGCACCGCAGAGACGCCGGCAGCTCCGATCAGCGGGTTGATCGGCATCCTGCTCATCACGTTCATCAGCTTGGCCATCAGCACGCCGGCAGCGGTGCCGATGCCGAAGGCCACGATGCCAAGTCCCAGGATTCCCAGAGTCTCCACCGCCAGGAAGCTGTCGGCCATCAGCTTGGAGCCCACCGAGAGGCCCAGAAAGATGGTCACGATATTGATCAGGGAGTTCTGGGCAGTATCCGAGAGTCGCTCTACGACCCCGCACTCTCGCATCAGGTTGCCGAAGCAGAACATGCCCAACAGCGGCGCGGCGTCCGGCAGGAAGAACGCCACCAGCAGCAGGATCGCGATCGGGAAGACGACCTTCTCGAGCTTCGACACCGGGCGCAGCTGCGTCATGGTGATCTCGCGTTCCCGCTTCGAGGTCAGCAGCTTCATGATCGGCGGCTGAATCAGCGGTACCAGGGCCATGTAGGCGTAGGCCGCCACGGCAATGGCGCCCAGCAGCTCAGGCGCCAACACGCTCGACACGTAGATCGAGGTGGGGCCATCGGCGCCGCCAATGATGCCGATGGCGGCGGCCTGGTTGAGCGAGAAGTCCATCACGCCCAGCGCCGAGAGGCCTACCGCGCCGAACAGCGTGGCGAAGATGCCGAACTGTGCTGCCGCGCCCAGGAACAGGGTTCGCGGGTTGGCGAGCAGCGGGCCGAAATCGGTCATCGCGCCCACGCCCATGAAGATCACCAGTGGCGCGATGCCCGAGGCGATGGCCACGTTGTAGAAGCTGTAGAGCATGCCATCACCAAAGCCGACGCCGACCGCCACGTCACGGGCTGCGCGCAGCTGCTCCGGTGCGGCCCCTTCCTGAGCCAGTCCCTTGAGCGTCTCGCGCCACGCCTCAGCGCCGGCCAGCGGGTCCAGGCTCGCGCCGAGGGCGACGCCGATCTGTTGAAGCACAGCGGGCTTGGCCACCTCGATGGCCTGCTCCAGTGCCGACAGTGCCAGCCCCGCCTCGGGAATATTGGCCAGGATTCCGCCGAACCCGATCGGCACCAGCAGCAGCGGCTCGAACTTCTTTCGGATCGCCAGATAGAGCAGTACCAGCCCCACCAGGATCATCGCGGCCTGGCCCATGTTCAGGTTGTAGAGCCCCGAGCCGTGCCAGAGAGTCAGTAGTTTCTCCATGAGAGGGCCCTTAAAGCTCGATCAGGACGTCACCGACGACGACGCTGTCGCCCTCGCTGACCTTGACGGCGGAGACGGTACCTGCACCAGTGGCGCGCACCTCGGTCTCCATCTTCATGGCCTCGAGGATGATCACCACATCTCCCTCCTCGACGCTGTCGCCCTCGCGCACGTTGACCTTGAAGATATTGCCGGCCAGCGGCGCGGTGATCGCTTCGCCACTTGACGCCGGCGCGGCGTCGGGCTGAGCAGGTGCTGCCTGCTCCTGAACACTGCCGACCTCGCCGCCCTCGGCGACCTCGACCACATACTGCTTGCCATTGACCTTGACGGTGTAGGTCTCGGGGCC
>Ga0207414_1000827_pt1 | contig 12605 bp, 9 predicted proteins | sample PonA231FremontCA_2_FD_187269 | JGI IMG/M metagenome (GOLD analysis project Ga0207414, IMG submission 187269) | Marine sediment microbial community from Fremont, CA, USA - Pond A23 Sediment 1 (SPAdes) | ecosystem: Environmental > Aquatic > Marine > Unclassified | place: USA: Fremont, California... | reverse complement strand
CCCTCCTGGAACTGAATGGGCATCACGCCCATGCCGATCAGGTTGGTGCGGTGGATACGCTCGAAGCCCTCGGCGACGATCGCTTCCACGCCGGCAAGCGCCACACCCTTGGCCGCCCAATCACGAGACGACCCCTGACCGTAGTCGGCGCCGGCGATGACGATCAGGGGCTGGCCTCGCTCCATGTAGGTCTCGATGGCCTCCCACATGCGGGTGACCTCGCCCTCCGGCTCGATGCGCGCCAACGATCCCTGAATGACCTCGCCGTTCTCGTCACGCACCATCTCGTTGAACAGCTTGGGGTTGGCCAGGGTGGCCCGCAGGGCGGTGAGGTGGTCGCCTCGGTGGGTGGCGTAGGAGTTGAAGTCCTCCTCCGGAAGGCCCATTTTCGCCAGATATTCGCCAGCGGCGCTGTCGGCCATGATGGCGTTGGACGGCGACAGGTGGTCGGTGGTGATGTTGTCCGGCAGGATAGCCAGCGGGCGCATGCCCTTCAACGCACGCGCGGCAGCCATGTTGCCTTCCCAGTAGGGCGGACGACGAATGTAGGTACTCTGCGGACGCCAGTCATAGAGCGGGCTCTCCGCCGGCTCGAACGCATCCAGGTCGAACATCGGGATATAGACCTGCTTGAACTGCTCCGGCCTGACGAATTCGCCAACGATGGCATCGATCTCCTCGTCGGAGGGCCACAGGTCCTTGAGGGTCACCGGGTTGCCGTTCGGGTCAGTTCCCAGGACGTCCTTCTCGATGTCGAAGCGCACGGTACCGGCGATGGCATAGGCCACCACCAGTGCCGGCGAGGCCAGGAAGGCCTGCTTGGCGTAGGGGTGGATACGACCGTCGAAATTGCGGTTGCCGGAGAGCACCGCGGTGGAATAGAGGTCGCGGTCGATGATCTCCTGCTGGATCTCCGGGTCCAGAGCGCCGGACATGCCGTTGCACGTGGTGCAGGCGTAGGCAACGATGCCGAAGCCAAGCTTCTCCAGTTCGGTCAGCAGGCCCGCCTCCTCCAGATAGAGGCGCGCCACCTTCGACCCCGGGGCGAAGGAAGATTTCACCCAGGGCTTGCGCATCAGGCCCAGCTCGTTGGCCTTCTTGGCCAGCAGGGCAGCGCCAACCACGTTGCGCGGATTGGACGTATTGGTGCAGCTGGTAATGGCGGCGATGATCACCGCGCCGTCGGGCATCTTGCCCGCCACCTCCTCCGCCTGTGCCTTGTCGTAATCCACGGCAATGCCCCGATCGTGCAGGGCGCGGGTCGGCAGGCGTCGATGCGGATTGGAGGGACCGGCCAGGTTACGTTCCACGGTGGAAAGATCGAAGGTCAGCACCCGCTCGTACTGGGCGTTCGTCAGACTGTCGGCCCAGAGACCCACCTCCTTTGCATAGGTTTCGACCAGTTCCACCTGCTCCGGCTCGCGCCCGGTGAGCGTGAGATAGTCGAGGGTCTGCTCATCGATGTAGAACATGGCCGCCGAGGCACCATACTCCGGTGTCATGTTGGAGATGGTGGCACGGTCGCCGATGGTCAGACTCTTGGCACCCTCCCCGAAGAACTCGAGGTACGCCCCGACCACGCGCTCCTTGCGAAGGAACTCGGTGATTGCCAGTACGATATCGGTGGCGGTGATGCCCGGCTTGGGTTTTCCTGTCAGCTCCACGCCGACGATGTCGGGAAGGCGCATCATGGAGGGACGCCCGAGCATCACGGTCTCGGCCTCGAGACCGCCCACACCCACCGCGATCACGCCGAGGCAATCAATGTGGGGGGTGTGGCTGTCGGTGCCCACACAGGTATCGGGAAAGGCCACCTGCTTGCCCTGCTCATCGCGACGCACCTGAATCACCGGCGACATCTTCTCCAGATTGATCTGGTGCATGATGCCGTTGCCTGCAGGAATCACGTCGACGTTCTCGAAAGCGGTCTTGGTCCACTCGATGAAGTGAAAGCGATCCTCGTTGCGGCGGTCCTCGATCGCGCGATTCTTGTCGAAGGCCTCCTCGTCGAAGCCGGCGTGCTCGACGGACAGCGAGTGATCGACAATCAGCTGGGTCGGCACCACCGGATTGACCTTCGCCGGGTCACCACCTTTCTCGGCGATGGCATCGCGCAGGCCGGCAAGATCGACCAGTGCCGTCTGACCGAGAATGTCGTGGCACACCACGCGCGCCGGATACCACGGGAAATCCAGGTCACGACGACGCTCGATCAGCTGGTTGAGCGATTCGGTGAGCATCTCCGGCTCGCAGCAGCGCACCAGCTGCTCGGCAAGCACCCGCGAGGTGTAGGGGAGGGTGTCATAGGCACCGGCCTTGACGTCCTCGACGGCAGCACGCACGTCGAAGTAGTCCAGATCGGTGCCGGGGAGCGGTTTACGGTAATCGATATTCATGGCGTCGCACGGATTCTCGTTGGCATCGGGCACGGGAGGGTGACGAAGGAGAGCGGGGTAAGGCGGCCCCCTGGAGGGCCACCTTGCTGAAGAAACGCGATATCAGTCGCGCTTCTCGATCGGCACCCACTCGCTCGACTCCGGACCGACATAGTCGGCGCTCGGGCGGATGATGCGATTGTTGGCACGCTGCTCGAAGACATGGGCACACCAGCCGGTCACCCGCGAACAGACGAAAATCGGGGTAAACAGCTTGGTGGGAATGTCCATGAAGTAGTAGGCGCTGGCGTGGAAGAAATCGGCGTTGCAGAACAGCTTCTTCTCGCGCCACATCACGTCTTCGACGCGCTCGGAGACCGGGTAAAGTACGCTGTCGCCCACGTCCTCGGCGAGCGTCTTCGACCAGTGCTTGATGATGGCGTTGCGCGGATCGGAGTCGCGGTAGATCGCGTGACCGAAGCCCATGATCTTGTCCTTGCGCTCGAGCATGCCCATGATCTCGCGCTCGGCCTCTTCCGGGGACTGCCAGTCCTCGATCATCTCCATGGCGGCTTCGTTGGCGCCACCGTGCAGCGGCCCGCGAAGCGTACCGATGGCACCGGTCACGCAGGAGTGCATGTCGGACAGGGTGGAGGCACACACGCGGGCGTTGAAGGTGGAGGCGTTGAACTCATGCTCGGCATAGAGAATCAGTGAGACGTTCATCACCCGGGCATGCAGTTCGGAGGCCGGCTCGTCGCGCAGCAGATGCAGGAAGTGCCCTCCCACCGAGGCGTCATCGGTCTCGGTATCGATGCGCACACCGTCGTGACTGAAACGATACCAGTAGCAGATGATAGAGGGCAGCACGGCCAGCAGACGATCGGAGACGTCCTGCTGTTCGTCGAAGCTCTGTTCGGTTTCCAGGTTACCCAGCATGGACGCGCCGGTGCGCATCACATCCATCGGATGGGCATCCTTGGGAATCTGCTCGAGAACAATCTTGAGCGCGTCAGGCAGGCCGCGCAGCCCCTTCAGCTTGGTGATATAGGCGTCCAGCTCGGCCTGATTGGGCAGCTTGCCCTTGAGCAGCAGATAGGCGACTTCCTCGAACTTGGCCTTTTCGGCCAGTTCCTTGATGTCGAAGCCGCGGTACGTCAGGCCCGAGCCGGTCTTGCCGACGGTGCACAGGGCGGTAGTACCCGCGCTCTGGCCGCGCAGACCGGCGCTGTTAGTCTTCTCTGCCATGTTGTAACTCCTATGCTGTCTCGTTTTCTGGTCATCCTCGAGGAGGCTGTTGCTCAGGCGTCATCACCCTTCTCGGCAAACAGCGCGTCCAGCTTGCGCTCGAAGTCGTGATAGTTGAGGAAGTCGTAGAGCTCCTCGCGGGTCTGCATGAGCTCAACCACGTCCTTCTGATGGCCCTTGTCGTGGATGCTCTGATAGACCTTGAGAGCCGCATCATTCATCGCACGGAAGGCGGACAACGGGTAGAGCACCATGCGGCAACCTACCTCGCCCAGCTCCTGCTGCGTGAACAGCGGCGTGGCACCGAACTCGGTGATGTTGGCCAGAATCGGCGCATCGACTCGCTCGCAGAACGCCTTGTAGTCGTCGAGGGTGTGAACGGCTTCGGCGAAAATGGCGTCGGCGCCGGCCTCGATGCAGGCATTGGCCCGCTCGATGGCGGCATCCAGGCCATCCTTCTGGAAGGCATCGGTACGCGCAATCAGATAGAAGTCCGGATCGAAGCGCGCATCGGCGGCGGCCTTGATGCGATCAACCATCTCCTGCTGGGAGACGATCGCCTTGTTGGGCCGGTGGCCGCAACGCTTCTGGGCCACCTGATCTTCCAGGTGCACGGCAGCGACGCCGGCACGCTGCATTTCCTTGACAGTGCGCTCAATGTTGAAGGCGCCACCCCAGCCGGTGTCGATGTCCACCAGCAATGGCAGGTCGGTCGCGCCGCAGATGCGATGAGCATCCTGGACCACATCGTTCATGGTGGTCATGCCCAGGTCTGGCAGCCCGAATGAGGCGTTGGCAACACCGCCGCCGGAAAGGTAGATCGCCGGGTGGCCCACCCGCTCAGCCATCAAGGCCGTATAGGCATTGATGGTGCCAAGAATGGGCAGCGGACGATTGGCCTCGAGAGCGGCTCGAAAGCGAGCGCCGGGGGTCGGTTGGGTCATGGAAGGTCTCCGTATGTTGTCCGAGCGCCTCAAACGGGCGTCTCGCTTTCTTGCACTTCAAGGGATGCCGCATAGCGCTCGACGACATTGGAGCGCGAGGCGCTGACGTGTCGGCGCATCAGAAGTTCCGCCAGCTCGGCGTCACCTGCTTCGATGGCATCGACAATGCGGTGGTGTTCAACGAAGGCTAGCTGAGGGCGAGCCCCGCTGGCACTGAACTGGGTGCGGTAGAGCCGTACCAGGTAATAGAGGTCATCGCAGAGCAGGCCCATCAGCATCTTGTTATGACTGCCCTGAACGATCCGAAAGTGGAAGTCCAGGTCACCCTCGCGCTGGTAGTAAGCCTCGCCACGACGCAGGTCGGCCTGACGCTCGTGCATGGCCAGCACCTCGCGAAGTCCCGAGATCTCCGCAGCCGTCATCTGCTCGGCGGCGAGCCGAGCCGCCATGCTCTCGAGAGCCTCGCGCACGTCGAAGAGCTCAAGAAGCTCCTTCATCGAAAGCTTGACCACCCGGGCCCCGACGTGAGGCACCCGCTCGATCAGCCGATGCGCTTCCAGGCGACGCATCGCCTCTCTCAGCGGGCCGCGTGAAATCCCGTAGGCGCGTGACAGGCCCGGCTCGGTAATCTTGCTGCCCGGCGCCAGCTCTCCCCTGACGATGGCATCCTGCAACTGCTGGAAGACCCGTTCCGCCAGGGTGCGGACTTCCGGAGGAGTAATCTGTTTCGGTAGCACTGAGTTCATGGCAATTGTCGACAATCAAGTGGTAAGAGAAACTGTAGACATTGCCCCTCTCGGGGTCAACAGGCCGATCACGTGAAAGGGTTAACCTTTGGTTGTAGACAACCCGAAGTCTTCTTGCATCAATGTCGACAATGATTCACCAAGGAAGCAAGACGTTGAAAGGCGGCGATAAGGACAAGTCGATGCTCGACGCCTAGAATGGGCCGCCCGTTCCGGGAAGACACCGTGATGACACGACCGATCGAGATCGCTCCCTTGCCCTACCGCGAAGATCCGCTGGCCTATTTCGCGGCGCTGCGCGACAGGCCTGGTGCCGTGCTGCTCGACAGCGGTCGTCCGGCAGCGCCTGGCGGTCGCTATGACATCCTCAGCTGCGACCCTCTCGCGCTACTTGAAGTCGACGCCGCAGGCCACATCCAGGGTGACCCCTCGCTCGCGGGGCTCTCCCCCTTCGCAGCCCAGCAGGCACTGCTCGATCGACTGCCCAGCGAGGTGCCGGACAGCCAGCTGCCGTTTCTCGGCGGACTGATCGGCTACTGGAGTTACGATCTGGGACAGCGACTCGAGCCGGTGCCAGGACGTGCTCGAGACGCAGTCAAGCTGCCGACCAGCCGGGTCGGCCTCTATGACTGGGCACTGATACAGGATCATGTCTGCCGGCAGAGCTGGCTGGTGGGCAGCATGTCGCGACGAAGCCAGGTGCTCGAATGGCTGGATACGCCGGCTCGGCCGACGACGGGCTTTCGTCTCACCGCGCCCTTTACCGCCGAACTCAGTCGCGATGACTACCTGGCACGCTTCGCCACCGTGCAGGAGTACATCCGTGCCGGCGATTGCTACCAGATCAATCTGGCTCAACGCTTCAGCGCGCCCTTCGAGGGTGATCTCTGGACGGCTTACCGTCAGCTGCGCGAGACCACGCCCACGCCCTTCGCTGGCTACATGGCCTGGCATGACAAGGCCATTCTTTCACTATCGCCCGAACGCTTCCTGCTTTGCCGACATGGTCGTGTCGAGACCCGTCCGATCAAGGGCACGCGGCCCCGTGGCAGAACGCCGGACGAGGACCGACAACTGGCCCACGAACTGGGGGTGAGCCTCAAGGATCGAGCCGAGAACGTGATGATCACCGACCTGCTCCGCAACGACCTGGGCCGCGTCTGTCGGGCCGGCAGTGTGCAGGTTCCCCAGCTATGCGGCCTGGAAAGCTACGCCAACGTGCATCACCTGGTGAGCGTGATCGTCGGGGAACTCGAGTCAGATCGGCGCCCCATGGACCTGCTGGCCGCCGCCTTTCCAGGCGGCTCCATCACCGGTGCCCCCAAGGTTCGCGCCATGCAGATCATCGACGAGCTGGAGCCCAGCCGTCGCAGTGCATATTGTGGCAGCCTGGGCTACGTCGATGTCCGCGGACAGATGGACACCTCGATCGCCATTCGCAGCGTGGTGGCCGAGGGGGAAATGCTGCACCTATGGGGAGGGGGCGGCCTGGTGGCCGACTCGCGAGGCGAGGAGGAGTACATCGAGACCCTGGACAAGATTCGCCACTTGATGGATACCCTCGTTGCAGCCGGGCATGATCCAAATTGTAATAACGAGCAGGATGGTTTAACCCATGAAGGAATAGATATCCAATGAATCGGTATTGGGGAAGGTTTCACCGGCTCTGCTAGGGTACCCAGCATCATCACTGTTCCCGGGAGGCCCAATGAAGCCGCAACTCGACGTCATCAACCGAGAGCTCGGCAATGACCCCGAAGCCCTCATACGCTGGGCGCTGGGCCAGGGACAACGTCCGATCTGCACGACCAACTTTCGCCCCTTCGAAGCGGTGATCCTTCACATGGTCACACGTCAGCGGCCGGATATACCGATCGTCTGGATGGACAGCGGCTGCAATACCGCGGCCACCTACCGCTTTGCCGATGACCTGACCCGCCGCCTGGACCTGAACCTGGTGAGCTATCTTCCACGACGCTCCCGGGCCCATCGGGAAGCACTGCAAGGACCCGCACCGGGCATTGGCGACCCCCGACACGATGCCTTCACTCGAGAGGTCAAGCTCGAACCCTTCGAACGGGCCCTGCACGAGATGGCACCGGATGTCTGGTTCACCGCCTTGCGCGCCGAGGACACCCCCGAGCGAGCGCGCATGGCACCGGTGAGCCGCAATGCCGATGGCCTCTTGAAGGTCTCCCCCCTGCTGCACTGGACAGCGCGGGATCTTTATCAGTATCTGCAGGAACACGACCTGCCCAACAATTTCGACTACGTCGACCCTACCAAGGTCGAGGAAAAGCGCGAATGCGGCCTGCATCTGCAGCACTGACGGTCATGGGCTGAGGGTGCGGCATGACCTTGCGCGAACAGCAACGCAGGATCCCCCGCTCAGCGTGACGGTAGCGCGATGTCCTTGAAGAGCACCTCTTCGTGCCGGGGACCGGCAACAAGGGCTGCATCGACCAGATCGCGCGTCAGATGGCCGGCAAAGCCCTCCAGAAAATCGTACATGTAGCCGCGCATGAAAGTCCCGCGGCGGATGCCGATCTTGGTGGTGGAACTCGCGAAGAGATGCCCGGCCTCGAGCGCGACCAGGTCGGTATCATGTTCGTCATCCACCGCCATATGGGCAACGATGCCAACCCCCATCCCTAGACGCACATACGTCTTGATCACGTCGGCATCGGCGGCAGTGAGTACCACGTTGGGCGTCAGTCCACGGGCACGGAAGGCATCGTCAAGTTGAGAACGGCCAGTGAAGCCGAACACGTAGGTAACAAGCGGATAGTCCGCCAGAGCCTCGAGCGTGAGGCTCTCCCTCTTGGCCAGGGGATGTCCCTGTGGCACCAGAACACAGCGGTTCCAGCGGTAGCAGGGCAGCAGTACCAGGTCGTTGAAGAGTTCGAGGGACTCGGTGGCAATGGCGAAGTCGGCCTGGCCGTCGCTGACCATCTGGGCGATCTGCTTGGGCGTGCCCTGCTGCATGTGCAGTGCGACGTCGGGATATTTGTGGGTGAAATCGCGGATCACTGGTGGCAGCGCATAGCGCGCCTGGGTGTGGGTCGTTGCGATGGCCAGGCTGCCACGCCGCTCGTCACTGTGCTCCTGGGCGACTTCCTTGATGTTCTCGGCAAGTCTGAGTACCTGTCCAGCCAGCTCGATGATCGCCTGTCCTGCGGGGGTTACACGGGTCAGGTGCTTGCCGCTACGCGCGAATATCTCGACACCAAGCTCATCCTCGAGAAGACGGATCTGCTTGGAGATACCCGGCTGAGAGGTAAAGAGACTCTGAGCCGTCGCCGAGACGTTAAGGTTGTGACGTGATACCTCCCAAATATAGCGTAGCTGCTGAAGCTTCATGGCCGCCCTCCTTTGCGTGTCGTGTGGCCTTTAAAATACTCGAAAGACATAAAAAAATTACTCAAAATCACCTTATAGCATAACCCTGGCGGGCAGACGCAACCGCTTTTGTGCGCCTTGCCGCCCAGGGAGGATTTGCCACTCCTTCGGCCGGCCGCTACCATCGTGCGTTCGGACGTGGTCGCACGTCCCCTCATCCGCTCGATGCAGCGCAACACAACTGGAGAATTTCATGGCCAACAATGTCGATGTCACCAATGCCAACTTCGAGCAGGAAGTCCTCAAGGCCGACAAGCCGGTCCTGCTGAAGTTCTGGGCCCCCTGGTGTGGTCCCTGCAAGGTGATGGCACCGGTGGTCGACGAGGTCGCCGAGGAGCGCAACGGCAACCTCAAGGTCGTCAGCGTCAACGTGGATGACGCCCCCGAGATTGCCGCCGAGCAGGGCGTACGCGGCGTGCCGACCGTGATGCTGTTCAAGTCCGGCACCAAGGTCGCCTCGCTGGTCGGCGCCCAGTCAAAGTCGCAACTGGGCCAGTTCATCGATCAGAACGCCTGATTTCACGACCCCGGAACATCACGTTGCCCCGGCCAATAACGGCCGGGGCAACGCCGTTTACGGCCCTGGCTCCTCGTCTCGCTCCACTTCGTCGCGCTCCGAGGGAGGGCGGTCGGCCTGCTCGATCGGCGCCCCCTCCCCCGGCCCCAGCAGGTGGGCAATCCAGCGAGTCTCCGGATGGCTGTCCAGGGCAATCTTCAGGGTCATGGTCAACACCACGGAGAGCAGCATCCCCACTGCCCCGAAGATCCAGCCCCACACCACAAGTGACAGGAAGGCCACAAAGGTCGATAGCCCCAGGGCCTGGCCCATCGCTCGCGGCTCGACGAGGTTGCCCATCACGAAGTTGACCCCCAGATAGGCCGCGGTGAGCAGCAGGGCATCGAGCAGCCCCCCTTCCGGCGAGACCAGCAGCAGCAATACCGGCGGCACTGCCGCGATGGCTGAACCGATGTTGGGAATGTAGTTGAGCGCGAAGGCCAGCACCGCCCACAGCAGAGGAAACTCAACCCCCACCAGCTTGCAGGCCACCCAGATCAGCGCACCCGTCGCCAGGCTGATCAGCGTTTTCACCGCCAGGTAGCGCTTGAGGGTGAGGCTGAATTCACTGAAGCGATGCAGGCTGGGCGCCGGGTTGGCCAGGGCGCGGGACACCTTGTCACGAAAGTTGAGGGTCTCGAACAGCAGGAACATGACCAGCAGCGCCACCACGATGCTCTGCATCATCAGGTTGCCCACCTCGCCAAGCACCGTCGGAATCCAGCTGCCGATCTGTTCGGCATCCATCATGTCGGCTAATCGGTCGGTGTCGATGGCCAACCCCATCTTGGCCAGCCCATCCAGGAGCGCCAGATAATATTGGTAGAGCTTCTGTTCGATCCCCGGCAAAGCGTCGACGAAGGTGTCGAAGCTGTTGACCACCAGCAGGCCGAGCAGGGAGATGAAGCCGCCGATCACGATCAGCGTCAGCCACACCGCCAGGCGCATGCTCAGCCCGAGTCGGTGTAGCCACTGCACGGGAGCGGTGCAGATGACTGCGATGAAGAGCGCCAACAGCAGCGGAACCAGCAGGCTGGAACCCAGACGCATGCCGGCGATGATCACCACCAGGGCGGCCAGGGTCAGCGTCAGGTTGAGGGGGAGGTTACTCTGCTGACTGTCATTGGATTGGGGCATGCCCTGACTCACGGCCGCTGAAAGTCCGCACATGATGCCGGGGTGGTGGGCAATTGCAAAGCACGGGAACCATCGCCGACCTGCGAGCTCGAAGCCGACAAGTCTTCCATGTGACAGGAAACCCCATGCCGACTGCCCGCCCATTTCGTCCGTTACGCCTTCTGACCCTGACCGCGCTGATGGTCGCTGTCTCAGTGGCCATGACGCCCTTGGCCGTCGGCGCTGAGCCTGGCAGCCGCCTGGACGTCCAGGCCGAGGCTGAGCTGCAGGTGGTGCCAGATCAGGCTACCGTCAGTGCCCGCCTGTGGGAGGACACGCCGGTCATCGCCCAGCGCGAGGCCAGCGACCCGAAGGCGATGCGCGACGCGCGCAACAGGCTCGAAGCCCGTGCCGCCACGCTGATTCTCACCCTGGAACGGGCGGGGGTGACGCGACAGGCGATCCGCGCCGGTTCCCTGAACGTGAAGCCTCAGCGCCTGCCGGGCGAGCGGAACGAGAATGGCGAACGCGACACCTTGGTACGCACTCGCCTGGAGCGTCCCGTTCGTGTCCAGCTCGATGAGCTCGAGCAACTCCCCGGGCTGCTCGATGCCTTGACCGAGGCTGGCGTGGATGCCCTTGACGGCGTGAACTATGACCTGGCCGACCGCGAGGCCGCATCCGACGAAGCGCTGATCAGGGCCCTGGAGAAAGCCCGCCACAAGGCCATCCTGATGACCGAGACACTGGGTATCGACCTGGGCAAGGTCATCGCGGTGAGCGAGACACGGCCGCCAATCATCCAGCCGCGAATGATGGCCATGAGTGCAGAGGGCCGGGAGGGCTCGCCACGAACCGAATACCGACCCGGCACCATTCCCGTATCGGCAGGCGTCAGCGTCAGCTGGGAAATAGTGCCGTAGGCCGGGTCAGGTGTTGATGGTCTCGACACCGCCCATGTAGGGCCGCAGTACCTTCGGAATGCTGATTGCGCCATCAGTCTGCTGGTGATTCTCCATCACGGCCAGCAGGCAGCGCCCCACGGCGAGACCGGAGCCGTTGAGCGTGTGCAGCAGTTGCGGCTTCTTCTGCTCCGGATGACGAAAGCGCGCCTGCATGCGTCGTGCCTGAAACGCTTCACAGTTGGAGACCGACGAGATCTCGCGATAGGTCGACTGGCTTGGCAACCACACCTCCAGGTCGTAGGTCTTGGTCGCCCCGAAACCCATGTCGCCGGTACAGAGCGTCATCACCCGATAGGGCAGTTCCAGCGCCTGGAGAATCGCCTCGGCATGGCCGCGCATCTCTTCCAGGGTCTCGTAGCTGGTCGCCGGATCGACCAGTTGCACCATCTCGACCTTGTCGAACTGGTGCTGACGAATCATGCCCCGGGTGTCCCGGCCGTGAGAGCCCGCTTCGCTGCGAAAGCAGGGCGTATGGGCGGTGAGTTTCATGGGTAATACCCCGTGATCGAGGATCTCGTCGCGGGCGAAATTCGTCAGTGGCACTTCGGCGGTGGGAATCAGGTGATAGCCGCGGTCGTCCTCGAGGCGAAACAGATCCTCGCCGAACTTGGGCAGCTGACCGGTGCCGAAGAGCGATGCATCGTTGACCATGTAAGGCACGTAGCACTCCTCGTAACCATGTTCGAGGGTCTGCTTGTCGAGCATGAACTGGGTGAGCGCCCGGTGCAGTCGCGCAATGGCGCCACGCATGACCGCGAACCGCGCCCCGGTCAGCTTGGCTGCCAGGTCGAAGTCCAGCAGGCCGCTGAGTTCGCCCAGATCGACGTGGTCGCGAACCGCGAAATCAAACTCGCGTGGCGTGCCCCAGCGGTGCAGCTCGACGTTGTCGTCCTCGCTCTCGCCTACCGGTACGCTCTCATGGGGCAGATTAGGCAGACCGCTGACCGCCTCGTCCCACTCGGCCTGCACCTCGCCCAACCGCGCCTTGGCCGCATCGAGCCGGTCGCCTAGGTCGGCGACCTCGTCGAGCAGCGGCTGGATATCCTCGCCCTGCGACTTGGCCTTGCCGATCGCCTTGGAGCGGGTATTGCGCTCGTTCTGCAGGGACTCGGTCTGGGCCTGCAACTCGCGGCGCCGAGACTCCAGCGCCTCGAGACGGTCGGTGTCGAGGACGAAGCCCCGCGTGGCCAGTCGTTGGGCGACCGCATCGAGGTCGCTGCGCAGCAGTTTGGGATCGAGCATGACATCCAGTCCGT
>Ga0207414_1000826_pt1 | contig 12608 bp, 11 predicted proteins | sample PonA231FremontCA_2_FD_187269 | JGI IMG/M metagenome (GOLD analysis project Ga0207414, IMG submission 187269) | Marine sediment microbial community from Fremont, CA, USA - Pond A23 Sediment 1 (SPAdes) | ecosystem: Environmental > Aquatic > Marine > Unclassified | place: USA: Fremont, California... | reverse complement strand
CACTACTACAAGCGCCGTGATGGCCCGCCTGCCGATGCTGTGGTGATGCGCCGCGCGCTGTCCTGACCGCCGCCCCGGAACACCGGTGGCGGCGACGAAACTGCCCTGATGGCGATCGTTGATGCCCCCGCCATCTTGCCAAGGCGCGCGGCACCACGCTAGGGATAGATATGATGATATATCTTCCCATCGCCGAAGTCTCGGTCAACCTCTTCCTGCTGCTGGGATTGGGCGGATTGGTCGGGGTGCTGTCGGGGATGTTCGGTGTCGGGGGCGGATTTCTGATCACGCCGTTGCTTTTTTTCGTGGGCATCCCCCCGGCCGTTGCCGTGGCCACCTCGGCCAACCAGATCGTCGCGTCGTCATTTTCGGCAATGCTCTCGCATCTCAGCCGCAAGACCGTGGACCTGAAAATGGGCATGGTCCTGTTGGTCGGCGGGCTGGTCGGCTCCGCTTTCGGGGTCATGCTGTTCAACCACCTCAAATCCCTGGGACACGTCGAATTGCTGGTGCGCTTGTGCTATGTCGTGTTTCTGGGCGTCATCGGCGGCCTCATGCTTTTCGAAAGCTACCGTGCGATCCGAAGGGCGCGCCGTGCCGGCGGCAGCCCGGTCTACAAGCGCAAGCAACGCAACTGGATTCACGTCCTCCCGATCAAGATGAAGTTCCGCACCTCGGGGCTGTATATCTCGGCGATCCCGCCTCTGCTGGTGGGGGTTTCGGTTGGCCTGTTGGCGGCGATCATGGGCGTAGGTGGCGGATTCATCATGGTTCCTGCGATGATCTACATCCTCGGCATGCCGACGAAGGTCGTCATCGGTACATCGCTGTTTCAAATCATTTTTGTCACCGCCTTCACCACCCTCCTGCACGCGACGACCAATTACACCGTGGACATGGCACTGGCCGTGTTGCTGTTGGTCGGTGGCGTCATCGGGGCACAACTGGGCACGCAGATCGGCCTGCGGATGAAGGCGGAACAACTGCGCATCCTGCTGGCTGCGCTGGTTCTGGTCGTTTGCGCCAAGCTGGGGCTCGATCTTCTTCTCAAACCGGCCGAATTGTACTCGGTCTCGACACTGGACCGGCTTTGATGCGGGGTCTGTGCATCCTGCTCCTGCTCATCCTGTCGAACGCGGCGCGGGCACAACAGGCCGGCGAGGAAGTGGTCCTCGGCCTGAGCCAGAACAGGGTCTCGATAAGCGCCGATTTCGACGGCTCAGAAATCCTGATCTTCGGCGCCATCAAGCGCGAAACACCCATCCCGCGGCAACCTCTCGAAGTGCTCGTCACCATCGCCGGCCCGTCCGAGCCGCTCGTCGTTCGCCGCAAGGACAGGCGCTTTGGCATCTGGATAAACACTGCGGCGAACCAGATCGATTCGGCGCCGTCCTATTATGCCGTGGCAACGTCGGGCCCCTTCAACGAGGTCTTGAGACATACCGAGGACTTGCGCCACAAGGTGTCGATCCCGCGCGCCATTCGGTCGGTAGGCGCGCCCGCCGAAATCGGGGACTCGCGCGCATTTACCCGCGCGCTCATTCGCATACGGGAGAAGAACAAGCTGTTCCAGATGCTGGAAGGCGCGGTAACCGTCGAACAGCAGACGCTGTTTCGAACCTCGATTTCCCTGCCGGCCAACCTGACGGAGGGCCCCTACCGGACACGGGTTTTCCTGACCCGCGACGGCCATGTGATTTCGCAATTCGAAACCGAAATCGATGTCTACAAGGTCGGGCTGGAGCGGTTTCTGTACAACCTGTCCAGAAGCCAACCCCTGGTCTATGGCTTGTTGTCGCTGGCCATCGCCATCGCCGCCGGCTGGGGGGCCTCGGCCGTATTCCGCATGCTCAGGCAAGGCTGAGCCGCGAATTCATCCGCGCCCGATCAATGGCATTTTCGTCGCCATCAGCGTCATGAACTGAACATTCGCCTCGGGCGGCAACTCGGCCATGTTCACCACCGCGCGCGCAACGTCATCCACCGACATCGTCGGCGGCGCGTTTGCCGGATCGGCGGCGATGATCCCGTCCAGAAGCTCGGTCCGGGCATTGCCGATATCGATCTGTCCGCAGGCGATGTCATGGGCGCGGCCATCCAGAGACAGGCTCTTGGTCAGACCCGTGATCGCGTGCTTTGTCGCCGTGTAACACACCGCCCCCTCGCGCGGAGAATGCGCGCTGACCGATCCGTTGTTGATGATCCGGCCGCCCCGGGGCTGTTGGCGCCGCATTTGCCCGAACGCGGCCCGCGCGCACAGGAACATGCCGTGGAGGTTCACATCGACGACCTGCCTCCACTCTTCGAAGTCCAGCTCGTCGATCGGCGCGGCGCGGCCGAAAAGGCCCGCGTTGTTGAACAACACATCCAGTCGTCCGACGCGCTCGGCGAAGGTGTCGAACGCGTCCCTGACATCTTCGGGATGCGTCACGTCGCATCGCAGGATGGTCGCCCGCGCGTGGCCGTCAGCGATCGCCTCAAGGGCATCGCGGCGACGCGCGATCATGCCCACCTGCCACCCCGCCTCGAGAAAGAGGCGCGCCGTTGCCGCCCCGATGCCCGCGCTTGCCCCCGTAACCATGATGGTTTTCATGGCATACCCTCTTGCGCATCCTGCGCCTGCAATGTCAGCGGCGCGGGTTCCGCCGCACGCAGATCATCCACGCGCAGCGGGCCTGAAGGCTTTGACAACCGGTTGCGCACCACCCAGTACAATCGCGTCGAGGCACGGGTGATCGCCACGTATGCCAACCGCTTCCACAAGGGTTGCCCGGCCTCGTTTCGGCCCATGCGGGCGGCTGCGAAAAGGTCGGGGGCGAACACCTGCACATTTTCCCACTGCGAGCCCTGCGCCTTGTGAATCGTCACCGCCGCCCCGTGCAGAAACGTCGCCCCCATGCGCGCGGCAAACGGGATGAACGGCTCTTCCTCGCCGGGTTTCTCGATCTTCACGATGCTCGCCGCGCTGAGGCCGGGATCTTCGGCGCCCATGACATGCAAACGCGAGAAACCAGGCTTGCGTCCGGGCCCCAGGTACACGACCTGCGCCCCCTTTATCAGGCCGCGCGCCTCCAGGTCCAGGCGCTTGTTGCGATGCTTCAGGGGCAGTTCCAGCCCGTCACAGATCAGCGGCTCACCCGGCAACAGGGCATCCTCGGGCGCGTCGTGCACCCTGCGAAAGGCCTCTATCAGGCGTATGCGCGTGGCGTTGCGCCACACCAGAACCGGGCTTCGCGCCATCAGGTCCACCTCGACCCGGTTGGCCCATACGACCCGGTCGTCGCGCTGTGCCGCCTGCTCTACCATGCGCTCGAAATCCTCGAACTCCAGGTCCGGATCCGAAAGGGCATGCGCCAGGTCAAGGATGGGATTATCGGCAGCCTGCCTGTGGATACGGCTCAGTTCGAGCCGGTTTTCCTCGGGCAGCCGGTCGAAGACCATTTCGCCCGACTGCCCGACCGGCGCCAGCTGGGCGGGATCCCCGAACAGAACAAGGGTGGGAAAGATCTCCTTGAGGTCATCCAGCTGACGCGCATCCAGCATCGATGATTCATCCACGAACCCGATATCCAGCGGCTCTTCGCGTCGTTTCCAGCCAGTGATGAAATCCGACCCGCGCAGCCCCGCCGCGGCCAATGCGCCGGGCACCGACTTGTGCAGATCGTAGAACGCAAGCGCGCGATCAAGCGCCAGATCGGTCAACCCCGCGATTGCCGGGCGGTCACCATTCCCGGCCAGCCATTCGGCGATCTTTTCATACTCCGGGTCATAGACCGGCGTGTAAATGATCCTGTGAATGGTCGTGGCGGGCACCCCGCGCGCGCGCAACACGCTGGCGGCCTTGTTGGTCGGCGCAAGAATGGCAAGCGTGCGGCGATCCCTGGTGCGGCGCCCCTCGTAATCCCCGGACACGGTTTCGACGCCGGCCTGTTCAAGCGCGGCGAAAAGGGACGACAGCAGCATCGTCTTGCCCGACCCGGCCTTGCCGATCACGGCCATGATGCTGCCGTCATCCGCCTTTGGCGGCGTCACAAGCCCCTCTTCGACATCAACGCCCACCGACTTCAGCAAGGCGGCGATGCGGTCATATGCGTCCGCCTGGTCATGTGAGAACTGCATGGCGTTTTCGGTCATGGCGCGACCCTACAATGGGGTCGCGCCAAGGACCAGAGCATCCGGACAGGCATCGCCGCCGGGGCCACCGATCAGGTGGCGTCAGGCCGTCAGTGCAAGCGGAACGTCGGTATTGCCGAAGGCCTGCTCGAACCACATGCGCGACAACTCCGGGGAAATGCCCGCTTGTTCGGCCACTCTTGCCTGTGCCGCGCTTGAGAATTCCCATAATCCGACACTGATGGCGTCGCGGCCATGCCCGCTGGACCCCAGAACCGTCGGGCTGGATCCGATACGGCGATAGATGCGCACCATGCGCGCGTCAAAGACCCCGACGAAATGCCGAATTCCGAAATTCTCCAGGATCTCCCCGCCGGCCAGCATCAGTGCGGCAGCAACCGATGGCGGCACCCCGCGCGCAAGGCAGAACCGCGTGCATTCCCAGATCAGCGGGCTTTCGATGCGCACCCCTTGGGTCAGGTCCAGAAAATGATCGTTGACCATGCACGCCCCGACGGTCGGCAAGAACCGCATGGATCCGCCATGTGTGCCGTCAGCGCGCTGCCAAATCACGTAAAGCGGGTTCATGTCGTCATATTCGTCCCGCTCGCAACCCCGGGCATCGACAGACACGTCCCACCCCAGACGCTCACGGAACTGGTCGGCCCTGTCGCGAAACATCGTATCGCGCAGCGTCGGCATGTTTTCGAGTTGGTCCGCATATAAGTATCTAAGCATTTCTCTACCCTCAATCCTGACATCGTCGGATCAGGCTAGCCATAAATGGTTAACGGAATCTCAAGCTTAACGAGAAGTTACGAAAACGACCTGAATCGCTCGCTGCGCTCCGCAGAGCAAACAGAACCGTTTGTAAAAAGGGCTTTCAGACGACGATCAGGCCGCGGCTGATCGCGCGCGCCACCGCGTGGGTCGTATTCTGCGCGCCCAGCTTGAATCGGGCGCTTTCGATGTAGACACGCAAGGTGTGCTCGGAGATCGCAAGCGTCTGCGCGACCTGGGCGCGGCTGTATCCTATGGCCAGAAAGGTCATTGCCTCCACTTCGCGCGGCGACAAGGCCGGCGTCGGTTCGGGCGTGCGGCCCGGCTCGAACTCAAGAGCCTTCTGGTTGAAGTAATACGCAATCAGAATCAGATCCCGGCGGTTGGCTTCAGCGAACTCCGCCCATGCATCATCGGTGGCGTTGTCGCTGACCGTGAACATCGCGAACTGCCCGTTGGGGCCGCGGATGGGAATCGAGAAACCCTGATTGCCCACGCCATGTCGAATGGCATCCGCCTGAAACTGACGGGACGCGCGGCTGGACCAATCAAGCCGCTTCCAGTCGACCGGATGGAAGCGCTGGTAGCATCCGGACACGACCGGATCTATCTTCAGGTAATCCTTGGTGATGTAGCGTTCGACCCAGTCATCCGAATAGGTGCCACAGCCATATTGCTCGCCATCGGAATTGACCCAGTGGTACACCATGTGATCGACAGCGAAGTGATCGCGCAATGCCTCGACCAGGCGCTGCAGGTCTTCAACCCCTGTAGCGTGTTCCAAGTCCTCTAGGATCATCTCTACCCCAGGCGTCATCGGCATCCGCCCGTACAGGCGCCCCATCCATCTGCGAAGCAATCTCGGCGGCGGCTACTTTCCTCGATCTATCCAACTGCGCCGACAATGCATCCAACCCATGCTTTTGCGCGACTGCGCGCAAGTCCAAGAGGACGTCGAGTATCCATTCATTCTGCATGTTAACCTTCGCCGTCAATGGTTAATGAAATGTTAACACAACTTTACCATGTATCGGATCCGGGGCGATACTCACGGATTCCAACTCCCCAATAATGGTGAGGTCGGCGCGAATAACCCATTGTTTCCCAATCCATGCGGCCAAAAACGAAGAAGCCCGCGACATCGTTAACGATCCGCGGGCTCCCGGTGGAAACTGCGTTGGCGCATTACCCGTTACGCGATTTTCCCGCTTCGATGACGTCTTCGACAGTCCGCAATCCCGTCGCCGGGGCCTGCACCAACACTGCCATATTGCCCGGCTTGTGCTGGTTGCGCATCATCTTGATATGGGCCTGCGGTATTTCGGACCACGGGAACACCTCGGACATGCAGGGGTCGATGCGGCGCTCGACCATGAGCTTGTTGGCGCCCGACGCCTGCTTCAGATGGGCAAAGTGGCTGCCCTGAAGGCGCTTTTGGTGCATCCACATGTACCGCACGTCAAAGGTGCAGTTGAAACCGCTGGTGCCGGCGCAGATCACGACCATGCCGCCCTTCTTGCACACCAGCGATGACACCGGGAATGTCGCCTCGCCGGGATGTTCAAAGACGATATCGACATTATTACCCTTGCCGGTGATGTCCCAGATCGCCTTGCCGAACTTGCGGGCTTCCTTGAACCATTCCGCATACTCGGGCGTATTGACCGTGGGAAGCTGCCCCCAGCAGTCGAAATCCTTGCGATTGATCACGCCCTTGGCGCCAAGGCTCATGACGAACTCGCGCTTGTCCTCGCCACTGATGACGCCGATCGCGTTGCCGCCGGCGGCATTGATAAGCTGGATCGCAAAAGATCCCAGCCCCCCGGATGCGCCCCAGACCAGCACGTTCTGTCCCGGCTTCAACTCGTGCGGGTGATGGCCGAACAACATTCTGTATGCCGTCGCCAGCGTCAGGGTATAGCAGGCCGACTCCTCCCAGGTCAGATGCCTTGGCCGCGGCAGAAGCTGCTGCGCCTGAACACGTGTGAACTGCGCAAACGAACCATCATGCGTCTCGTAGCCCCAGATGCGCTGCGTCGGGCTGAACATCGGGTCGCCGCCGTTGCATTCCTCGTCGTCACCCTCGTCCTGGTTGCAATGGATCACGACTTCGTCGCCGACCTTCCAGCGCGTGACCTTGTCTCCGACTTTCCACACGATACCCGACGCGTCGGACCCGGCGATGTGATAGGGCTGCTTGTGGCTGTCGAACGGGCTGATCGGAACCCCGAGCCCGGCCCAGACACCGTTGTAATTGACGCCGGCCGCCATCACCAGAACGAGAACCTCGTGGCTGTCGATTTCCCACGTATCGACGACCTCGACCTCGAAGCTCTTGTCAGGCTCGCCGTGCCGCTCCCGGCGGATGGCCCATGCATACATCTGCTTGGGCACATGCCCCAGCGGGGGCATTTCGCCAATTTCGTAAAGATCCTTTTCGGGCGCCTCGTAGGGGGCGATCCCGGTATCGCTGTCCAGAGCCATTCCAGCCTCCATATTTAACAATTGCCGCAACGCAGAATCGCGGTGTCTTGCTTCGGAATACTGATGGCCGCGCAACAATGCAATCACGTTTCGAAGTTTTTTGAAACTTTATGACCTCGCAGTCGCAGCATTTCACGCCGTTACAGGGTCATCCGCCAGGTGCGCCACAGATGCCGCGTAAAAGGACAGCAACGGCATTTCGCCCTCCACCACGCGCAGGTCACCCGCGCTGTCTGCCACCAGCCCCCGCGTAATCAGCCCCTTCACACCGCGAGACACGACCTCCGCCGCGCTATCAAGGGGGCACTGCCCTTCCGGCAGCGTGCCGAGATATGTCGCCACTTCGGCCTCGAGTTGCGCACGCGATACCGCCCCCTCAGCCCGCGACAACGCCAGCGCGACAAGCGGCACCGGCAAGGCCGGGACGTTTCGCCTGATCCGGCGCATCAGCTCTTCGGCCAGCTCATCCACGTCACCCTCGAACCCGTGCAGGGACATGGGCGCGCCGAAATTGACACTGGCCGTGCCAAAACGATGATACCGCCCCCACAACTTCAGCCACAGCGAACGCACGATGAATCGCGGCACCACGGAAATCCGCGCGCGGAACCGGCGACCGCCGGCGATACCCGCATCGACCAGGATACGATCCTCCAGCACCCTGTCGTAGTTCAGCGAAACCGGAACGAACACCACGTCACGCATCGTGCTATCGTGGCCCTCGACGATATACTTGAACAGGCCCAGCCGCGGCTCCTGCACCTCTCCCGTCAGGCTCAGGCCCCCTTCCGGAAACACGGCCTGGGTGACACCGCCATCCGTTGCCATGCGCACGTAGCGGGCCAGAACCCGGCGATACAACTCGTCGCGTGACTTGCGGCGGATGAAATACGCCCCCATCGCCCGGATCAGGCGGCTGAGCGGCCAGATATGGGCCCACTCCCCGACCGCATAGCTCAGCGCGGACTGTTCCGCGGCAAGGTAGGTGACAAGAACGTAATCCATGTTGCTGCGGTGGTTCATCACGAAGATCACCGTGTCGTCACGATCAATGCGCCTGAGCGCGGCCTCGTCATGCGGTCCAAGGTGAACGTGATACAGCGCACGGCTGAGCCACCGCGCCACGCGGATGGCAAAACCGAAATACAGGCTGGCACTGAACGACGGCACGATTTCGCGCGCATAGGCGCGGGCGTGCTCGAACGCCACGTTCTCCGGCACGCCCTTTTCGCGGGCATGGGCCACGATCGCCTTCGACACCTCCGGATCATAGATCAGACGCTGTATCATGTCGTGACGCCGCGCCAGCTTGAACGGCTGAATGGGGCGTTGCAGGCGCTGGTTCAGCCGGGCAACCGCCTTTTCCATGCGACGCCGGAAAAACCACCTGACCGACGGGAACAGAAAATGCGACGCAAAGGTGACCGCCGCGAATGCGAGGATCAGCAACAACACCCAAAGAGGAATCTCGACGGTCATGCCCATGCGCGCAGCATGGACCGGCGCGGGCGCAAGGTAAATCACCACATGCCGCAACGCAGCGAATTGACGCCGGCATAAAATTCCGGTTATCTGCACCGCAACGCAATAAAGTTGCCAACACGATTCACCGGAGGCCCAGATGACAGATATTCAAAGAGACAAGCCGTGGCTGTTTCGGACCTATGCCGGGCATTCGACGGCGCAGGCCTCGAACGCGCTCTACCGCTCCAACCTCGCACGCGGGCAAACCGGGCTTTCCGTCGCCTTCGACCTGCCCACGCAAACCGGCTATGACAGCGACCATGTGCTGGCCAGGGGCGAGGTCGGCAAGGTCGGCGTGCCTGTCTGCCACATTGGCGACATGGAGGCATTGTTCGACCAGATCCCGCTGGACCAGATGAACACCTCCATGACGATCAACGCGACCGCGCCCTGGCTTCTTTCGCTCTACATCGCGGTGGCGGAAAGGCAAGGCGTCGATATCGGCAAGTTGCAAGGCACCGTGCAAAACGACCTGATAAAGGAATACCTGTCGCGCGGCACCTATATCTGCCCTCCGAAACCATCGCTCAAGATGATCGCCGACGTGGCGGAATACTGCTATGCCAACGTCCCGCGATGGAACCCGATGAACGTGTGTTCCTACCACCTGCAAGAGGCCGGCGCGACACCGGAACAGGAGTTGGCGTTTGCCCTGGCCACCGCGACGGCGGTTCTGGACGAACTGAAACCCCGCGTGCCCGAGGGTGACTTTCCCGCGATGGTGGGCCGCATCAGCTTTTTCGTGAACGCGGGCATCCGTTTTGTCACCGAAATGTGCAAGATGCGGGCCTTCGTCGATCTGTGGGATGAAATCTGCCGCGACCGCTATGGCGTCGAAGATCCGAAATTCCGGCGCTTTCGCTACGGCGTGCAGGTCAACTCGCTGGGCCTGACCGAACAGCAACCCGAAAACAACGTCTATCGCATCCTGCTGGAAATGCTGGCGGTGACCTTGTCCAAGAACGCGCGCGCGCGCGCCGTTCAGTTGCCCGCCTGGAACGAGGCGCTCGGCCTGCCCCGGCCATGGGATCAGCAATGGTCGCTGCGCATGCAGCAGATCATGGCCTACGAGACGGATCTGCTGGAATATGAAGACCTGTTCGATGGCAACCCCGCCGTCACCGCGAAGGTCGAAGCCCTCAAGAACGGCGCGCGCCACGAACTTGCCACGCTGGACAGCATGGGCGGCGCGGTCAGCGCGATCGAGTACATGAAATCCCGCCTTGTCGAAAGCAACGCCGAACGTCTCAACCGGATCGAGCGGAACGAAACCGTCGTCGTCGGCGTCAACCAATGGACCGAGGCAGAGCCAAGCCCCCTGATGAGCGAGGACGGCGGTATCATGACGGTCGATCCGGACGTCGAGGCCAATCAGGTCGCAAGCCTCGACGATTGGCGCGCCGCGCGCGACGAACAGGCGGTTCAGGCCGCGTTGGCGGACCTGCGCAAGGCCGCCCGTGACGGCGCCAACATCATGCCGCCCTCGATCGCGGCCGCCAAGGCCGGGGTCACGACCGGGGAATGGGCCGCCGAAATGCGCGCGGTGCACGGGGAATATCGCGGCCCGACAGGTGTGTCACCCAACCCGTCGAACCGGACAGAGGGGCTTGAGGATCTGCGCGACGCCGTCGATGCGGTCAGCACCCGGCTGGGCCGGCGGCTGAAATTCCTGGTCGGCAAGCCGGGGCTGGACGGACACTCGAACGGCGCCGAACAGATCGCCAGCCGCGCCCGCGATTGCGGCATGGATATCGCCTACGAGGGTATCCGCCTGACCCCTGAAGAAATCGTCATGGCCGCCCGGGACGATGCCGCGCACGTGATCGGCCTGTCGATCCTCTCCGGCAGCCACATGCCCCTCATGGAAGAGCTGATGAGCCGCCTCGGGGCGGCCGGCCTGGGCGATGTGCCCGTGATCGTCGGCGGGATCATTCCGGAAGAAGACGCAAGACGCCTGCGCGACATGGGCGTCGCGCGGGTCTATACGCCCAAGGATTTCGAACTCAACACGATCATGATGGATATCGTCGCGTTGGCCGATCCGTCGGCGGTTGCCGCCGAATAACGCGCCCGCAGGCGGTGCAGACCGCCTGCGCGCATGTTTCGCCATGCCACCGGCTATCAGTTCTGCATGGACTTGATTTCCGACATGATCTTCTGGTTCAGGTCTTCATCCGCCTGCGCCAGCTGGAGGATCGAGGTGTACTGATCCACGGACATCCCGTCGATCGAATCGACCGCCTGGACGATCGCCGAGTTCGCCTCGTTGACCAGCTCCTGCTTGGCTTCCTCGCTATCCTCTGCCTCGATCTTGGGGCCGTAGGTGTTGCGCACCCCGTCCACGGCGACCAATGCCTCGACGAAGGCGCTCACCTTCTCGTCGGTCACATCGCCGGGCTTCATCTGTTGCCCGGCCTGATCGGTGTCCTGTGCCACTGCGGCAAATGGTGTGGACAAGGCGAGCGCGACCGCGGTCGTGGTCGCGGCGAGTTTGGTTTTGAAAGTCAATCGTATCTCCCGTTTTGGTATGCGCCGCGCGATATCGCGCCATGGCTGTTGTCAACTTGGGGCAGCACCCCCCGCCCCGCAACCAAACAAGCGAGAAAATGCCGATCATGTCTTGCGCCTTTGGCCATGGCGGCGGAAACTTCCGATCCGCGCCCACGCACGGCAAACAGTCACGAAACCGGAATTGCAAAAGGCCAGACGATGCCCCCTTTGATTCAAGCCATCACGCCCGCGGATCGCCGCGATTGGCAAACCCTATGGACAGCCTATCTGCGGTTCTACGAGACAAGCCTGCCGGATGCCGTGTTCGACACCACCTTTCAACGCTTGTGCTCTTCGGATTTCCCGCGTCAGAACGGCTACCTGGCCAGGCAGGACGGGCAGGCTGTCGGGTTGGTGCATTACGTCTTTCATCCCCACAACTGGAAAACCGAGGATACCTGCTATCTTCAGGATCTGTTCACCACACCCCGGGCGCGCGGCCACGGGGTCGGGCGCGCCCTCATCGAGGCCGTCTATGCGGCGGCGGATGCCAATGAAACGCCTTCGGTCTACTGGATGACGCAGGACTTCAACACACAGGCGCGCAAGCTCTACGACAGGATCGGCGTTCTGACGCCTTTCATCAAGTACACAAGGCCGTAAAGGGGCTGACATGACCATTCACATCGGCGCCGGCGCCGGCGAAATCGCGGACACCGTATTGATGCCCGGCGATCCTTACCGGGCCGCCTGGGCCGCCAGGACGTTCCTGAACAACGCCGAGCTGGTAAATGAAACCAGGGGTATGCTGGGGTACACCGGAACATGGAACGGCCACCGCGTGACGATACATGGCAGCGGCATGGGCATGCCCAGCCTGTCGATCTACGCCAATGAACTGATCCGCGACCACGGCGCCAGAACCGTCATTCGGGTCGGAACCTGCGGTGCGCTGCAACCGCATCTTGAGCCGGGCGACATCATCCTCGCCATGACCGCCAGTTCAAGGTCGTCGCCGTCTGATGGCATTTTCGGGCAAGTGCGCTTTGCCCCCTGTGCCGATTGGGGCCTTCTGCAAGCTGCGGCGCGCGCATCCGGGAAGCACGGAATTCAGCCCCATATCGGGGGGATATTCTCATCCGATGCATTCTATGACGAACGCCCCGACATGACCGACACGCTCACCCGTCACGGTGTTCTGGGCATCGAGATGGAAG
>Ga0207414_1000825_pt1 | contig 12626 bp, 17 predicted proteins | sample PonA231FremontCA_2_FD_187269 | JGI IMG/M metagenome (GOLD analysis project Ga0207414, IMG submission 187269) | Marine sediment microbial community from Fremont, CA, USA - Pond A23 Sediment 1 (SPAdes) | ecosystem: Environmental > Aquatic > Marine > Unclassified | place: USA: Fremont, California... | reverse complement strand
CTCCGGTAAGTTATCGGCTTTTCCCTCATACCAATCGGCGCCCAGTTCCTCCGGGATCCGGTTTATAACTTCGTCAGGACAAAGTATTTCAGTCATGGTTTTCCTCCCATTTTTCAATTGCTTTCTGGTATTCGCTCATTTTATTATAATCTTTCAACCGTGGTGGTGGATCCTCTTCGTATTCTTTTCTCACCTTTTCCCGCTGCTCCCGCTGCTCTCGGATCATTTTCTCAGTTTGCTCAAGTTCCCTTTGGCTTTGAACTAATCCCTTCAAAATCTTGTGGAAAAATTCGGCAAAAAACCCCTTCAACATCCGGGATCCCTCGTTCAACCACCGCTTGAGATAGGTCAAGGTTTCCTTGAATAGATCCGGCGGTTTTCCTTCGAGATAGTTCAGGATCCGGCCAACTATCACCTGGGAGCTGTCGGCAAGGCTAGAATTTTCTACCGTAGTCCTAAATTTGTAGGCAAAATAGCGCCACTGGCGCCCTTTAGTTATAAACTTCTCTTGGGGTTTACTATATACGTGCGAGGGGTTACATTTTAGCTCATTTTCCGTTTTAAACGTCCATATTAGCTTATACTGGCAGTGGTTTCCTCTTCCCTTACCAGTGTCCACCTTTTCCATAAGATTGGCACTAACAAAGGTTTTCAAGGCGTTAATAATGGAAGTGCGGGAAACGTCGAAGCGGTCGGCAAGTTTTCCCTGGTCAATCTCAAAGGATCCGTCCTGGTTGCCAATGTTTTTCTCGATCCAGTGCCAAAGTTCTACCTTTACACCGCTGAATTTCTGGATTATATCTGGTTTTGCATAATTTGGCAAAAATTACAGTTTACCGGTTGGAAAAATACGGGGAGACACGTTAAAATAGGAATACCCAACAGACTATTATTTGAAGATTATGTCCCCCGGTTGGAATTGTCCGTTCCAGCCGGGTTTACTTTTTCACCCCACCTTTTCTTTATTTTTATCTAACCAGTCTTCTACTTTTTTTAAATTTTCGTATCTAGGAGCCACGTCATTATAAACCCAGGTTTGCAGCGTGGAAAGTCCAACTGAGAGCTGAGAAGCTAATTCCGGGTGGGAGTAGCCTAACTCTTTTCGTACCTCTTCCAGTTCCTCAATTTCAGTTATCATAACACTTCCATTATACAGATATTCTCTAGCCTATCAAGCTGGGTTATGTATGTCGCTCCGAATTTTTACCCCTAACCGACAAACTTCTCACCTTGAGCGGTACAGCTTCCTTCAGTTTAGTTTAAGTCTGCTTTATTCTAGTTTAACAGGTGGTCGATTCATGCACTCAATCAAACAGGTAGGGGATATTCTCGGGTTCAGTAAAAACCAGGTTCGGGCTAGATTGAATCTGCTTAGGCCGTGGTTCAGTCAGTTTACCCGAAGGGGAGAGAAAAATAAAATACTTATAAATGATAGTGGTATAGAGGTTTTAAGGCGGTTCCAGCAATTAGAAAAAAACGCTGCTTCACTTCAGGTCGTGGCGGAAGAGATCAAACAGGAACAACCTACCCCACAAGATAGCCCTACCACAGAGGAAGACAACTTAACTCAAACAGACTCAAACAAGGGTCAAACTGCCTTAATAGATGAAAAGGAAAGGCAAATCCAGCGGTTGGAAGAGGAAAATAAATATCTTAAAAACCAACTTGAGAGGAAGGAAGATCAAATCCAGCAATTACTCCCGGGAAAGGTGGAAGAGGAAAAGAAAGACGAATTTAAAGAACTGGGACTAATTCAGGTTATTAAAAAGTGGTTTACTACTAAGACTTGAAAAAGTATTGGTTTAATCTAGCTCTTTTTTAACTTTTTCAGGATCCCATTTTATCTCTTTATTCTCGTTAATTTCCTTGTAATAAGTATCTACTACTGCCACCCCAAGCTCCGTTAACTTCCATACCTCCTTATCCCTAAAATCTCTATTTTCTCTCTTTTTTCGCTTCACTAATTTATCATTACTAGCCAAGTTTATAAGTTTGTGTCCTAAATCGTCGGAAGTATTCTCGTTAGTAATTGCAGCTCTTATTCTGTCTATCCCTACCCAATCCCTCGGCTTCTGACTCTTGTTATAGTCAAGTTCCTGCTCGCTGTTGTCTGGTGGCTCAGTTACAGTATACCCCGTTTTTGCATTACTTGATTTTCTTTTCCAGGGTGATGATTCTACATAGTTCAGCCTCTCCCCTCTTAAATACCAAAGGATTTTACTTTCTATGGCTTCAAATTGCCTGTTGTTTTTAGCTAATTCCTTTAATTTTTGACTAAAACACACATATATCCCTCCAGTTTGCCCGTATTATAGAAAATATGGTGAAAATAGCCAAATACGGCCTATCTAGCCCCGGTGGGTCAACGAAATCCTTACACCTTGATGTAGTTAATAATTCCTTTTAAAAGGGAGCGCTAAATCATATAATGCAATTGCTGAGTGTTTCCTGGGTTAATCGTCTCCGGTAAGGGAAAACAATAATAAAGGGAGGTAAATAGAGATGAGGTGAGGGGTAAATCCTACCCTAAACTTTAAAAACCGGAGGTGGTTAATATGGAAGGCCTAGCATACGCCACAGTCATAATTTCCCTGCTGTGGCTAATCATTCGGGAAACACAATAAAGGGAAAGTTGGGCAGGGGTTGCAGGCCTCTGCCCGCTTTCTATGTTAAGAGTATAACTTATTTTTTTACTTTTCAAGTTTGCCCGATAACCCTTAATTAGCCCCTACCTAGCCCCCGCCGGAGCTTTCAAACCCGCTTAAAATGGTACTCAGAGCACGCCATATTACCCGATTATAGGGCTTTCCAGGCATACCTGAAAGGTCGGTGTTATGGGTGTTTTGTGGGGTTAAAATTGGCTAATCCACGATATAGTCAATATATTGCTTAATTTCGTCATATCGGCCCTTTTCTCCCCGTAGAACTATGTCTTTGTAGTCTTCAAATTTAGCTTGGTCCTTTTCTTTAGTTTCCTCTTCGGCCAATCCCTTAAAAATATGAGCTAAAATAAACCGCTCAACTTTGGAAAATTCCATGCTTTCACCTCATTATAATTTAAAACCTTCGTTTCGCTTCCGCAATCGGCCCCGTAGCCTTGTTTTGAAGTTGCTGCCAGCGTTGGGTCCGGGGTTGCCTTTTTATTCCCAGTTCGTCAGAGTTTGCCAGGATCCCAAATTTTATAGCGTCGGCAAAGTGGCAAACTCCCTTTTCATAAGTCGGTTTTGGGTTTCCACGGCGGTCCTCTTCCACCACCCTAACCGGGTTGGTCAGGTGTTCTACGGCTTCACTTGGTAGATCCCTGGGAAGGGTAAGCTCACCGGAGTTTATCTGGCTAAAAAGGTTGTCGAATAACCAGACTGCATGGGCTTTTATCTCGTTATCTTTACTTTTCACCTTCGGGGTTCCAATATCTCCGGTCCCCTTGGTTCTGACCATCCACCCGTCCACCCCGTCCGGCAAGTCATCAATAAAGTTCTCAACGGCATGGGGTTCCGGCATGGCGTCAAAAAGACAGGTTTTCACGTTATACTTGCTTAAAATGTCCTTCAAGCGCTTGAATTTGGTAGCCCTTCCCACCGCTAAAACCTGATTTTCGGTCAATACTGACCAATATAGTGGCTTCCCGGTATCCACCCCTAAGATAGCCCCGTCAGCTTCCGCTTCGGCCATTTCTGGCCCATTCATAAGCTCTCGGATAGTTTTTTCAGCTATTCGATCCCCTTCGGCGGTCCAGGGTTGACCTAATTGGGTGTTATAAAACTGTTGCAGCTTAAAGTCCCCTTCCACCTTGGCTTCCTCGTATTCGCTGGCCATATTTTCCAGACTTTCCACCGGTGAAAGGATCCGGGACAGGTGAAAGCCCCTCAGTGGGTTTTCTGGATCCCCTTGAGCTTGCCAAAAGCCCTCTTCCACCACGTCAGTTTTAGCCCAACTCTCACCGCAAGCCCGACAACCCAGCTCATTACCACGGTTGTAGTAGTTATCGAAAAAATCAACCGGTTGCACTTCACCGCAATTAGGACACCTATAAACCCACCGGTGGCGGGAACTTTCGGCAAAACTCGAACTAATCAAATCCCCTTCAAAGGTCGGGTGGGAAAGGTCCAGCTTCCACCCGTGCCGGGAGGATCCTAACCGCTTATAGGCCAAATTAGCCACGCTTTGATCCATCCTGGTTATTTCGTCCCTGATTACAAAACCGGCGGGAAACTCTTCGAGTTGAGCAGCGGATCCCGATCCCCGGAGGTAGATTGACCCTTTTTGAGATACTTTTAAACCCACGTTGGAAACGTCGTTAAAAAGCTGGTCCAGGTAAGGGCTTTTCTCGATCACCTTGTCTAATCGGGAGTGGGCAAAGTCCCCCAATTGACCGGATTGTTTTGGCAGCATATATAAGACGTTTTCGCCCTTCGTATCAAGGAAGTAAAGCATGGCGCTTATTGCAGCTTCGGTTACGCCCAACTGAGTCCCCTTTTGGACCACTGTCCGGTCAACTTCAGGGCTTTGAATTGCATGAAAAACACCCTTCAGGTAAGGGTAATCCTTGATCGTGTAATTTTCCCAGCTTCCACCGGTCCTGATTTTCCGGTATTTGTAAGCCCAAATTAAAATTGACTTTTCCGCTATCGCCCGCTCAACGTCCGATTTATCCATCTGTTATCTGATCCTCCATGGCGTCGATTAGCTGCTCTTCGGATACGTCCTCCCCGACGTTTAGCTGATTCATAACTTTTTGCAAGTTTAGTTCCTTGTGGTCAGCTCCCCGCATTTCGGTTATTTCGGTGGACTCTCCCTTTATAAGGCGCTGTTGATTGTAGATTGATTCGAGTAAATCAACGGCGTCCTTCATGGTTCGGGGTCTATCTAACTCCCCCGCTTCCATTATTTCGGTTATCTCCCGCTCAAGTGAGTAAAGAAACTGTAGCCTTTTCTTCTCTCGTTCAACCAAATCCGGCATATCCTCTTCAAACTCTTCCAGGGCTTCGGAAACTATCTCATTGTGTAGCTTTTCCCACCCGTGCCATTCGCAATCATAGGCACAATCAAAGTCTTCCTTTTTCCACTTCCCCAGCATGGTCTTCCCTGGCAAGTGGGGATCCGACTCCGATATTTGCCTTAAACTTTTGCCCTGGCGCCATAATTCAAAAGCTCTTCTGTGATCTTGTTCTGTAAATCTCGTTTCTGCCATATTGGACACCTCAAAAATTAGTAGATTTTGTTAGTCTATATACCGCTATATATCACTCAGTAATAAGGCTAAGAGGAAATGTTCTGTGTTCCCCTTGCATACTACGTTACAGACGATTTTCCGCGTTATTCGCTTCATTTTTAACACCCTTGCTTATACCCTAACCCCCAAATCAAACCCGCTTATATCGGCTCTCAGAGGCTCTCAGAATAGCGGTTTTTCACGTCAATTTACCGCTAACCTTCCCATATCTGTTATACCCGTATATCGGGGCTTACCGCATATTTTTAACAAAATGTTTCTTTTGTTAAAAATCCGGTCCCAACTTCTTTTTTCCAACCTCTTCCACTCACACATAACCCACCAAGGCTTTAGTGGTGGTTACTGAGCGGTCCAGAGTTCCCAAGTAAATCCTTTTGCCTACCAAACCCCGGAGGTCTCCCAACGCTCTTATTTGGCTTTTAAGGCTACTAATAGCGAAATCTTTATAATCCAGTCTGCAACTGTGTTTCATGGCGTTACTTTTCACTATATCTTCACCCTGTTGGCAACCTGACCGCCGAATCCGCCCTGGACAACTGGGTTTTCCGCTCTCACACAAGGGTTTAATTACCAAATGTCCATTTTCTCCACTCATTTCTTTTTAGTCCTCCCCTGTCTGTGTAGGTAGTGTAACTAGAAAGTCTACCCTTCTACACTTGCCCCCTTCCCTCCCAATTTGCTCCTTTTTTTCCGGTAATCCCAGTGGGGGGGTATAAGGGTAGTTACATTACCTACACTACTTACACGATTTTGACCTTTTTTAGTCCCTGATTAGCTTTTTTCACTGTAATCTACCTACACGCTACCTACACGATTTCCGATCTACCTACACGATTTCCGATCTACCTACACGATTTTTGGGTCTACCTACACAAGACAAGCCCACATTCTACCTACACTACCTACACTATTTCTCTTCATGATTCGAATAAAAAACATCCGAACCAAATCCTTCCCCTTGCCGGTCGGGATATTCCCGCTGGTATCTATCATCGAGATTAGATTTCAATCTATCGTAGTGGCGTAGAACCTTATTAAAGTCCTTAGACCAAACTTTCTTAGGTCCTCCATACTCGGCTAACCACTCCGTCAGTGACAGTATTTCCTCTCTAATTCCATCAACTTTCTTCGCCAGTGCTTCCCACTCTTCTGGTGTCGATTTTCTTAGTTTACCCATAAATATGAACCTCCATTGCTGGTCTAGTTAAAATGGAACTTCCCGATAAAATTTATTGATTGCGCCCCTATTAGACCTGTCCTTCTCGTAAATAATCCCCACCTTCTCCAGGGTGGTCTTAATTCTTTTTAATCGCTTCCCTAAAGGGACTGCACTTCCCGGCCACTCTTTACTTTCAATCGCTTTTTGATCGGCTACTTTCTCTAGTTTTTCTAGCAGTTCGCTGGTTTTACCTTCCCACAGGATCCCGTTATCGTTCGGTTCTATGGACTCCAGAAATTCCACTAAAGCTGACCCCAGTTCGCTATCCAGTAAGGCGTCACGGCCGGCGTCGGACCTGTTATCGTGATAATTAGCCAGAGGGTCAACGTCTTTTAGCCCCTCAATCTTTTGAATTGCCGGTCTAGCTGCTTTTACCCACTTAGTGAAGTCGGCCATCCTGGTCATCTCTTCCTTGGTTAGCTCAACTTGGTGGCGGTTTGCCAGAGTTGTAGTCAGAGCGTCACACAGTCCACCCAGTATTTTGCCGTGGTGTCTCTCGAATTTATCCCAAATCTTTTCCTCTTCCACCCTTACGGAAGGCTCTTCCAGGTGTAGAAATATAGCTCGATCCAGCAAGTCGTCCCCCATCCCGGAGATGTCGATCCCGTTCATAAGGATCGGGTTCATGGTATCAATCGTGGACAGGCTATCGTCAGAGTAGAGTTGTCTTTTTTCTAGGCCACCGCCGGTAGCAATTGCGGACAGAGCGTCCGACTGCCACTGTCTTAGTCGGCTTATGTTATCCAGGGTCAGTAGGTGGCGGTGTTTGGCCACGCTAAACAGATCCTCGGAGTTTTGAATAGATTTGGTCGTGACCCTTCCGGTCGTTCCCGCCGGATCCAGTAGATTACGAATCAACTTGGTCAGGGTAGATTTACCGGATCCCGCTGGCCCGGTAGGTATCAACACGGGATAGGGTCCAGCGGTCTGGAAGGTTGCCAGTAGCCAGGCAACTAATAAAGAAAAGTCTTCCGCTTCCACGTTGAATAAATTCCACAGGTGTCCCAAGTCTTCTACCGATCCCCGTGGCTCTGGTAACTCCCTGGCGCCGTCAGGTCTCCAGAAGTTAATATCCGGTATTTCCACGGTAGAATACCCTTCGGGTGTAATCTCTACCGCCTTACGCTGCTTACCCGCTAAATCCAGCAGTATCCTGTCACCTAGGTCGGCAATTCGCTTGTAGACCTTTCGCTCTTCGGCTATATCACAGTCGGCCCTTACCGCTTCCATGGTTCTGGAAACACTTGTGGAATTCGGACCTTCACCGTAACGTCTTTTATAGTTCCTAATTAGCCAGTGTCGGAAGTTGCCACCACTGGCCCCCTTATGTTTGATCTCAAACACGTAGGGCTTGCCGTCTTCCGTGATTTCGGCAAACATCCGATTATTGGCCGTCCTGAATAGGTCGGCCTCTTCGGAGATCTCTAATAATTTTTCGTGGATTGTCTTTTTATCTTTTTCATCTTTATCCGGCGGTTCGCTTTTGGAATTTTCCTTTTTCGCAATAGATTTAAAAGTCTTTTCCAGTTCATCTTCCGGCAGCGGTGGATCGTTCCGCTGGTTCCATGCTTTCAAACTGTCCAGGGCAAGGTCCCAGTTCTCTTCGTCGAACTTGGCCAGGTATCTACCCGCCACCTTCGTAGCTGCATTATTCCGGTGGCCTTTTCCGACCCCTTTTAGTAACCGGTCCACGTCCCCGTGACCGTTATTTTTGTTTTCTAACTCTTCCATTAACCAGTCCGGTGGCATGGTTGGCGGGTATTCCTTTGGTAGTTGATCCCACTCGTAAGCGTCCCCGGAGGGGTGGCTGCTTGGTGGGGCTATCACGTAACCGCCCCGACCTCTGAAGTCCAGGCCAAGGTCTTCGTTCCCAATCCTGGCCCCTATTGTAATGTCGGCGCCTTCAGGGTATTTGTAATATACGTGCCAACCGCCACCGCCGGATCTGGCTATCGGGGTGGGTTCGGATCCCAGTCTTTTTTCCTCTGTAACGTATTCCCATCCCTTTTCATGGTCCACGTCCAGGACCAAAAGACCTGAAACCGGACCCGTTGCTATTCCAATGGCAGCCTTCGGCCACTTATTCCACCATTTCTCGATTTGGTCTACTGTAGGTGGATCTGATTGGTAAGGCTTCCAGCTATCAATTAAAGGTTTCTTGCTCTCTGGGTTGACTGGAAAAATAGAAAACCCATAATTATTTCTGTATCGTAAAGCTGATTTTTTTAGTTTTTGTTTCATATTATCACCTATTTTTAGCCCCGGAGGAAAATAGTGTAATCCCCGGTGCAACGGGGAAACCAAAACCCCCGGGGCATTGTTTTTTATCTAAGTCTAACTTTCATATTTGTAGTATTTCTCCAAAACTTTTTTTGTCATCCTTTGAGCTAATCCCCGGCCACCGGTAAATAAAAAGATTATTCCAAATTTTGCCGTCCAACTAGCAATACTTCCTAAAATGCTATTGGGGTGAAGGCCGGATCCGTGCTTTTCTGGTTTCAAAGCTTCCGTGAAGTCGGCTTCCACGATAACCACCGGGAGGTCATAGCTGCTCAACCGTTCGAGTTCGGCTTCAAACCTCTCCCTGTCGTTCCCAAGGCAGTTATAAAAATCTGTTAGTTCTTTCCTCTCGATCACCACGGCGTCCTCAAACCCCTCAACTGAGTAATCCCCAGTGGTCAAGGCGCTTTCAGTCGATCCCTCGAACTTGTAAGGCTTCTGCTCCCGGGTGTCCGTAATAATCGGAGTTTTATCTTCAGTTTTTGTAGTAGCCATTCCTTATTCTCCTTTCCTCAACTTGCTTTTCTACCTTCTCAAAAACCACTTCACCTACTAACTCTCGGAGTTCTCGGTGTTCTGGATCCCGTAGCTGTTGGTGTAATCTGTCTAATTCATCAATACTTAACTTTCTAAGTTCGGTTTTATCCGTTATAATTTTTAAAGAGGTTCCCACGCTAGAATTTTTCATATTTCCACCACCAAAATTCTGATTTCGCCCGGGAGTAGGCGCTTCCGGGCTTTTACTTTTAACTTTCACTTTCCTTTAATCTCCCAACTTCTAGCTCCTGCAATACGTCCAAAACCTGTCCGGGTTCTTTTTTAGCCCGTTCCAGTAACCTTTTGGCTTCGTCTTCGGTTAAAGTATGGTTTTCGGCATATCCAACTATTGCCGCCGTCGCCGTTATTTTTGTGTATTGTTCTAGCCGGGCTTTTAGCATATTGACTTCTTGCCGGAGGTCTTCAAGGTTATCTCGAACTTTATTTATCTTCCGGTTCAACGCTGGTTTTGACCAACCGATAAATATCAACTCCCGAAAATAAAAAGGGGACAGCAAGGGTATCTTTACCCTCACCATCCCCCTTATTAGGACAGTGCTAAAAACGGTCGCAGTAAGACGTTTTCGCCGTCCAGGGTTCTTTTCTGTTGGACCCAAGCCATACCGCACTTACCGATTGAAGGTGATGAACTAACCATCGGCTTGTGGCCTGTAACCCCGGCCACTAGGGAGGAGGAAATCTCCTATTTTAAATCACTTATCAATTTGTAAACCTTCAGGAATTTATCTAGTTTGTCCTCAGGTATCTCGTTATCACTTAACCAATTACGTGCTTCAGATTCGGTCAGCCATTCTCCAGCGCTCCCCCGTGCTCGTTCGCTATTATTCTCAAATAAGGCCCTTTTTTCGTATTTAGAGTCCGTTGTTCCCCATTTCACGAGGAATAATTTCCGGTCGCCTTTCCCGTCCAATCGGCCAGTGAGAAACTCTCCCCAGGTGGGAGCGTGAACTCGGCCGGATCTGTCGCCTTCCTCTTCCCAGGAGCCAAGTTTGAAACCTAAACCTTCATTTATGGCGCTCTGTGCCTTGCCTTTTGCGTCCCTAATCATATTTAAAGCACCTCACTTAAAGCGTCGTTTTCTTTTACTACTAACCAGGAAGACCTTCCTGGTCCACCGGCGTTCAGTTTGGCACTAAGCCATAGCCGAAAGCCCCCCTTCACCGGGTAAGACGATAAAATGGCGTCAGGGTTTAGGAAGTAATACTGCTCCGTTTCCAAATCTTCAGCTTTTATCAAATCCCCGCCCAACTTTTCTGGTCCTTCCTCAACCCTCAACCGCTGTCCCAATCTGCTAGTGTCGCCCGGCTTCGGTATCGGTTCTTTTAAAACCAGTTCTGACTCCCCGCTCGGTGTCGGTTTAGCAAAAGCCAAATTGGAAGGATTGATGAAAAACTTTTTATCGCTGATAGTGGTTACTTCCACCATGATTACTCTCCCTCGCCTTCGTAAAGGTTTTTCCGTAACCGTTTCAGGGCTTCCGCTTCACTTAAATCTTCATCCTCAACCAGCTTTTGGACCTCTTCGTCCAGGTTGCCGTCCCCTTCGTATAATTCTTTTCGAGCTGTTTTTAATTGCTCAAGGTCCTCTCGTCCCTTGCGTCGATTGCTCCGATCTCGATCATTTTTAAGGTTTTCCTGGAGACTCTCGAAGCGTCCCTCGATATAGCTGTCCGATTGGTCTTCAATGTAGTCCCTGTCTATGTTTTGTGCTTCCACAATAGCGTCCACTTTCTCGGCTATCGTTAACCCATCTTCCTTGTTTAAATCTTCCAACTTCTCTTCCAGGATCGTCGCTACCATTTCGCTAAAACTTTTGTTTGGATACCGCTGCTGAAGCTTCTCAAACACTTGCTTGTCAGCGTCTTTTATATAAAGTGATTTTTTCATATTTTAATCCCCTCGATTTGTTGTCTTCTAAAAAGTATGATAACATATTCCGTCATCTACTACAATCCTTTTAAAAAGGGATTATATGACGTTTTTAAATGGGATTATTTTACTAGCCGTCATATTACTGATTGAGAGCGTGTTGATACTTCCGACAATTGGAAGAGCAAAACCGTTTATCTTTTCTGGTAGGGTGAAAGATATTTTCGCATTTTTCGTAAGCACACCGCCGGAGATCCCGCTCTCCGGTCCATACGTCAATCAGGTAAGCCAACCCGAAGACGTACCAGTGGGGGGTTTTCACCTTCTCGCCGTCAAGTTCCAGCTTACGGTCCGGGAGCTTTTGAAGTTCTAGTCTATGTTTTCCACCACCTTCCTTTATTCTGAAGACTTGCGGGCTTCGGACCCTAATAATCTCATTTAGGAAGTCCCTGAGTTCTAACACCGCCCCCATTTTGTCGGGTTTATCCACCGCTAGGTCGGCAATGTAGCAAAATTGGCCGTAAGTTAAATATCCCTTGGTGTCTTCCTCCGGCTTCAGGTTTTCACCATCCCTGAAGGCTTTTAAACCGCTCTCAGGGTTGTTATGTAATTCTGAAACAAACTCCGGTAAGTTATCGGCTTTTCCCTCATACCAATCGGCGCCCAGTTCCTCCGGGATCCGGTTTATAACTTCGTCAGGGCAAAGTATTTCAGTCATGGTTTTCCTCCCATTTATTCATAGCTTCGAGATAATCACTAAACCGATTATAGTCGCTAGATCTAGGTGGTGGATCCTGTTCGTATTCTTTTCTCACCTTTTCCCGCTGCTTTTGCTGCTCTCGGATCCTTTTCTCAGTTTGCTCAAGTTCCCTTTGGTTTCGAGCTAAACCCTTTAAAATCTTGTGGAAAAATTCGGCAAAAAACCCCTTCAGGGTTCGGGATCCTTCATCAAGCCAGCGCCGGAGATAGGTAAGGGTTTCCTTGAAAAGATCGGGTGGCTTTCCTTCGAGGAATTTTAGGACCCGGCCGACTACTATCTGGGATTTATTGGCAAGGCTAGAATTTTCGACGGTGGTCCGAAACTTAAAAGCATAATATCGGAAGGGTTTACCCCCTTTAGTTAGTTTTTTTCTTGGGGTAGTACCTTTTACGCGTGAAGGGGTCGCACTTTTTTGATTTTCCTCTCTGAAGGTCCAAATAAGCCTATAAAGAGGGTGGACTCCCCGGCCAGTTCTACTCTCCACCTTTTCTAGTAGATTGGCACTCTGGAAGGTTTTGAGTGCGTTTTGAATAGCTTTACGGCTTACCTCGAATTTTTCAGCTAATTTTGATTGATTTAGCTCGAAAGGGTCCTTTCGGTTCCCTATATTTTTCTCGATCCAGTGCCAAAGTTCTACCTTTACACCGCTGAATTTCTGGATTATATCTGGTTTTGCATAATTTGGCAAAAATTGCAGTAACCCGGTTT
>Ga0207414_1000824_pt1 | contig 12631 bp, 10 predicted proteins | sample PonA231FremontCA_2_FD_187269 | JGI IMG/M metagenome (GOLD analysis project Ga0207414, IMG submission 187269) | Marine sediment microbial community from Fremont, CA, USA - Pond A23 Sediment 1 (SPAdes) | ecosystem: Environmental > Aquatic > Marine > Unclassified | place: USA: Fremont, California... | reverse complement strand
AAGCCGATCTGGCCCGCAGGTACGCGGCACGGGCCAAGCGGGCATGGGGACGGTTCAAGCTGGCCGCGGTGTCCTCATTCGCCTTTGTCGAAGCGACCGGTCCCGTTTACGCCGGCAAGCTGGTGCGTGATGCACTGGCGCTCGGAAAATCGGCATCGCCGACAGATTTGCCGCCGGAATTCCAGCCTGCCCTAGATACCGCCACCCGCGCCAAAACCGCCAGGACCGTTCTCGAAGCGATGTCGCTGACGACCAACTTTGCCCCGATCGTGATGCTGGCGGGTCACGGGGCGACAGTGACCAACAACCCGCATGAAAGTGGCCTCAATTGCGGCGCATGCGGCGGCTATGCAGGTGACGTGAACGCCCGGCTTCTGGCCGGCCTTCTGAACGACGCGGCAGTGCGCGACGCCCTGCGCAGCGATGGCATCGAGATTCCCGCTGATACACTCTTCCTTCCAGCACTGCATGACACCACGACGGATTCGGTCACACTTTACGATAAGGATCAGGCAACTGAGGCATGGAGAGACGAGATCGAACAGCTTCGTGCCTGGCTGAACGCGGCAGGAGTGCTGGCGCGGACGGAACGGACAAGCCGCCTTCCACGGGCGAAAGCGGAACAAGACATAGGGCGTCGTGCCGCCGACTGGGCAGAACTGCGGCCTGAATGGGGGCTTGCCGGCTGCCAGTCTTTCATCGCGGCGCCTCGGGATCGCACCTACGCAACGGCATTGAGCGGGCAAGCGTTCCTGCACGATTACGACTGGCAAGCCGACGACGGGTTCGGCGTGCTTGAAACCATCATGACAGCGCCAGTCGTGGTCGCCAGCTGGATCAGCCTCCAATACTACGGCTCCACCGTGACGCCGAAGCTGTTCGGCGGCGGCAACAAGCTCTTGCACAATATCGCGGGCGGCATCGGGGTGCTCGAAGGCAATGGCGGATCACTGCGCGCGGGTCTGCCCTGGCAATCGGTGCATGATGGCGATCGCTTCCAGCATGAGCCGCTGCGTCTGTCTGTGATCATCGAGGCCCCGCGCGACGCGATGACGGATATCCTCAAACGCAATCGCGAGGTAAAGACGCTTTTCGACAACCGCTGGCTGCACCTGATTGCCATGGATGATACCGGGGCGCTTGCCTGGCGGTACGAGGGTGGCCTGGACTGGTCCCCGGTAAAGGCCGACAGGCCGGAACAAGCGGCGCTCCCGGCCCAATGACCGCGTACCACAGGCAGCGCGAGGTGCGACGATTGCGAACGCCATGCACCAGGTCGGCGTGACGCAGCAGCCGTTTCATCGATGTCGGAAGCTTCATGGCGGAATGAAACGGCCTCAGCTGGCTCGGATGAAAGGGCTCGGGAAGCAAAACCAACGCCTTGGGCTACCGCCCGCCCGCGCCGATAGCGCCGTCCCGATGGACCAGAGGCCGACAATGCACTAACACCTGAACCGGGCCCCGATGGGGGCACGCCAACAAGGTGGTCGCCGCCTGTTGCGACATGTGATGTTCCAAGTTGCCTGCGCTCCACCGCCCCAAAAAAGGGTCATCATCACGCTGGCCGCCAGAAAACGCGTCGCAATCGCGTATGCCATCCGGGGAAATGCTGAACTGCCCCTCCGGGCAATGCCGAACTGCCAATCCGGGGCAATGCCGAACTGCCCCTCCGGGGCAATGCCGAACTGCCCCAAGGGGATTGACTGCCGTGCAAAAAACCGCGGTTACGGAAGAAGCACACCGGGCAGGCTGGACCAGAGCGGCGCCCAGAATACCGTCGCCGCCAGAAGCAGGACAAGCGACAGGCAGACGGTGACGCGCGCACTGCCATTCAGGGTTGCAACTTGCGCGCCGGATGCTCCGAATACCGCTGGAGCCACGATCCGCAAGTAGTAGAACAGCGACAGCACCGTATTGGCGACCGCGATGACCACCAACCATCCCAGGCCGGCGTCCAAGGTCACGGTGAACAATGCAAGCTTGCCGAGAAACCCGGCGAGAGGCGGAATTCCAACGAAGGACAGAAATGCGACTGTCAGTGCAACAACCGGCCCCGGCTGCGTTCCGATCAGGCCGCTGTAATCCGAGATCGCCGTACGCCCTCGCAACTGGGCGATTGCGGCGAAAGCCGCCACGTTGGCAACCCCGTATACAGCCATGAAGGCGATCAGCGCGGGCAGCGCCTGTGGTGCGCGACCGGCCACTGCAACGGCCATCAGGGCGTATCCGGCCTGGCTGACCGATGACCAGCCGAGCAGCCGTCGCACATCATCTTGCCAGAGCGCCGATAGATTGCCGACCGTCATCGTCATCGCCGCGATGATCGCAATCAGAAGCGATAGTGCCTCGATTCCGGGCGCCAGCGCCACGACACGGTAGAGCGCGACGGCCGCCGCAATCTTGGGCACGACGGTCAGAAACGCGGCGGCGGGAACGGGCGCGCCTTCGGCCACGTCGGGCACCCAGGCGTGGGCGGGCACGGCGCCCATCTTGAAGAACAGGCCGGTTAGGATAAGCGCGACGCCTGTCAGGGCAAGCGGGGCCTCCGGGATGCGCCCCGACAATTCGGCATATGCGGTGCTGCCCGCCATCCCCATCACGAGGACGACCCCGATCACCAGAAGCGCGTTGGCCAGCGCCCCGACAAGAAAGTATTTCATCCCCGCCTCTAATGAAATCGGCCAGTCGCGGTGATAGGCCGCCAGCACATAGCCCGTGACCGAGGACAAAAGCACCCCGACGACCAGTTGCATCAGGTCAGCAGCACCCGCCATCGCCATCGCCCCCAGTGCCGAGAAAAGGAATATCGCGTAGACTTCGCCATGCCGTCTGTCAGTGGCGAACCAGCGCGGCGCAAGCCCGATGCACAGCGCTGTCAGCCCCAGGATCAACAGCCGGGCCCACGCCGTCGCCCTGTCCAGCGCAAAGGTTCCCGAAAATGTCAGACGCGATTCATCGGCCTGCCCGTGAGCCAGGCCCGCCGCCACGGCCAGACCGGCGACGGCCAGCATGGCACACCAGCCATGGCGATGCTGCGGCAGAACCATCGCGAGGAGCAGTGCGGCAATTGCCGCCAGCAGCACAGCCAGTTCGGGGCCCAGATCGCCGATCGGCATCTCAGCCCCCTCCCCCGTGAACCGGGATGATCGCGCTTGGGTCTATCAGGTCCAGAAGCCATGTTGGCCAAAGGCCGATCAGCACCACCAACGCCAGCAAGACGGCCAGAAGCCCAACCTCAGCGTGGGTCAGATCAGCAAAGCCCGCACGCTCTTTCGGCAGATCTCCGAAAAACATCTGTCTCAGCAACTGCAGGAAAAGCGCCGCGGTGATAACTATACCCAGCAGGCCGATCGCCGCGAGCCACGGGTAGACTCCGAAAGCGCCAAGGAAAATGTGAAGTTCGGCTACGAACCCCGCAAGCCCCGGCAGGCCCAGCGACGCGAACGCTGCCAGCGTTGCCGCCCCGGTCAACCGCGGCGCAGGCCCGGAGAGGCCGCCGAAATTGGGCAGGTGGTAATCTGCCCTGCGCTCCCAGACCGCGCCCGCGATCAGAAACAGCGCCCCGGTGATAAGCCCATGCGCGACCATCTCGACCACCGCACCGGTCAGGGCGAGTTGCCGGGCCGCCTCGGAACCCAGTGCCGACCCTGCCACCGCGATACCCAGCACCGTGTAGCCCATATGGTTGACCGACGTGTAGGCGATCCGCCGCTTCAGGTTGTCCTGAGCGAAGGCGACGAGAGCCCCCCACAGGATCGAGATCACGCCGATGACAGCCAATGGCAGCGCCCAGCGGGCGAAGGTCTCGGGCATCATCTGTAGCGGAATGCGGATCAACCCGTAGGTTCCCATCTTCAGAAGCACCCCCGCCAGGATCGCCGAAGCCGGCCCCGGCGCGTTGACGTGCGCGGGTGGCAACCAGGTATGGAAGGGAAAGACCGGCGTCTTGATCCCGAAGCCTATCACGAAGGCCAGAAAGACCAGCCCCGGGATCAGCCCCGCGGCGGCCAGCGGGGGATTATCGATCAACGCACGCATATCGAAGGTCAGCTCAGGCATCCCAAGCGCCAGAACGATGATACCGACCAGGATTAGAAGCGAGCCCGCCAGTGTATAGAGGAAGAACTTGAGCGCAGCGTGCTGCGCCTCCCCATGGCCCCAGCGACCGATCAGAAAATACATCCCCACGAGGCTGAGATCGAAAAAGACGTAGAAAACGATTAGATCGAGCGTCACGAAAAGGCCGAGCGACACGCCGGCGAGGAACGCCATCCACGCGTAATAGGCGCGCGCTTGCTGCAACTCGATCGGCCAGGCGATCGCTACGACGAACAGAAGCGCGCTCATCAACGCGAGCGCCAACGAAATGCCATCCACGCCGACGCGCCACGCAATGCCGAGTTCCGGTATCCATGGTACCTCGGATACAGCGCGGAACCCCTCTCCACCGTCGATCCACACCATAACGAGGGCAAGAAGCGACAATGCCGCAGCCGCCGACGCGCTCCAGCGCGCAATAGTTTCGCCAACGGGCACCATTGCCAGGACAGCGGCGACCAGAAGAGGAATGAAAACGGCGAGTGTCAGCACGTCAGCCTCCGAATATCAGAAGAGTCACGACCAGGATAAATCCCGCCATGAGTATGGTGTAATAGTGATGCGCCATGCCGGTTTGCAATCGTCGCAGATCGGCGCCCGCCATTGCCATCAATCGGCCAGAACCACCCGGGATCAGGTCGCTCAGCCGTTCGCCCAAGTTCGCACTCAGAGCGGCAATGGCCGAGGTTGCGGCGACGATACCTCCGACTACGCCATGCCAAGACGCCTGTACTGGTTTGGCGACAAGCCCGTCGATGGTATCGTCGTCTGCGCGTGACAGGGTGCGCGCTGCGGTCCGCGCCAAAGCCGCAGCACCGCGCGGGATCAGATCGATCGCGCGGTTATCGACCCGCGCCGCCACCAGCGCCACCGCATGGAAGGAACGGATCACGCCATGTTCGTAAAGCGCGGGCAGCCCCAGCCATTCGCGTGCCGGTGCCGCTTGGCTGCGGCGCGCCACCTGCAACCCGGCAAGGACGCCCAAAGCCACGACCGCTAGCGAAGTCATCACGCCAAGCCGCGAGCCCTGCGGCAACTCTGCGCCGAGCCACGTTGCCACGACCTCTTGAAAGAATGGAATCCACAGGATCGACAGCGCGAGCGTCGCCCCCGACAAGAGCGCCAAACCCGTAACCTCGCCACTCTTCGCCTGCGCATCCTGTGCCTTGCCGGACCCGAAGGCGGCAACCGCGAAATACGTCGTGTAGGCGGCACTGAGCCCGCCGGCCAGGATCGTGCAGGCAGCCCAAAAGATGCCAGCATGCTCAATGGCCGCGACGACCGCCTCCTTGCTCCATCCACCTGCCAGCGGCGGCACGCCGGCGAGAGAAAGCGCTGCGATGGACATCAGCACCGTCGCGATGGGAAGCGCGCGCGCCAAGCCCATCTCCCGCAGATCAAAACTACCGGTGGCGCGGTGCGCGATACCGGCTGCACAAAACAGCGCAGCTTTCGCTGCGGCGTGCACGATCAGGTGCAGGACAGCGATGCCTGGATAGCCCGCACCGACTGTCGCGATCATCAGACCCATCTGCGCCGAGGTCGAGCCTGCCAGAAGCTTCTTGGTATGGATCTGCCGCATGGCCACCACGCCGGCGAGGATTGCCGTGCCAAGCCCGACCGCCATGGCCGCAGCGGCGAAGCCAGGAGCGGCCGCGAGCTGCGGCTGCAATCGTGCGAGAATATAGACCCCTGCCGCCACCATCGTGGCCGAATGTAACAATGCCGAAACGGAGGTCGGGCCGTCCATCGCGCGAAACAGCCACGGTGCAAAGGGCACCTGACCGGCCTTCGACGCTGCCGCAAGAAGAATCCCGAAGGCCGCCAGCAGCAGCGCCCCACCCTCCAGCGACGCGAGCGCATCGTAGCTGGCGCTTTGCGCCGCGGTGAAGGTAGCCATGACGGCAACAAACAGACCCAGATCACCCGCGCGCGTCAGGACGAAGGCGAAATTGGCGGACCGTCCCGGCGCCTGCAACCGCCATCTGTGACCTATAAGCGCCCAGGAACACGCGCCGACGACCTCCCAGCCGATCAGCAGGGTGACAAGATCGTTTGCCATCACGACAAGTTCCATCGCACCGGTGAAGATCAACATGATCCCGGTCAGGCGCGCCAATCCTTTGGCCTCTTCATGGGTCGCGGCAAAAACCGTTATGGCCATCAGGACCGCAGGCACGGTAATCGCGAACGCTTGGGCGAGCGGGGGCAAGGCGACCCGCAGCACGATCATTTCGGACCACGCGATATGTCCGGTCTCGCCGCCCGCGACGATGGCCAGCGCCAGTGTCGCGCCGGCCGCGGCCACCCCCAACACGCCGATCTGCCTGCGCGATCCGCCCATCACCCAGATGGCCATGCCGCTCAGAACCGGCAGATATGCCAATGCCCAGATCACTGCTTCAGCGTCCCGATACTTTCGGTCATGTCAGCCTGCCGCTTGCGATAGACGGCGACGATCAGGGCGAAGCCGATTGACATCTCGACCGCCATCACAGCCATGATGATTATCGCCAGAAGCTGTCCCTGTGGCATGCCGCCAAGGGCCAGCGACCAGAATCCGATGATTGCCAGCAGCGCGCCATTCAGCATCAACTCCAGCCCCATCATCAGCATGACGAAGCTTTGCTGGCTGAGCGCTCCATAAAGCCCGATCCCGATCAGCGCGGCAGCGCCCAGAAGGACGATGGTCAGTGTCATCCATGGCCTCCATGATGGTCATGTCCGCCGCCTTCTTCGGGTTGTCGACCTGCGGGGTCGCCATCCGGGGTCAAACCGGGCGGACGCGAACCTTCGTCGGAATCTCCATAGCGGCCCTGCCGCGATGACAGGATCACGGCACCGACCATGGTTGCCAGAAGTGTCACGCCAGCGGTCTCGAAGATCAGCATCGACGGGCCCAGCAGTTCGTGCCCAAGGTCGGCCACCACGTCGGTCTCGGACAGGACCGGATCCGACGGCAGAGGCGACAGCAGCACGGCCGCGCCAAGCGCAACAGCGGCAACAATGCCTGCCCCGATGGAAAAGCGGTGCTGGTGGACCATCGACATCGGATTGAGGCCGGCCGGATTCATCATGAACATCACCATGAAGATCGCCATGACCATCATCTCGACCGCCATCATGAAAACCGTCGCAACGCCGATGTAAGGGGCCGACAGAAGCACTCCGATGCCACCCACGGCAATGAAAGACAGCATCAGCGAAAAAGACGCGCGCACCATCGAATCGACGCGGAACACACGCCATCCGGTCCAGACGGCGAAGGCGGCAAGCAAGGCGACGAGCAGATCAATCATAATGCGATCACCCCCGCTATGGCCAGATGCACGAAGGACAGCGGCAAAAGTATCACCCAGAGGATCGTCAGCATCCGGCTTGGCGTGGTGCGCGCGACGCGGTGACCCAACCAGGTGAATATCGCCATCAGTGCCGCCGTCTTGATCCACAGCCACGCCGGCCCGGGCAACACCGGTCCCAGCGGCCCACCCAGAAACACCGTCGCCGCGATCGCCGAAGCCGAGACCAGCATCGCCGCACGCGCAACCTCCCACACAACACGGGCTGCGCCGCTTTCCTCGGCGGAAGTGCCGGTCGCGATGTCGGCTGCATCGGCGAAATCCATTGGCCCGCGCAGCGTCAGCGTCAGCACCACGATGGTAAAGAGCGGCAGGCCCAGTGGCTGGCGGGTCACGTTCCACATCTCTCTCTGGCTCTCGACGATAGCCAAAAGCGACAAACTCTGGGCTGGTAAGGCAGCGGCGATCAGGACGAACATCGACGGCAGCATGACAGGCAAACCGATCGCGACGTAGCGGTAGGCGCCGATAAGCGGAAACGGCGCATTGGGGGACCAGCCGTGCAAGAACACGGCGACGATCGTCAACGCCTCGCAGGCACCCCAGATGACGATGCCGACGGGACTGTCGAGCAGCGCGAGGCCGGGAGCGAAGGGCACGACCGACAGCCCGGCCGCAGCGAGTGCAAAGTACCAGACCGGGGCCAGATTTCGGTTCAGCCTGTCCGGTGCTTCGGTTTCGATCCGTTGGCGCGCAAGTCCTGCGGCAAGTTGCGCGATGCGCCTGTCCATCGCCACGGCCAGAACCGCGCCAAGCATCAGCGTGGCCAGGACGGCGAGCGCGAGCAGCACGGCGGTCATGCGTCCTCCGGCAAGCTTGCGGCGCGCAGGACCGCTGACGGCGGCACAGACGCCAGCACCAGCATCGCTTCGGACCATTCGAGACCCGGCAAGAGCCCGGGCAGGTCAAACGCGGCAACTACGGGGCTGTCGCCGCGAAGAAACGCGGCAAGCCGATCGCGCGCGTCGCCCGCCCCCTCGATCATGCCCAGCCCGCGCGGCACGGCGCCCCGGACCCATAACCCGCCGGGACGGCCTCCGCGAACGGCCCGGCGTGCCGGACCGCCCAGCCCAAGAAGCCTCAGCATCCGCGCCGCGCATAGCTCGGGCGCGTCCACATCGGCCGGCTGAGCAAAGGGTTGGTGCTGCACCGTCGCTGCAACGATCACGTCGCCCTGAAGAGTTACTTCAAGGACCAGTCCCGGCGGCAGCATCGGGGCGAAGGGCCCGATCCGCGCGGTATAACGGTCAAGCTGCAGGCCGTCGCGAATATCCTCTCCGGTCATCGCCATCGGCCGGCCGTAAGGGGTGCCGCCCATCATCCCCTTGCCTCCCTGTCCGTGCGGGCCGACACACTTCCACTCGTTGGGCGGCTGATCGGGAAGGAGATCTTGCTCGTCAATAGCGCCGAGGTTGCGCCACGACGCCCCGATGCGAGCGGCAATATCGTCCACGGTCTCGTGGGATCGGGTCCAGCGCAAGATCGCGCGAGGTCGGGGAAGTTGGTCGTGAACCCGGTTCAGCGCCTCGGCGGTGTTGTCCGGCATTTCGCCCGCAACAAGCAGGATGCCCGCGTCGCGCGGCGTAAGCGCCCCTCGCAGCCCTGTCCGCGCCAATAGCCGCTCCACGGCCGCCTGCCACCCGGGGCCGATGGCAGCAAAAACTGGCGCTGGCGCACGAGAAGCCAGGCAGGACAGGAGGCTCACTGCCACCGGAACACCCCCTCACGCCAGCCATACAGGATGCCGACCGACAGGATCGCCAGGAACATGCCCATCTCGGCCAACGCCACGATGCCTTCTGACACGAAGACGACGGCCCACGGGTACATGAACATCATCTCCATTTCGAAGGCGATGAACAGCAGCGTCATGGTATATGGCCGGAAGTGATAACGTTGCCAAGCATGGGTGCCGGCCGTACCGCCGCCCAGGAAAGGCGCTGATTGCGGCGCTGTGGCGTCCGCTGGCGGCTGCGATGCCCGCACCACAAGCCAGGCCAAAACCGTCCACCCCAATAGAATGATCAAGGTCTGCAAATCATCGCTCCTTCTCTATTGTGGACACAAACAAACGAACCATTCAATAGGTTCCAGCGCGGCATCCCCATGCGAGCGGGGCAAGGAAATTTGCGGCGCCAGGCCGAAATCACCATCTTCCAATACATCAACGGCTTCTCTAATCCGCGCCAACGCCACTCGGCACCGGGCGGGGAAAGCCCGGTCGCGTTTGACCGGAAGGTGGCTTGAACGAGCGCGCGGAGCAGCACAAATACGCGACAGGTCCACCTCGCCCGGAACCGCCGCCGGGCCTCACCGCATGATCACGATCGGCACGCGACAAGAACGGATCATTTCGGTGGTCGTGGAGCCGATGATGAACGCCCGCACCCGTGAATGGCCATAGGCACCCATGACAAGAAGCTCGTGTTCTTCCTTCCTGGTCATCTGAGCGAGAACCTTTTCCGGCTCGCCATCACGAATGATCGTATCGGCTTCGAAGCCGCCCGCCTTCAGCGTTGCCGCAGCATCGTCGAGCGACCTGCGGATTTCGGGGCTATCCTTGCCGGCGAAGACCAGCGAAACCTTCAGTCCCGCAAATAGGGGGCTGCGCGCGATGTGATCGACGGCCTTGAGCGCGGAAGTGCCGCCGTCGAAGGCGACTAGCACCTTTTCAACCGGCTTGAAGGCGCGGTTGGCGATCAGCACGGGCTTGTGACTCGCGCGCACGATGCGTTCAAGGTTGGAGCCCAGATGCTCCATCGCGAGGCCCGCCGCCTCGCCACGCTTGCCGATGACGATCATCTCGCCGGTTTCCTCCTTGGCGGTGACCGTTTCGACCAGATCCCCCTGACGCAACCGGGTTTCGACCTCGATATCGCCGTCACCCGCGATGAGCCTCCTCGCGTCGTCGAGAATGGCGCGACCGTGCTCATGGGCCAGCTTGGCGCGCTGGGAGTCCAGTTCCGAGAGCTGTTCCAGCAGGCGCGTCCTTGCGCCCAGGCGGATGGCGCCGCTCAGGTCCTGTTTCTCAACCGGGTCGCGCCGCCCCATGACATGGTAGATCTTGACCTTCCAGCCGTTCTTGCCGGCGACCCAGGCCGCATGGTGACAGACGCTTTCGGAATAGGCCGAGCCGTCCACAAGGGCGATAAGTGTGTTTGTTGTCATTGTTCCGTTTCTCCCTAGTGGCTCATCAAGTCATCCATCGCACCGGGCTTGTCATGAATGGCAAGCTTGTCGACGATGGTTTCCGACGCCTTGTTGAGGCCGATGATTTCGACCTCGGCCCCTTCGCGGCGGAACTTGAGCACAGCCATGTCCAGCGCCGCAACCGAGGAAATATCCCAGATATGCGCACGGCTGAGATCGATGGTGACCTTTTCAGGCGCTTCCTTGAAGTCGAAAGCCTTCATGAAGTCATCCGACGACGCGAAGAACAGCTGACCTTCGATATGGTAGGTGCGGTGGCTGCCCGAGGGGGTGACCACGGACCGCACGCGGAAAAGCTGCGCGATCTTCCACGCGAAGAAGATGCCCGACAGCAGCACGCCCACCATCACGCCGATGGCGAGGTTGTGGGTATAGACCACGAAGAACACCGTGGCGAGCATCACGATGGAAGAGGATTTCGGATGCTCGCGGAGGTTCTTGATCGAGGACCACGAGAAGGTGCCGATCGACACCATGATCATGATCGAGACCAGCGCGGCCATGGGCACCATCGCCACGATGTCACCGATCATCACCACCATCAGCAACAGGCAGACACCGGCGGCAAAACTGGACAGCCGCCCGCGACCGCCGGATTTCACGTTGATGATCGACTGGCCGATCATGGCGCACCCGGCCATGCCGCCGATGAAACCGGTCGCCGTGTTGGCGAGGCCCTGACCGACGCATTCCTGGTTGCGGTCGGACGTGGTGTCCGTCAGGTCATCCACGATCTGCTGCGTCATCAGGCTTTCGAGAAGGCCCACGACCGCAACCGCGACCGAGTAGGGAAAGATGATCTGAAGCGTCTCGAAGGTCAGCGGAATATCGGGGATCAGAAACACCGGCAGCGTGTCGGGCAGATCGCCCATGTCACCCACGGTGCGCACGTCCCAGCCCATGAAAAGCGTCAGGGCGGTCAGCACGATGATGGTGACCAGCGGCGAGGGAACCACCGTTGTCAGGCGTGGAAACAGATAGATTATCGCCAGCCCGCCCGCGACCAGGAAATAGGTCAGCACGGGAACCCTGCCGGGATCCAGTTCGGGCAGTTGCGCCATGAAAATCAGGATCGCCAGCGCGTTCACGAAGCCGGTCATCACCGATTTCGACACGAAACGCATCACGTAACCGAGCTTGAATATACCTGCCCCGATTTGCAGGAGCCCTGCCAGCACCGTTGCCGCCAGCAGGTATTCCAGTCCGTGATCCCTGACCAGCGTGACCATGAGGACCGCGGTCGCGGCGGTCGCCGCCGAGATCATGCCGGGCCGCCCGCCGGTGATCGCCGTGATGACCGCGATGGAAAAGGACGCGTAAAGCCCCACCTTGGGATCGACGCCCGCGATGATGGAAAACGCGATGGCCTCGGGAATCAGCGCAAGCGCCACAACAAGACCGGAGAGAAGATCGCCGCGGATGTTTTGCGTCCACTGACGCTGGTATCGGGAAAGAGAGATCATCGAGAGATATTTACCCCTGGGCCGCAAGCCGGTGCTCGCGGTTTTTGCAGATTTCATATGTTTTCGTTGTCCGGCGGATCGGCGGCCGGAAGAGCCAGCCGGGGATTTCACCCGACTCCATGTTCGTTGCGGTCGCTCTTAGCCCCGGCGGTTGGAAATGCCAAGCGTTGAAGCCGCGCAGCGCACGCCCAGGGCGTCGCAATAGTCCAATCACCGCAATTCTGAGCAAAGTCCGGCCCCATGCCCGGGAAACGGGCGCCGGCCCGCGTCTGACGCGGGCCCGGTTTCAGGTCAGCGGCCCATGGTGTTCATGTCCACTCTGCGGGGTGGTCGAAGCCGCAGGATACGCGCATGTTCCCGGCCGGGTATGGCGCGAGGCAATCCTCGGCCTCCGATACGCTCCCTGTCAGCCACGTCTCATGGCGCTCCGGTGGCAAGATGACCGGCATGCGCGTGGGATGGATCGGCTTGACCAGATCATTGGGCGTGGTGGTGACCATC